>Ga0187815_10000215_pt1 | contig 28895 bp, 29 predicted proteins | sample NC_S_5_FD_132962 | JGI IMG/M metagenome (GOLD analysis project Ga0187815, IMG submission 132962) | Wetland sediment microbial communities from Neuse River Estuary, North Carolina, USA - ASW-S_5 | ecosystem: Environmental > Aquatic > Freshwater > Wetlands > Sediment | place: USA: North Carolina... | reverse complement strand
GAATTCGTGGCGCTGCTCACGGGCCTGCTTGTAGCACTGGCCGATGGTGACTTCGAGATCCTTGCTGAACATCCGGACCGTCTCCGTTGCAATGGCATGGGCGGCTATGCCGCGATGGCTACAAGATGGGGTGTGCCTACAACTTTTCCATAGTGCATAGCAGAGGGTGCTGGTGGGAGCGTGAATACTCGTTGACCTGGGTCACCTTAGTCTCAGCTACCTCGCGCGTGAACACGCCGCATACGCCCTTGCCGCGGGTATGCACGTGCAGCATCACCTGCACCGCCCGCTCCTGGTCCAGGCCGAAGAAGCCCCGCAGCACCTCGACCACGAAGTCCATCGGGGTGAAATCATCGTTGAGCAGCACCACCTGGAACAACGGCGGCCGTGCCACCTCCGGTTTTGCAGTCTGCAGCGCCAAGCCGTGACTGCCTTCCTGTTCGTTTTCGGGTTCGTGGGCCATGAATGCCGGGGGTTCGTTCGACGATTGCGATTATACGCCGCGCCAACTGCGTGCCTCGCGGCGATCGGATACACAGGGATCAGAGCATCCCCAGGTAATGGCACAATGACGTCTTTTCCACCCCCTCCCCTCATGTCCCCTGCTGCTGCCACCGATGCGATCTGGCGCCCCCACGTTACCGTGGCCTGTGTGGTGAGCGATGGCGCGCGCTACCTGATGGTCGAGGAGGAGGTGGGCGGCCGGCTCGCCTACAACCAGCCCGCCGGGCACCTGGAGGACCGCGAACGCCTGGTCGATGCGGCGGTACGCGAAACGCTGGAGGAAACCGGCTGGACAGTGCAGCCCACCCACCTGGTCGGCGTGCACCAGTGGCGCAGCACCGAGCATGGCGAAGGCGTGATCCGTTTCAGCTTTGCCGCGCGACCGCTCAGCCACGATCCGGCGCGGACACTGGACAGCGGCATCCGCCGTGCCCTGTGGCTGAGCCGTGCCGAAATCGCCGCGCTGGGCGATCGCCTGCGCAGCCCGCTGGTGCTGGAGAGCATCGATGCCTGGCTGGCCGGCGCCCGGCTGCCGCTGGACACGCTGCACTGGTGGCCGGACGGCGCCACGCCATGAAGGTGATGCTGGGCATTTCCGGCGGCGTCGACTCCTCGGTCGCGGCGCTGCTGCTGCAACAGGCCGGCCACCAGGTCGAGGGCCTGTTCATGCAGAACTGGGAAGAGGACGACCGCAACGGCCCCTGCACCGCCGACGCCGACCGCAAGGACGCCGTGGCGGTGTGCGGCCGCCTGGGCATTCCGTTCCACGCGCGCAATTTCGCCGCCGAGTACTGGGACGGCGTGTTCGCGCACTTCCTCGACGAATACCGCGCCGGCCGCACCCCGAACCCCGACGTGCTGTGCAATCGCGAGATCAAGTTCAAGGCCTTCCTCGACGAGGCGCGCGCACTGGGCGCGGAGAAGATCGCAACCGGCCACTATGCGCGCGTGGATTGCTGCGGCGGCGAATACCGCCTGCTGCGTGCCCTCGATGCGGGCAAGGACCAGACCTATTTCCTGCACACGCTGGGCCAGGCGCAGCTGGCGGCCACGTTGTTCCCGGTCGGCGAAATCGAGAAGTCGCGGGTGCGCGAGCTGGCGCGCGAGGCGCAGCTGCCCACGCACGCGAAGAAGGACTCCACCGGCATCTGCTTCATCGGCGAGCGCGATTTCCGCAGCTTCCTGGCGCAGTACATCCCGGCCCGGCCCGGCGAGATGCGCACGCCCGAGGGCAAACTCGTGGGTGAACACCAAGGCGCGATGTACTACACGCTGGGCCAGCGCAATGGCCTAGGGATAGGCGGGCGCCAGGGCGCCAGCGGCGAACCGTGGTACGTGGTGGGCAAGGACGTGGCGACCAACCTGCTCTACGTGGCCCAGGGCAATGCCAACCATTGGCTGGATTCGCAGCTGCTGCGCAGCGAGGCACCACAATGGGTGGCTGGCCACGCCCCTGCCGCCCGCTTCCGCTGCACCGCCAAGACCCGCTACCGCCAGGCTGACCAGGCCTGCGAGGTGCACGTGCTGGACGCGGGCCTTGAAGTACGCTTCGACACCCCGCAACGTGCAGTGACACCCGGCCAGTCGGTGGTGTTCTACGACGGCGAGGCCTGCCTCGGCGGCGCCGTGATTGCCGCCACCGACGCCCCCTTCGGCGGTCTTTCCCCTACCCAGCCCACCCTATCCGGAATGAGAGTTGACGGTGCTTGATGCCTTTTCGATGAACGAGGAACGCGTGCTGGCCTTGGCCGGCCTGTACCAGGCCTGCGCGCTAGTGCAGCAGCTGGCCAACCAGGGCCGCTGTGACGAGAACGCGATGGACGCCAGCATCGCCAGCGTGTTCCGCATCGACGCACCCTCGGTGGTCGGCGTGTACGGCAACATCGCCAGCGTGCGGCTGGGCCTGCGTAGCCTGGTGTCCCAGCTCGACGAGAACAGCGAGGACATGGCGGTGACTCGCATGGCGATGACCGTGATGCGGCTGGAACGCAGCCTGTCCGGCCGACCGGAACTGCTCGACCAGCTGCAAGAGGGCATCCGCGCCGCGCAGCGCCAGGTCGAGCATTTCGGCCAGGGTTCCAGCCAGGTCACCGCACGCCTGGCCGAGCTCTATGCCTCCACCCTATCCCCCCTGCGCCCGCGCGTGATGGTCAACGGCAATCCGCAGCACCTGCAGCAGCCTGCCATCGTCGAAAAGGTGCGCAGCAACCTGCTCGCGGCGGTGCGCTCGGCGGTGCTGTGGCGCCAGCTCGGCGGCCGCCAGTGGCAACTGCTGCTGTTCCGGCGCCAGTGCAGCATGCTGGCGCGCGGGCTGCTCACCGGGGCCACGCTGGACAGCGGGCGCTAGGAGTGTGGGCGGTAGATGCCGCCCAGGCTCCGGAGTGTGGGCGGTAGAAATCAAGCAGGCGAGGCAAAGCCGTTTTGAGGCAGGTTTCGTGACGGTTTGCAGGCCCATAGTGGTTCTATGGGCCAAAAACCGGCGCGGAAGATGCCCAAAACGGCGAAGCCGCAGCCGCTTGCGTTTCTGCCGCCCACGCTCCTAGCCGAGCAGCTTCAGGTCCGGCAGTTGTTTCGCCAGCGCACGCAGCAGCTTGGCGAAGGCGGCGAGGTCGGCACCCCACGGCGTGGCCTCGCGCCAGTACAGCGCGATCTCGCGCCCAGGTGCCTGCCCCCTGATCTTCGCCAGCGCGATGTCTGGCTTGGAAGCCAGCCGCTCGTGCGCCAGTGCGGGCACCAGGGCATGGCCGCCGCGCAGGCTGACCAGGGCGGCCAGGCTTTCCAGGCTCACGTCCTGCACGTGGCCGTCGCCGTCGGCGTGGCTCTCGGCCATCAGGATCGCGTCCGCCGCGCCGAGTTGCTCCAGCGTCACGCTGCGCCGGCCGGCCAACGGGTGATCGGCGCGCAGCATCGCCTCCCACGGCTCGAAGAACAGCGGCTGCATCGCGATGCCGCTGGCCAGGGGCGCGAGCGGCGCCAGTACCGCGTCGAGCTCGGCCTCGTGCAGCCGGCGCAACAGGCCGCGCGGTTTGCCTTCGGAAATGCCCAGCCGCACGCCCGGGAAATGCTGCGGGAACGGCGCGATCAGGTGCGGCAGCAGATACGGCCCCAGCGAGGCCGGCACGCCCAGGCGCAGCTCGCCGCCGAACGCCACCGCACCGGCGCGGGCGGCCTGCTGCAGCAATTCGGCCGCGGCGAGCACGGCTTCGATGCGCTCCAGCAGGCGACGGCCGCCCGCGGTGGGCACCACCTTGCGGCCGCCGCGCTCGAACAGCGGCGCACCCAGCGCCTGCTCCACCTTCTGTACCTGGTGCGACAGCCCGGACGGGCTGATGTGCATGGCGCGCGCCGCGCTGTTGAAGCTGCCGTGGCGATGCACCGCCTGCACCAGCGCGAGGTCGCGCAGCGAGACCGCCGCCAGCGCCGTCGAAATCATCGAATGCTGCATGTCATCAAATGCGTTTGTACCGGACCGTTCCGGCGCCCATGCTATACGGCATCCCGGCGCCCCGCCTCCCCGGCGCCCGATGTTGCGGCCCGCACCGCAGCGATCACACGACGTTTGCGCGATAATTGCGACCTTTGTCGGTCCGGCACGCCGAGGCGCGCCCGTCGCTCCCTTTCACCCATCCCAGCAGCAAGATTTCGCCAGGAGCCTTCCCATGAAAGATTCATTCCAGGTACGCGACGCCTTCGAGGCCAACGGCAGGAAGTACAGCTTCGCCAGCCTCGCCAAGCTGGGCCAGCGCTTCGACATCAAGCGCCTGCCCTACTCGATGAAGATCCTGCTGGAAAACCTGCTGCGCCACGAGGACGGCGTCAACGTCACCGCGAAGGAGATCGAGGCCGTGGCGAAATGGGACGCCAAGAAGGAGCCCGACACCGAGATCGCCTTCATGCCGGCGCGCGTAGTGCTGCAGGACTTCACCGGCGTGCCCTGCGTGGTGGACCTGGCCGCGATGCGCGACGCCGTGGTGAAGCTGGGCGGCGACGCCAACCAGATCAACCCGCTGGCGCCGGCCGAGCTGGTGATTGACCACTCGGTGCAGGTTGACGTGTACGGTTCGGAAAGCGCGCTGGAGCAGAACGTCGAAATCGAGTTCGAGCGCAACCAGGAGCGCTACAGCTTCCTGCGCTGGGGCCAGAAGGCCTTCAACAACTTCAAGGTGGTGCCGCCGCGCACCGGCATCGTGCATCAGGTGAACCTGGAGCACCTGGCCCGCGTGGTGTTCACCAAGGATGAGAACGGCGAGAGCTGGGCCTACCCTGACACCGTGTTCGGCACCGACTCGCACACCACCATGATCAACGGCATCGGCGTGCTGGGCTGGGGCGTGGGTGGCATCGAGGCCGAGGCGGCGATGCTGGGCCAGCCCTCCTCCATGCTGATTCCGCAGGTGGTGGGCTTCAAGCTCACCGGCAAGCTGGCCGAAGGCGTCACCGCCACTGACCTCGTGCTCACCGTCACCCAGATGCTGCGCAAGCTCGGCGTGGTGGGCAAGTTCGTCGAGTTCTTCGGCCCCGGCCTGAAGCACCTGGCGCTGGCCGACCGCGCCACCATCGCCAACATGGCGCCCGAGTACGGCGCCACCTGCGGCATCTTCCCGGTCGACCAGGAGGCGCTGAACTATCTGCACCTGTCCGGCCGCAGCGAGGAGCAGATCGCGCTGGTCGAGGCCTACGCCAAGGCCCAGGGCCTGTGGCACGACGAGAACACTGCCGAGCCGGAATTCACCACCACGCTGGAACTGGACCTGGCCGACGTGAAGCCCTCGCTGGCCGGCCCCAAGCGGCCGCAGGACCGCGTACTGCTGGAAGGCGTGCAGAAGAGCTTCCACGACAACCTCGGCGCGCTCACCGCCAACCGCAAGAACGGCAGCGAAGCGCGCTTCGCCAACGAAGGCGGTGGCACCGCGGTGGGCCATGACGCCAGCGCGCTCGCCAAGGGCCCGCATGTGTCGATGAAGGGTGAGAGTTTCCATCTGCAGGACGGCGCGGTGGTGATCGCCGCGATCACCTCCTGCACCAACACCTCCAACCCGGCGGTGATGCTGGGCGCCGGCCTGGTGGCGAAGAAGGCCGCGGCGAAGGGCCTGAAGGCCAAGCCGTGGGTGAAGACCTCGATCGGCCCTGGCTCGCTGGTGGTTTCCGACTACCTTGAGAAGACCGGCCTGCTGAAGGAGCTGGAAAAGGTCGGCTTCTACATCGTCGGCTACGGCTGCACCACCTGCATCGGCAACTCCGGCCCGCTGCCGGTCGAGATCAGCAAGGGCATCGCCGAGGGCGACCTCGCCGTGGCCTCGGTGCTCTCCGGCAACCGCAACTTCGAGGGCCGCGTGCATCCGGAAGTGAAGATGAACTACCTGGCCTCGCCGCCGCTGGTGGTCGCCTACGCGCTGGCCGGCACGCTGGACATCGACCTCGCCAAGGACGCGATCGGCACCGGCAGCGACGGCCAGCCGGTCTACCTCAAGGATATCTGGCCGACCAACAAGGAAATCTCCGACACCATCGCCGGCGCGATCAACCCGGAGATGTTCAAGAAGAACTACGCCGACGTGTTCAAGGGCGACAGCCGCTGGAACCAGATCGCCTCGCCGGACGGCGCGGTGTACCAGTGGGACGACTCCACCTACATCAAGAACCCGCCCTATTTCGACGGCATGACGATGGCGCTGAACGAGGTGACGGACATCCACGGCGCCCGCGTGCTGGGCCTGTTCGGCGACTCCATCACCACCGACCACATCTCGCCGGCCGGCTCGATCAAGAAGGACAGCCCGGCGGGCCGCTTCCTGATCTCGAAGGGCGTCGAGCCGAAGGACTTCAACTCCTACGGCTCGCGCCGCGGCAACGACGACGTGATGGTACGCGGCACCTTCGCCAACATCCGTATCAAGAACCAGATGCTGGACGGCGTCGAGGGCGGCTACACCAAGCACGTGCCGTCGGGCGAGCAGATGGCGATCTACGACGCCGCGATGAAGTACAAGCAGGAGAAGACCCCGCTGGTCGTGCTCGCCGGCAAGGAATACGGCACCGGCTCCAGCCGCGACTGGGCTGCGAAGGGCACCCTGCTGCTGGGCGTGAAAGCGGTGATCGCCGAGAGCTTCGAGCGCATCCACCGCTCCAACCTGGTCGGCATGGGCGTGCTGCCGCTGCAGTTCAAGGACGGCGAGAGCGCCAAGTCGCTGGGCCTCGACGGTTACGAAAGCTTCGACATCACCGGCCTGGAAGGCGGCGAGTCGAAGCAGGCGAAGGTGGTCGCCACGGACAAGGACGGCAAGAAGAAGGAGTTCACCGTGAAGGTGCTGCTGCTCACCCCGAAGGAGCGCGACTTCTTCCGCCACGGCGGCATCCTGCAGTACGTCCTGCGTCAGCTGGCCGGCAAGAAAGTCGCCTGAATGCAGCCGCGGCACCGTTGAACCGCAGCCGCCCCGATTCGCGTCGGGGCGGCTTTTTATCGGCCGCCGCAAGGCGTTCGGCGGCTTGCTGCTGTACGCGGCCGTATGCTCCAATGCCGGGAGGGGGCGTCGCCATCTCCACACTGCCTTGGCGGCCACGATTCAGGAGTCGAGCAAGCACATGAGCAACGAGCGTCCGTGGCTGGACCACTATCCGCAAGGCATACCTGCCGAGATCGACCTCAATGCCTACGCCTCGGTGGCCGCCGTGCTGGAAGAAGCCTTCCAGCGCTTCCGCGACCGCCCTGCGTTCGCCAATTTCGGCAAACAGCTCAGCTACGGCCAGATCGACACGCTCAGCCGCCAGTTCGCGGGCTACCTCACCGGCGCGCTCAAGCTCGGCAAGGGCGATCGCATCGCGATCATGATGCCGAACGTGCTGCAGTATCCGATCGCCCTGTTCGGCGCGCTGCGCGCCGGCCTGGTGGTGGTCAATACCAACCCGATGTACACCGCGCGCGAGTTGAAGCACCAACTCGAGGACTCCGGCGCCAAGGCCATCGTGGTGCTGGACAATTTCGCCGCCACGCTGCAGCAGGTGGTGGCCGACACCCAGGTGCAGCACATCGTCACCACCGGCATCGGCGACCTACTCAGTTTCCCCAAGGGCGCGCTGGTCAACTTCGTGCTCAAGCACGTCAAGAAGATGGTGCCCGACTACCAACTGCCGCAGGCGGTGCGCTTCAAGGATGCCCTGGCGCAGGGTGCCGCCCACACGCCGCCGCAAGTATTGCTGGGCCACGACGACATCGCCTTCCTGCAATACACCGGCGGCACCACCGGCGTGGCCAAGGGCGCCATGCTCAGCCACGGCAACATGGTGGCCAACATGCTGCAGGCCGGCGCCTGGATCGGGCAGAACGCGAAGCAGGGCGAAGAAATCATCATCACCGCCCTGCCGCTGTATCACATCTTCTCGTTGTGCGCGAACGGCCTGGTGTTCATGCGGCTGGGCGGGCTCAACTGGCTGGTCACCAACCCGCGCGACATGCCGGGCTTCGTCAAAGAGCTGAAAGCCTCGCGCTTCACCGCGATCACTGGCGTCAACACCTTGTTCAACGGCCTGCTCAACACGCCGGGCTTCGCCGAATTGGACTTTTCGCGTCTGCATTTGACGCTGGGCGGCGGCATGGCCGTGCAGCGCGCTGTGGCCGAGCGCTGGAAGAAGGTCACCGGCTGCCCGCTGGTCGAGGCCTACGGGCTCACCGAAACCTCGCCGGCAGCCTGCATCAACCCGCTCGACCTCAAGGATTACAACGGCTCGATCGGCCTGCCGATCCCCTCCACCGACGTGGCGATCTGGTCGGAAGACAACCAGCCGCTGCCGCTCGGCGAGGTGGGCGAGCTGATGGTGAAGGGCCCGCAGGTGATGCAGGGCTACTGGAACCGCCCCGACGAGACCGCCAAGGTGCTGGGCGCCGACGGCTGGCTGCACACCGGCGACATCGCGAAGATGGACGAGAACGGCTACTTCTACATCGTCGACCGCAAGAAGGACATGATCCTGGTGTCCGGCTTCAACGTGTATCCGAACGAGGTCGAGGACGCGGTGATGCAGCACCCCGGCGTGGCCGAGGTGGCCGCGGTGGGCGTGCCCGACGAGCATTCCGGCGAGGTGGTGAAGCTGTTCGTGGTGCGCAGGGACCCGAGCCTCACCGAGGACGCGCTCAAGCAGTTCTGCCGTGAGCGGCTCACCGGCTACAAGCGGCCCAAGTTCATCGAGTTCCGCGACGCGCTGCCCAAGAGCAACGTGGGCAAGATCCTGCGTCGCGAGCTGCGCGACGAGAAGAAGAGCGTGGCCGCCGCAGGCTGATCCTGACTTGGCTGCCGCGCCACTGCGCGCGCGGCGGCCAGGGTCTCAGTCCTTCCACGCCTCCAGGATGTCGGCGTAACCGCCAAGCAGGTTCCACAGCGGCACCTGCTTGTCCTCCGGAATGCACACGTAGGAAAAGCCGATGCTGTGGTCGGCGACGCGCGCCACCTGCGCTTCCAGGTGGATGTGCAGATCATTGCCGAAAATCATGTCGAGCAGCCAGGTCTGCCCCACCTCGCCGGTCCAGCCCAGCGGCCGGCGCAGCAGCGCGCCGGTCGCGGAAATGTCCACCAGCTCGGTGGGATGCGACTCGACCCCGCGGCTCATCAGCACGGTCGTATCGATCTGCATGCGCGCCGGACGCAAGCGTTCGGACTCGATGCTGAACTTGTTGTCATCCGTTGCCATGCCGCGCTCCTTTTCTGTTGCATCTCCGCCACCGTGGCGGTCCTCGCGGAGCGACTCGTCTGCTGTGTCCGCCATCACATTCAAGCAAACCACGTGCCACCCCCGGGTGGCGGTGCGGCACGGCCTGCAAGCGCTCTCGTCCACGGCAACTGACGCCAACTCACCGAGTCGGACACTCAGGGTCACCTATGCGGCCAGCCATTCCGTCCGCGCTAGTGCGAAGGGGCCGCGACGATGCTCTATACGCAAGACCGCATTGTACCCGCCAGCCGGACTCGCGCCGCGCATGCGTCCACGATTCCGCACGCGCTGGACTTGTCGCCGGCCAGTCGCTACTCTGTGGCCCACGCGTGGTGCCATGGTCAGACGCCAACCGGTCGTTCCGGCGGTGATGGCGCCCACCCGATGCCCCAGGCAGATCGTCCGACTTGTCGGTGACGTCCAGTTCGCCACCGCATCGCCTTGTTCCCGCCAGACGCGACCAGCGTCCCGCACCGGCACCTGGCTGCAATGCCCGCATGCCTGATCGAACCGCGACACGTGGCTTCGTCACGCCGGCAATGACAAGGGGAAGCCGGATACTGTCTGCACGGCACCGAGCGAAACCGCTTTACCGAAGCGCCACCTCGACGCCGCGATCCGTGCACGGGTCCAGCCCGGATCGACCAGCGAGGCAACCGTTTCGCCCAATGGATCAAGACGCATTGCCGGCCGCCGGGCGGCCCAACGACACGTATCGATGAGCACCGAGCCAGTCGGGCCGCAGAGCCCGGTCGCATCGCAGGACAGCCACGCGGCACGCCCGCAGCAGCAGGAAATGCCGCTGGCGATCGTGCGTGGCGAACCGGTGCTGCAGATGCCGCAGGACCTGTACATCCCGCCGGACGCGCTGGAAGTCTTCCTGGAGGCGTTCGAAGGTCCGCTGGACCTGTTGCTGTACCTGATCCGCCGGCAGAACCTGGACATCCTGGACATCCCGATTGCCGAGATCACCCGGCAATACATGGAATACATCGACATGATGCGGGAGACGATGCGGCTGGAGCTCGCCGCAGAATACCTGCTGATGGCGGCGATCCTGGGCGAGATCAAGTCGCGCCTGCTGCTGCCCAGGCCACCCGCCGAGGAAGGCGTCGAGGAAGATCCGCGCGCCGAGCTGGTGCGCCGCCTGCAGGAATACGAACGCTTCAAGAAGGCCGCCGAGGACATCGACACCCTGCCCCGCATGGAGCGCGACACTGCGCCGGCACAGGCCGACACCGGCGAACGCAACGTGATCAAGCTGCCGCCGCCGCTGGATCTCAAGGAAATGCTGCTCGCGCTGAAGGACGTGCTGCACCGCGCCGAACTGTTCGGCCACCACGCGATCAAGCGCGAGGCACTCAGCGTGCGCCAGCGCATGGGCGAGCTGCTAGGCAAGCTGGAAGGCCACACCTTCCATCGCTTCGAGACGCTGTTCGACGTCAGCGAAGGCCGCCTCGGCGTGGTGGTCACCTTCCTCGCCATGCTGGAGCTGGCCAAGGAAATGCTGATCGAGATCGTGCAGGAAGCCCCGTTGGCACCGATCTACCTGAAGGCTCGGGTGGAACACGGCGAGGAGCCCTTCACCGACGGGATGGAGGCCGGCGGGGCAGATGACTCCGCTGCAGAAGAATCGGCGTTCGAGACTCCGGACACCGCCGGCAACGGCACTCACTGAATCGGCACCGCAGGCCCATGCAGATCGAGCAACTCAAACCCATCGTCGAGGCGGCCCTGCTCGCCGCCAGCCAACCGATGACCGTCGCCCAGCTCGGCGACCTGTTCAGCGAAACCGACGAGATCGGCCACGAGCAGATCGCCCGCGCGCTGGAGTCCCTCGCCGCCGACTGCGAAGGCCGCGGCGTCGAGCTCAAGGAGATCGCCTCCGGCTTCCGCTACCAGGTACGCCAGGAAGTGCATCCCTGGATCTCGCGGATGTGGACCGAGAAGCCCAGCCGCTACTCGCGTGCCCTGCTGGAGACGCTGGCGCTGATCGCCTACCGCCAGCCGATCACCCGCCCGGAGATCGAGCAGATCCGCGGCGTGGTGGTATCCAGCAACATCATCAAGACACTGGAAGAGCGCGAGTGGATCCGCGTGGTCGGCTACCGCGACGTGCCCGGCAAGCCGGCGCTGTTCGGCACCACCCGCGCCTTCCTCGACTACTTCAACCTGAAGTCGCTCGACCAGCTGCCGCCGCTCTCCGAAATCCGCGACATGGAAGACCCGCAGATGGGCTTCGAGCAGACTCCGCTGCCCGCCCGTGTGATCAAGGATCTGCCGATCGACCCGGACGAGGAAACCGCGGCCACGGAAGAAGGCACGGAAGCCGCCGATACAGCCACGGAAGCTGGCGGACACGCACTGGACGACGACGCGCCGGACCACGCCACAGCAGCGCTTTTCACCGCAACCACCGCGGACGCGGCAACCGCGTCCGACGAATCCGAACCCACCACCACTGCCGACGAGGCAGCGGCCCCCGCGGACGTCGACAACGACGACGCCACACAGCATTCCTGAGGAGTACCGCGCATGACTGCGCCGCAGAAATCCATCCTTTCCCTCAAGCGTACGCCGCCCGGCGACGCCGCGCCGCTGGAAGAACGCCTGCACAAGGTGCTCGCCAATGCCGGCCTCGGCTCGCGCCGCATGCTGGAGCAGCGCATCCAGGCCGGTGAGATCGAACTCAACGGCAGCCCCGCCGGCATCGGCACCAGCGTGCACGCGGGCGACCGCGTGGTGGTCGACGGCAAGCAGTTCGTGGTCGCCACCGACAACCGCGGCGACGCCGAGGTGCTGATCTACCACAAGCCCGAAGGCGTGCTGACCACCCGCGACGACCCCGAGGGGCGCCCCACCGTGTTCGAGCAGCTGCCACGCCTCAAGGGTGCGCGCTGGGTCGCGGTGGGTCGTCTCGACATCAACACCACCGGCCTGCTGCTGCTCACCACCGACGGCGAGCTGGCCAACGCGCTGATGCACCCCAGGAGCGGCATCGAGCGCGAGTACCTCTGCCGTGTGCACGGCGAGGTGCCCGACGAAGTGCTCGAAAAGCTCAAGGCCGGCGTGGAACTGGAAGACGGCCCCGCCCGCTTCGACGAGATCGCGGTGATCAGCCGCGGCGGTAGCCACAGCTGGTTCCGAGTGGTGATCCGCGAAGGCCGCAACCGCGAGGTGCGCCGGCTGTGGGATTCGCAGGGCTTCCTGGTCAGCCGCCTGAAGCGCATCCGCTACGGCGGCATCGAGCTGCCGCGTACCCTGCGCCGCGGCGACTGCGAGGCACTGGACGAGGAAGCGGTGAAGCAGCTGCGCCTGACCAGTGGCCTCGGTGCACCGCAGCCCGTGCTCACCCTGAGTGCGGTATTGCACCAGCGCCGCGCCAATCGCAACGTCACCGAATACCGTCCCGAGAGCGGTTCGGCCAGCGCATGGAGCGGTGGCTATCATGACGAGGCACGCGAACTGCGCGCCTTCGACCGCATCCGCGAGGAGGCGCCGCGCGGCCGCCAGAAGCAGCGCCGCCCGGGCCAGGAAGTGAACGGCAATGTGGCACGACCCGAGCGCGCTCCCGGCGCCGCCCGCCGCAAGAACAAGCGTGGCGTCGCACCCGGCCAGGAACTGCCTTCGGTGCGCACCTGGTTTGCCGGCGACAACCGCGATGGCGCCGCCCGGCCGGCCGGTGCTCCCGGCAAGCGCCGCGGTGGCAAGCCCGCCGGTGCACGCGGTGGTGCAGGAACCGGCGGTGCCGGACATGGCGGGTTCACGGCTGGCGGCGGCTTCGGCGGTGGACACGCCCTCGGCCACAGCAACAGCGAGGCTCGCCCCGGCGGCAACCGCCCTGGCCGCGGCCGGCCGCAGGGCCAGGGTGGCAACCGCCCGGCGCACGGCGGTGGTGGCGGTGGCAGCCGCCCCGGCGGCAATCGTCCGCACGGGCGCGGCGGCAATCGTTCAGGCAACCGCTGAGCGGGGCGATGGTACGCATCTACCACAACAACCGCTGCAGCAAGTCACGCGCCGCGCTGGCGCTGCTCGAAGGGCGCGAGGTCGAGGTGGTGAACTACCTCGACGCGCCGCCCGACGCCCATGAGTTGAAGCAATTGCTCAAGCTGCTCGGCATCTCCGCGCGCCAGCTGCTGCGCAGTGGTGAAGCCGCGTACAAGGAACTCGGCCTGGCCGATCCCGCGCTGGACGAAGATGCCTTGATCGCCGCGATGGTGGCTCATCCTATCCTGATCGAGCGCCCCATCGTGGTCGCCAATGGCAAGGCCGCGATCGGCCGGCCGCCAGAGGCGGTGCTGGCGATACTCTGAAACCGATGTCATCCCTTGCAAGAAGCCCCGCATCACGCGGGGCTTCTTGTTGCAGGGGGCGTCAGCCCGGATCGAGTGTGAATCGGTCGGCATCCATCCACGCCGGGAAGTGCCCGCGATGGGCGAGCAGCGGCGCAGGGTCGAGGGTGAGCGTGGCGACCTGCTCCAGCGCGCCGCATTCCACCAGCGGTTCGCCGACCGGATCTATCACCGCGCTGTCACCGGCGTAGGGCAGGTCGTTGCCGTCCACGCCCACGCGATTCACACCGATCACGCAGGCCAGGTTCTCGATGGCACGGGCGCGCAGCAGGGTGCGCCAGGGCTGACGGCGCGGTGCGGGCCAGTTCGCCACGAAAATGGCGAGATCGTAGTCCATGCCGCCCGCGGCGCTCACCAGCCGGTGATTGCGCAGCCACACCGGGAAACGCAGGTCGTAGCAAACCTGGGGCAGGATGCGCCAGCCCTTCAGTTCCACGATCAACCGCTCGTTGCCGCCGCCGTAGCGGGTGTGCTCGCCGGCCATGCGGAACAGGTGGCGCTTGTCGTATTGCGCGAACGCGCCGTCGGGCTGCATCCACAGCAGGCGGTTGTAGACGGTGCCGCCTTCGCGGATCGCGAGGCTGCCGCAGATCACCGCGCCCATTTCGGCGGCCAGCGCGCCAAGCCAGGCTACGCCCTCGCCGTCCATGCTGTCGGCGCTGGCGCGGGTGTCGTTGCTGAAGCCGGAGAGGAAGGTTTCCGGCAGCACGATCAGGTCGCTGCCGCGCGCGCGGCGCACCAGCGCGCCGTAGTAGTCGCGGTTGGCCGGCGCGTCGTGCCAGCGGGTGGCGCCCTGCACCAGCGAGACGGTCAGCGGCTGCATGCCCACGCCATGCCCGCTCACAACCGGCACAGCCGCTCGGCGGCCGCCTCCATGGTGGCGTCGCTCTTGGCGAAACACAGGCGCAGCAGGCGCGTGCCCGGCGCGGTCTCGCAGAACGGCGTCAGCGGGATCGCCGCCACCCCGCCCTGCGCCACCAGCCAGCGGCTGAAGGCGAGGTCGTCCTCGTCGCGGATGGCGGAGTAGTCCACCAGCTGGAAGTAGCCGCCCGGCACGTCGAGCAGCTTGAAGCGCGAGGGCGCCAGCAGCGCACGGAAACGGTCGCGCTTGGCCTGGTAGAACGCGGGCAGTTCCAGGTAATGCTGCGGATCGCTGGCGAGGAACTCGGCGAATGCCGCCTGCGCGGGATGGAAGCTGCAGAACGTGAGGTACTGATGCACCTTGCGGAATTCCGCGGTGAGCACCCTGGGCGCCACTGCATAGCCCAGCTTCCAGCCGGTGCAGTGGTAGGTCTTGCCGAAGGAGGAGATCACGATGCTGCGTGCGGCAAGCTCCGGATGGCGCAGCACGCTCTCGTGCTGCCGGCCGTCGTAGACGATGTGCTCGTACACCTCGTCGGACAGCACCACGATGTCCGTGCCGCGCACGATCGCCGCCAGCTCTTCGAGATCGGCCGCCGACAGCACCGCGCCGGACGGGTTGTGCGGGCTGTTGATGAGGATCATCCGCGTGCGCGGCGTCAGCGCATCGTGCACGCGCTGCCAGTCCACCGCGAACGTCGGCGCGATCAGCGGGATGTGCACCGCCTTCGCGCCCTGAAGCTCGATGGCCGGCTCGTAGCTGTCATAGGCGGGATCGAACACGATCACCTCCTCGCCCGTACGCACCACTGCGGCGATCGCCGCGAACAGCGCCTCGGTGGCCCCGGAGGTGACGGTGATCTCGGCGTCCACGTCGGGGCGATGGCCATACATGCGTTCGGTCTTCAGTGCGATCTGCTCGCGCAGCGGCGCAGTGCCATGCATCGGCGCGTACTGGTTGCGTCCCTCGTTCATCGCGCGCACCAGCGCATCGCGCAGGCCCTGCGGTGGCTCGAAATCGGGGAACCCCTGCCCCAGGTTCACTGCCTTGTGCTCCAGCGCGAGCTGGCTCATCACGCTGAAAATGGTGGTGCCGACCTTGGGGAGCTTGGTGTCGATCTTCATCGCGTTACCGTATGGAAGTCCAAACGGAAGCGTAGCATGCACAAGGATCTCGAACGGCGCTACCGCCCAGGCTCCAGCTCCGGCAAGGCTCGCGTCTTGCACTCCTCGTGCTTGCGCAGTGTGGCCGCGGGCAGGCGTTCGGCGAGAAAATCCACCAGGGCGCGCACGCCCGGCAGCATGCCGCGGCGGCTTGGGTAGATGAAGTGCATGGTGCCCTCCGGTGCACTCCACTCAGGCAGCAGCACCTCCAGCTCGCCGCGGGTCACCGCAGGCGCACAGACGAACTCCGGCAGCAAGGTCACGCCAATGCCGCGGCGCGCCGCCTCCAGCAGCAGCGCAAAGTCGCCGCTGATCAGCCGCGCGTTCACCTCCACGCTGACGCGCTCACCCGCCGCGTCGATCAGCTCCCAGGTCTGCGGGCCTTCGTGTTCCTGCATCGACAGCGCCGGCAGCTTCGCCAGTTCGTCGGGATGCTGCGGCCGCCCCAGCGCGTCGAGCAGCGCCGGGCTGGCCACCGGCAACACGCGCGACTGGCCGAAGCTGCGCACCACCATGTTGGCGTCGGTGTCGAGCTTGCTGCGCACGCGGATCGCCAGGTCGTAGCCCTCGCCGAGCAGATCTACACGGCGGTTGCTGGAAAGCACGCGCACCTGCAGCCGTGGGTACTGCCCCATGAAGTCCGGCAGCACATGCGCCAGGACGGTCTGGGTGAGCGACACCGGGCAGCTCAGGCGCACCACGCCGCGTGGTTCGGCACGCAGCTCGTCCACCGCCTCCTGCGCGGCACGCGCTTCCTCCAGCACCGCGCGGCAGTGCGCATAGAAACGCTCGCCCACCTCGGTGACCACGAAGCGGCGGGTGGTCCGCTGCAGCAGGCGCACGCCGAGACGTTCCTCCAGCTGCGACACCCGCTTGCTGAGCCGCGACTTGGGTACGCCCAGCGCCCGCCCTGCCGCAGAGAAGCCGCCGTGCTCCACCACGGCTGCGAAGAAATACAGGTCGTTGAGATCCTGCAAGGCACCATTCAATTGCAGCATGGCCGTTTCCCATTTCGAACGACTGGTTCTGGTTTCGCCGGATTGCCACCAGATTGTTTCAAATATACCTCGACTGGGTCGCCCGGCATGCCGCTTCAGTACGTTTCACACCCCCACGCCCACGGCCACCCCTGCCATCAGTCATGTTGCCAAACCCGCTCCGAGTGCTTGACGGTTCAATTTCTAGTGTTATAGTTCACTACAACACCGGTCAACGAGCTCACTAAAGGAGAGCCGACATGAACGCGAAGCACGAGTCCAGCACGAATCGTCCCGTCGTCGCCGACGACGTCTTCGTCTCCACCCTGATTCCGGCCCGGCGCTGGATCGCCTCCGCCGCCGCCCTGGTGATGACCAGCCTGACCCTGGCGGTGGCGACCCTGCCCGTCCGCACGCCTGAAGTCGCCTGGATCAACGGCATCCACGTGACCAACCTGGCCCCGGTCGAAGTCATTCCCACGGCTGCCGAACTAAAGGCCGCGGCCCTGCTGGAACACGCCGCGGTGGGCATCGTCACCCTGCCCGACGGCGGGCGTGCCGCGCAGCTCGGGGCGCAGCTGGCCATGCCCTACTATTCGTTTGGCACCACGACGGCCGGCATCGCCAGCAGCAAGGAATAATCCATGACCATCACCTGGAACGACAGCATCCCGATCTATCGCCAACTGCACCAACGCGTGGTGGCGATGATCCTGGATGGCGCCTTGAACGAGGGCGACCCGCTGCCGTCGGTGCGCCAGGTGGCCGCGGATTTCCAGATCAATCCGCTGACCGTGTCGAAGGCGTACCAGGAGCTGGTCGACGAACGCTTGGTTGAGAAAAGGAGGGGCCTAGGCATGTTTGTCATCGAAGGAGCGCGCGAGGAACTTTTGAAATCCGAGCGTGAACGTTTTCTGCGCGAGGAGTGGCCCGCGCTGTATGCCCGCCTGCAACGGCTGGGCCTGGATCTGAAGACCCTGCTGCGCGAGGCGCAGGCCGAGCCGGAGAAGCACGCATGAACGCCGTCGTCACCGCCAGCGGCCTGAGCAAGCGCTACAAGAACACTGCCGCGCTGGACAACGCGAGTTTCCGCATCGAGGCCGGCCGCATCGTGGGCCTGATCGGACCGAACGGCGCAGGCAAGACCACTGCGCTGAAGGCCATCCTCGGCCTCACCGATTTCCAGGGCGAACTTTCCGTGCTCGGCCTCGACCCGCGCAAGCAGCGCAACAAGCTGATGGAACAGGTCTGCTTCATCGCCGACGTGGCCGTGCTGCCGCGCTGGATACGCGTGAACGAGGTCGTCGACTTCGTCGCCAACATACATCCGCGCTTCGACCGCAAGAAGTGCGAGGCCTTCCTGGCCCGCACCAAGCTCACGCCCAACCAGCGCGTCAAGCAGATGTCCAAGGGCATGATCGTGCAGCTGCACCTGGCCCTGGTGATGGCGATCGACGCGCGCCTGCTGGTGCTGGACGAACCCACCCTGGGCCTGGACATCCTCTACCGCAAGCAGTTCTACCAGAACCTGCTGGAGGACTACTTCGACGAGAACAAGACCATCATCGTCACCACCCACCAGGTGGAGGAAGTCGAACACATCCTCACCGACCTGATGTTCATCCGCGACGGCAGGATCGTGCTGGACGCCGACATGGACGCGGTGGGCGAGCGCTTCGCCGAGGTGATGGTGGGCGCCGACAAGGCCGCCGAAGCCCGCCAGCTCAAGCCGCTGGACGAACGCCAGGTGTTCGGCAAGAGCATCTTCCTGTTCGACGGCGCCGACCGCGCGCGGCTGGAGGCGCTGGGCGAGATCCGCCGCCCCTCCGTCAGCGACCTGTTCGTCGCCACCATGAAAGGGACCTACGCATGAAAACTTTCTATTGGCTGGTGAAACGCGAATTCTGGGAACACCGCGGCGGCTTCCTTTGGACACCGGTGATCACCGGCGGCGTGTTCCTGCTGCTGAACCTGATGGGCATCGTCGCCAGCGAGGTGATCGGCTCGCAGCACGGCTTCCATTTCATGTTCAACAACAACATCCATATCCTCGACCACGCACTGAACTCGGACGATGCGGCCAGAGCCGGCGCGCTGATGGACATGATGATGTACTCGACCACGATGATCATCAGCATCGTGCTGGGCTTCGTAGTGTTCTTCTACTGCCTCGGCGCCCTCTACGACGACCGTCGCGACCGCAGCCTGCTGTTCTGGAAATCGCTGCCGCTGTCGGATTCCGCCACGGTGCTCTCCAAGGTGGTGGCCGGCACCCTGCTCGCCCCGCTGATCGCGGTGGTCTGCGGCGTGATCACCGGCATCGCCATGCTGCTGCTGTTCACCATCACCTTGTCCTTCCACGGCGTCGGCGCCTGGCACCTGCTGGTCTACGCCCATCCGTTCCAGGTGATTGCCAACCTGGTCGGCAGCATTCCGCTGTATGCGCTGTGGGCGCTGCCGAGCGTGGGCTGGCTGCTGCTCTGCTCCGCCTGGGCACGCAGCAAGCCCTTCCTGTGGGCCGCGGTGCTGCCGGTGGCCGTGGGCATGATGCTGGGCTGGTTCAACCTGATGGACGGGTCTTTCATGGGCAACGGCTGGTACTGGCGCGACGTGTGCGGCCGCATCCTGCTCAGCGTATTCCCGGGCAGCTGGCTGGGGCCGGACAACTTCCGGACCATGGGCAGCGGCGCGGAGCACACACTGGACTTCCTGGGTCTCGGCAACGCCTACAGCGTGATGAGCACGCCCGGCTTCTGGATCGGTGCGCTCGCCGGCCTCGCCCTGCTCGCCGGCGCCATCTGGCTGCGCCGCTGGCGCGACGACACCTGACATCCTGCCGAACACATTGGGGAGAACATCGATGAAAACCAACGCGATCGCAATCGGCATCCTGGCATCGGCGCTGCTGCTGCCGCTGAGCGCCTGTAGCCAGTCCAACCAAGGCAACACGCAGCCCGGGGCCACCGGCGACATGGCCCAAGCGGCGAAAGAAGTCCGGGAACAGACCTCCTCCTCCGTCATCGGCGCGGAGGTCCGCAAGGGTATCGAGCAAGCCAAGCAGGAACTGCTCACCAAGGACATCAGCGTGAGCAACGTCCACGTCGGCAAGAAACCTCATCAGCATGACGACTCCCTGCCCAAGGCGGTGATCACCCCGCAGGGCACCTTGGTGATCGCCGGCAAGCCGGTCGATGCCACTCCGGAGCAGCACGCCATGCTGGTGGATTACCGCCAGCAGATCATCGGCATCGCCGAGGCCGGCATGGACATCGGCGCGAGCGGCGCGGACATCGGTGTCGCCGCAGCGAAGCAGGCGATCCTGGGCGCCTTTACCGGGAAAAGCGACAAGGAGATCGAGGCGAGCATCAAGCCGCAGACCGACCAGATCGAGGCTGCCGCCCTGCGCCTGTGCAAGCGGCTGCCGGACATGCTGGCTTCGCAGCAGAAGCTGGCTGTCGCCATGCCCGCGTTCAAGCCCTACGCCACGATGACGCAGAAGGACATCGACGACTGCGGCAAGGACATCGCCGACAAGAACGGCAAGAAAGGTTTTGCGGTCTTCTCCGACTGACCAGCCACGGGCGTCGGCGCCCTCTTTAACCTGTACGGATCGGTGCCAACCAACGGGAGGAAGGCATGAACGCCCGAGACAAAGCTGCACGATTGGCCGGCATGCTCTACCTGCTGGTGGTGCTGGCTGCGCCAGTGCGATTGATCTACGTTACCGACACCTTGTTCGTGAGCGGCGACGCGGCGGCGACCGCACGCAACATCGCAGCGCACGAATGGCTGTTCCGATCCGGGATCGCCGGCGACCTATTCACAGGCGCCGTCAGCCTGCTGCTTGCGCTGGCGCTCTACCGGCTTTTGAGGGATGTGGACAAGGGCCTCGCCGTCCTCATGGTGGCGCTTGGCATCTGGGATACGCCGTTCTATTTCGTAAATGCCGTGAACGACGCGGCAGCCTTGACCCTGTCGCATGGCGCCGGTTTCCTCGCCGCGTTCAACGAGCCTCAACGCGACGCGTTGGCCATGCTGTTCCTGCACCTGCATGGCCAGTTCATTGTGTTCGCGGAAACCTTCTGGGGACTGTGGCTGCTGCCCCTGGCGCTGCTGGTATTTCGCTCGGGGTTTCTACCTCGGCTGCTTGGCGTGTGGCTGTTCGTCAACGGCCTCGCCTACATGGCGCAGAGCATCGCGGGCGTACTTCTGCCGTCCTTCGAAGACGCCTTGTCCAACATCGCCGTTCCGCTCCAGTTCGGCGAAATTGCCTTCATGCTGTGGCTGCTGGTGATGGGCGCACGTCGCGGCTTGCAGCGCACACCCGGCACGCCGACCTTGCCGGTCGGCACATGAGTGCGCGGCTTCCGTACCTACCATGCATCCCTCGACCATCCGCAAGGAAACTCCGTTGAACACGACTGCCAAACCGCCGCTCGAACACTGGTGCGCGCCCGTGCAGCTGAAGCTGGCCGCGCTGTGGACGTCGGTGATGTTCTGCTACATCTATTGCGACTACTTCGAGCTTTACACGCCGGGGAAGCTGCAGGGGATGCTGCAGGCCAAGCTCGGGCCACTCGGCCCGGTGACCCAGGGCGTGCTGATGGGCACCTCGCTGATGATGGCCATCCCCAGCCTCATGATCTTCCTCTCCATCGCCTTGGGGCCGTGCGCGAGTCGTTGGCTCAACCTGGTGTTCGGCACGCTGTACACGGTGCTGATGGCCATGCTGGCGATCCAGGCCGACTGGCATTTCTACCAGGACTTCGCGGCACTGGAGGCCGGGCTGACCGCACTCGCCGTGTGGTACGCATGGAGGTGGCCGCGAATGCCGCGCCAGGCGTAAGCGCCGGCACGATCAACCGCCGTCGTGGATGCCACCCTTGGTCAGCGCCAGCGGGTCGAGCAGCTTCTGCAATTCCGCCTTGGACAAGCCCGTGGTCTCCAGCGCCACCTCCATGATCGGGCGATGCTGCTTGTAGGCCTGCTTGGCGGTGGCGGCGCCCTTCTCGTAGCCGATCACGGGGTTGAGCGCCGTGACCAGGATCGGGTTCATCGCCAGCGCCTGGTTCACCCGCGCCTTGTTGACGTTGAAACCGGCGATGGCCTTGTCGGCGAGCAGGCGCGAGACGCTGGCGAGGATGCCCAGCGATTCGAGCAGGTTGTAGGCGATCAGCGGCAGCATCACGTTGAGCTGGAAGTTGCCGGACTGGCCGGCAATGGCGATGGCCGCGTCGTTGCCGATCACCTGGGCTGCCACCATCGCGGCGGCCTCGGGGATCACCGGGTTCACCTTGCCGGGCATGATCGAGGAGCCGGGCTGCAGCGCGGGCAGCTCGATCTCGCCGAGGCCAGCCAGCGGGCCGGAGTTCATCCAGCGCAGGTCGTTGGAGATCTTCATCAGCGCCACGGCCAGCGCCTTCAGCGCACCGGAGAGCTCCACCGCGTCGTCCTGCGCGGCCATGCCTTCGAAGGGGTTCGCCATCGCCTCGAAGCGCACGCCGGTGAGCTTCTTGAGCTCCCTAGCCACCGCCGCGCCGAACTTCGGGTCGGCATTGATGCCGGTGCCCACCGCGGTGCCGCCCTGCGGCAGGCGGCGCATGCGTTTCAGCGCGTCCTCGATGCGCGCGATGGCCGAGCCGATCTGCGCGGCCCAGCCGGAGAGCTCTTGGCCGAAGGTCACCGGCATCGCGTCCATCAGGTGGGTGCGGCCGGTCTTGGCCACGTTGCGCAGCTGGCGCGCGCGCTGCTCGATGGCCTTCCGGAGGTGCTTCAGCGCCGGCAGCAGTTGCTCGTGCGCCACCAGGGTGGCGCTGACGTGGATCGCGGTGGGGATCACGTCGTTCGAGCTCTGCCCGTAGTTGACGTGGTCGTTCGGGTGCACCTTCGCGCCGGCGCGCGCGGCAAGGTGGGCGATCACCTCGTTCGCGTTCATGTTGGTGCTGGTACCCGAACCGGTCTGGAACACGTCGATGGGGAACTGCGCATCGTGCTCGCCGCCCGCCACCGCCAGCGCGGCCTTGCGAATCGCCGCGGCCTGGCCCTTCTTCAGGTACCCCAGTGCGTGGTTCGCCTCGGCGGCGGCCGCCTTGATCAGCCCCAGCGCGCGGATGAACTCGCGCGGCAGGCGCAGGCCCGAGATCGGGAAATTGTCGATCGCGCGCTGGGTCTGCGCGCCGTACAGCGCGTCGGCGGGCACCTTGAGCTCGCCCATGCTGTCGTGTTCGGTGCGGAAGCCGCTCATGGCCTGTCCTTCGAGGGGATGGAAACCCCGCAACTATAGGCCGCAAGGCATCGCGCCGCCGTCAATGTAAAATGGCCGTTTCCCCGTGCCGGAACGCCCCAATGTCGAACCACGCCCTCACCGCCCTGTCGCCGCTGGATGGCCGCTACGCCGGCAAGGTCGAGCCGCTACGCCCGATCTTCAGCGAGTTCGGCCTGATGCACCGCCGCGTGCATGTGGAGATCGAGTGGCTGTTGGCGCTGGCCGCCGAGCCGGGCATCGCCGAACTGCCGCCGTTCACACCCACCCAGGTCAAGCAGCTGCACACCATCGCCGACGGCTTCGGCATCGAGGACGGCGCACGCATCAAGGCCATCGAAGCCACCACCAACCACGACGTGAAGGCGGTGGAGTACTTCATCAAGGAACGCATCGGTTCGGATCCTGCACTGGCGCAAGCCAGGGAGTTCGTGCACTTCGCCTGCACCAGCGAGGACATCAACAACCTGTCCTATGCGCTGATGCTGCGCGACGCGCGCGAGCAGGTGCTGCTGCCGGCCTTCGACGGCATCATCGCCAGGCTGCGCGAGCTGGCGCACACCAACGCTACGCTACCCATGCTGTCGCGCACCCACGGCCAGACCGCCTCGCCCAGCACGCTGGGCAAGGAACTGGCGAACGTGGTGGCGCGCCTGGAGCGCCAGCGCGAGCAACTCGCCGCGCTGGAGATCCCCGGTAAGATCAACGGCGCGGTGGGCAACTACAACGCCCACGCCATCACCTACCCCGAGATCGACTGGCGCGCATTCTCGCAGCGCTTCGTCGAGAGCCTGGGCCTGGACTACAACCCTTACACCACGCAGATCGAGCCGCACGACGGCGTGGCCGAATATTGCGACGCGGTGCGCCGCGCCAACACCATCCTGATCGACCTGGCGCGCGACGTGTGGGGCTACATCTCGCTGGGCTACTTCAAGCAGAAGCTCAAGGAGGGCGAGGTGGGCTCGTCCACCATGCCGCACAAGGTCAACCCGATCGACTTCGAGAATGCCGAAGGCAACTTCGGCCTCGCCAATGCGCTGCTGGGTCATTTCGCCGAGAAACTGCCGATCAGCCGCTGGCAGCGCGACCTCACCGACTCCACCGTGCTGCGCGCGCTGGGCACCGCCTTCGGCCACACCCTGGTAGCGCTGGAATCGCTGCAGAAGGGCCTGGGCAAGCTCACCGTGAACGCCGAACGCCTCGCCGCCGACCTCGACGCCAGCTGGGAAGTGCTGGCCGAAGCCGTGCAGACCGTGATGCGCCGCTACGGCCTGCCCCAGCCCTACGAGCAGCTCAAGGCGCTGACCCGCGGCCAGGGCATCACCAGGGAATCGATGCGCGAATTCATCGGCAAGCTGGAACTTCCCGCCGAGGCGAAGCAGCGCCTGCTCGACCTCACGCCGGGCGGCTACATCGGCTTGGCCGAGGGACTGGCGCGGGATATCTGATCCCGCTGTCGCTGCACGCCGTCATTCCGGCTAAGGCCGGATGACGGGTAAACCATCGGGCCGCGCGTCTCCACGCGCGGCCCGATGCGTATCAGGCGTGGGCCTTCTTCAACAGCCCTTCCGCCTCCATCGCCTCGCGCACCGCCGGACGTTCGGCCACGCGTTGCTGGAACGCCAGCAGTGCCGGGAAGCCCGACAGGTCCAGTTCCACGTGCTTCGACCAGTTGGTTACGGTGAAGAGGTAGGCATCGGCCACGGTGAACGTGTCGCCCAGCAGATACGGCTGCTTCGCCAGCACGTTCTCGATGAACTGGTAGCGGCGCTTCAGGTACTCCTTGCGCTCGGTGCGGGTGGCCTCGGGCGTGTCGGGTTTGAACAGCGGGCTGTAGGTCTTGTGCAGCTCGGAGTTGATGTAGCCCAACATCTCCTGCAGGTGGTAGCGCGGCAGCGTGCCGTTGGCGGGCGCCAGCTTGCTCGCCGGATTCTGGTCGGCCAGGTACTGCACGATCGCCGGGCCTTCGGTGAGCACTTCGCCGCTGTCCAGTTCCAGCACCGGCACATAGCCCTTTGGGTTGATCAGCCAGAAATCCGCGCCGCTCTCGGTGCGCTTGGCCTTGCCGTCGACCTTTTCCAGCTGCAGCGGAAGGCCGGCCTCAAGCGCCACGATGTGCGGGGAAAGCGAACAGGCGCCGGGAGAGTAGTAGAGCTTCATGCGATGACTCCTGATAGGGGACGGGGAAACGGATACGCGCCGGGCGAAGCCGCACATCCGATCCCGCGCATGCTACGCCGCCATGGTTACTATTGGATACCATGTACCCGTCGGTCGGCCGCAGAATGCGGTAACCCGGCAGTTACCACCACCCGCCCCAGCAACGAGCCATTCCATGGGCCTACCCGTACGCAAGAGCAAAGTGGCGCCGCCACCCGCCTGCCCGCTTACCGAAAGCCTGACGCTGCTGCGCGGCGCCTGGGCGCCCAACGTGATCTGGTACCTCAGCGCCGAACCGCGCCGCTTCGGCGAGCTGCGCCACGACATCCCGCGCATCTCCGCCCGCGTGCTCAGCGCCCGCCTGCGCGAACTGGAATCGCGTGGTCTGGTGAGCCGCCGCCCGCTCGACACCTCGCCGCCATCCGCCGAATACGCGCTCACCGAGCTGGGCCGCGAACTGCTGCCGGCAATCAACGCGCTGGCGCGGGTGGGCCAGAAGCTGATCGCGGAATGGGATTCGCGGGCTTCGTTGTCGAAGAAGACGCGGGTGGTGGGGTGAAGTCGCTCCTCAGCCCCCAGCTTGCCTCCGATTACCGCAAATGAAACGATGCCGTGGTCGTCTCTGGGCGCAACCAACCACTACGAGACCAGGCTGTGGAACCAGACTGCACCGAAGAGCACGAAGCGTTGACTTCTGCAGACCAAAATCAAAATGCGTGGTCCTTCGTTGCAATGGAGTACTACGCGCTGATACTCAATCGAACGTATCTCGTTTTGGTCGATGGAAGCTGCATCAACGGCATGGTCTGTCGTGGTTTGACGTCCATCGAAAGCGGCATCGGGATCGCCAGCACGCTTACTGAGCGCCTTGCCGTCCATGGCGACTTGAACGATCCGAGATCGTACGTCGTAGGGCGCCAACTTATCAGTCATAACAGCGCGAACTTCGCGATCCCCCTCTCCGAGGTCACCTCAATCGCTTACAACCCCGGCAAAAAATGGGGAATGGGCTACTACCCGCACGATGGGCGCGTTTTCATTCAAACGCGCCTGCGGCGGCGCGAATTGATCATATTGGGCGATCAATCTGGCCAAGGGATCGCTGATCGCTTAGCCGTATCCGCCGAGAGAGCCCGCCAGTCAACCCAACCGCTGCCGCTTCACGGTACGCCTTGATTCAAGCAGCAGGCCCAGCACACTCCTCTCACTCCACCTCATCCGACCCCTCGTTCACCCCCTCGAACAGGAAGGTCGACAGATAGCGCTCGCCGGTATCCGGCAGCATCGCCAGCAGCACCGAGCCTTCGGGTGCGGTCTGCGCCACCTGCAGCGCGGCGGCCAGGGTGGCGCCGGAGGAGATACCGGTGAAGATGCCTTCCTGCTGCGCCAGCGCGCGTGAGGTATCGCGGGCCACGGTATCGTCCACCGGCACCAGCTGGTCGACCACCTTGCGGTTGAGCACGGCGGGCACGAAGTCCGGGGTCCAGCCCTGGATCTTGTGCGGCTGCCACTCCTTGCCGCCGAGCAGCGAGGCACCCGCGGGCTCGGTGCCGATCACCTTCACTTCCGGCCGCGCCACCTTGAGCACTTCGCCCACACCGGTGAGCGTGCCGCCGGTGCCCCAGCCGCTGACGAAGTAGTCGAGGCGGCGGCCGGCGAAGTCGCGCAGGATTTCCGGCGCAGTGGTCTGGCGGTGGTAGGCCGGGTTGGCCGGGTTCTCGAACTGGCTGGCCCAGAACCAGCCGTGCTTCTCGGCCAGCTCGCGCGCCTTTTCCACCATGCCGGTACCGCGCGCGGCGGCAGGCGTGAGCAGCACCTTGCCGCCGTAGGCGCGGATCAGCTTGCGCCGCTCGATCGAGAAGGTCTCGCTCATCACCGCCACGAACGGGTAGCCGCGCGCCGCGCACACCGCGGCCAGCGCCACGCCGGTGTTGCCCGAGGTGGCCTCGACCACGGTCTGGCCGGGCTTGAGCGCACCGCGCTGCTCGGCGTCGAGGATGATGGCCAGGGCGAGGCGATCCTTCACGGAGCCAGCAGGGTTGAACGCCTCCACCTTCACGTACAGCTCGACGTGTTTCGGGGCGAGGCGGTGCAGGCGGACGATGGGCGTGTTGCCGATGGTGTCGAGGATGCTGTCGTAGATCATGGGTGGGCTCCGGACGATGGCCGCACGCGATCATGCGCGCGGGTTTGCCAAGACGGCGTGTTTCCAGGGTGTCTCCTCCCCTCCTATCTACAGGAGAGGACATATTGCTTAGATCAAGCACATCGGCGCAGGTCGACCGCGGCTTCGCCCAGCGGCGGCGCCCCGAACCAGGCCAGGCGGTCGGCCAGCGCGGCCACCTCGCCCAGGATCAGCAGCGCGGGCGAGCGCACTTCATGCGCGGCAGCTCGTTCGGGCAGGTTGGCCAGGGTGCCGGTGACCACGCGCTGGTTCGCGCGCGTGCCGTTCTCGACCAGGGCGAACGGCGTGCCCGCGGTGCGGCCCTGCGCCAGCAGGTGCTCGCGCAGGCTGTCGAGGCCGGCCACGCCCATGTACACCGCCAGGGTCTGCCGTTCCTGCGCCAGCGCGCGCCAGTCCAGCGTGTCCAGCGAATCGCGGCAGTGCGCGGTAACGAAACGCACCGACTGCGCGTGGTCGCGGTGGGTGAGTGGCACGCCGGCATGTGCGGCGCAGGCCAGCGCGGCGGTGACGCCGGGCACCACTTCATAGGGAATGCCGTGCGCGCGCAGGAATTCCAGCTCCTCGCCACCGCGGCCGAACACAAAGGGATCGCCGCCCTTCAGCCGCACCACGCGGCGCCCCGCCTGCGCGTGTTCGAGCAGCAGTGCATGGATCTCGTCCTGGGTGGCGTGATGCTTGCCCGCCTGCTTGCCCACCTCGATACGCTCGGCGTCGCGGCGCGCGAGTTCCAGCACCTCGGCGCTCACCAGGCGGTCGTGCAAGATCACGTCGGCCTCGTTCAAGGCACGCAGGCCGCGCAGGGTCAGCAGGCCGGGATCGCCGGGGCCGGCGCCCACCAGCACCACCGATCCACCTGCCGCGACGGGCGTATCGCGCAAGGCCTGCTCGGCCGCCTCCGCCGCCTGCCGGGGCTGCCCGCTGCGCAGCAGTGCGGCCACCGGCCCGTTGAACAGGCCTTCGTAGAAACGGCGCCGCGCCGCAAGCTCGGGATGGCGGCGGCGGATGCGCTTGCGCAGCCGCGCCGCAAGCAGAGCCAGCGGGCCCAGCGAATGGTCGAGCAGGCTTTCCAGCCGTTCGCGCACCAGGCGCGCCAGCATCGGCGCCGCGCCGCCGCTGGAGATCGCCACCACCAGCGGCGCGCGGTCGATCACCGCCGGCACCTGGAAGCTGGACAGTTCCGCGTCGTCCACTACGTTGACGAACACGCGCTGCAGGCCGGCCAGCTCCGCGACGCGGGCATTCAACGCGCGGTCGGCTGTGGCGGCCACCACCAGCCATACGTAGTCGAGCCAGGCCGGAGTGAATTCGCCGGCGCGATGCGCGATGCGCCCCTGGCGCGCCCAGCGTTGCAGCTGCGGCGTGAGTTCCGGCGCACCCACAGTCACCTGCGCGCCCGCCGCCAGCAGAGCGGCGGCCTTGCGCTCGGCCACAGCGCCGCCGCCAACCACCAGCACGGCGCGTCGGGAAAGATCGGCGAACAGCGGATACAGCTTCATGGCTGGGCTTCGACGGCAATGGCCTTGGAGCGAGTCACGCTACGCAGCGCACCACGGCGGCGGAAATAACGATCTCGCCGATACATATGCCGCCGCAGCATGAATGTAAGTATCCCCCGGCAAAGCCGGGGGCTTTAGTTGTGTGAGCCGCTCAAAGCGGCTGAATCGGGATCGCTAACGCGATCCCCACCTTCGGCGCCACCCTTCGGTGGCGGGCCTCATCGCAGT
>Ga0187815_10000214_pt1 | contig 29235 bp, 27 predicted proteins | sample NC_S_5_FD_132962 | JGI IMG/M metagenome (GOLD analysis project Ga0187815, IMG submission 132962) | Wetland sediment microbial communities from Neuse River Estuary, North Carolina, USA - ASW-S_5 | ecosystem: Environmental > Aquatic > Freshwater > Wetlands > Sediment | place: USA: North Carolina... | reverse complement strand
GGATCGCGCCGCTGCGGTGGAGCGGCTCATGTGACGGCGCCGTTCCCGGCGCCCGGATTGTTCGGTCTGCTGCGCCTGTCGCGCCCTGGCACAAGGCTTCGGGCAAACGACGGCCCGAACCGTTACGATGAAAGGGAGTCGCGACCGCTGCCTGGGAGTCATCCCTTGGACATCCGGCGCAATCCTCGCCGGCGTGACGGGCGGGGCCCCGGCCCGAACCGGTCTCGGCGGGCAGGGAATGGCGCTCGCGGAGTATCCTATTTCGACAGGTTTTTTTCAATGCAGACGGCAACTTCCCGCGACGTACCTCACGGTGTGCGTCAAGTCGCTATCGGCCCCGAGCGGGACGGCCAGCGGATCGACAACGCGCTGGCGACCCTGCTCAAGGGGGTGCCGAAGAGCATGATCTATCGCCTTTTGCGCACCGGCCAGGTGCGCGTCAACGGCAAGCGGGCCAAGCCGGATACGCGGTTAAGTGACGGCGACATGCTCCGAATTCCGCCGATCCGGGTGGCTGAACGGCCCGAGGGACGGGAAGCGCCGGATGCATTGGTCTCGTCGCTCGCCGAGACGGTGATCTTCGAGGACAAGCATTTCCTGGTGATCGACAAGCCCTCGGGCATCGCCAGCCACGGCGGCAGCGGCGTCAGCCACGGCGCGATCGAGCTGCTGCGCGCAGCGCGGCCGCACGAGTCACTGGAGCTGGTGCACCGGTTGGACCGGGATACGAGCGGTGTGCTGGTGCTGGCCAGGTCGCGGGCGGGGCTGACCGGCCTGCAGGCGGCCATCCGGGCAGGCGAGGTCACCAAGCAGTACCTGTGCCTGATGGTCGGGCATCCGTCCCGGGCGAAGTTCGACGTCAACGCACCGCTGCGCAAGTCCATCCTGCAGGGCGGCGAACGCATGGTGCGGGTCAGCGAGGACGGCAAGCCGGCGCTGACCTTCTTTCGCGAGATGGAGCAGTACCCTGGCGCCCGCCTGATGCAGGCCACGCTTGGCACCGGCCGTACCCACCAGATCCGCGTGCATGCCGCCCACGTCGGCCACCCGCTGGCGGGCGACCCGAAATACGGCGATCGCGAGATGAACAAGCGCTTCCGCGAGATGGGGCTGCAGCGGCTGTTCCTGCACGCCTCGCATCTCAGCTTCGAGCTGGATGGGCGCCTCTACAGCTTTTCCGCGCCGCTGCCGGATGATCTCAAGGCCTTCCTCGATGTGCTGGCGGTGAAAGGCAAGCAGCTGCCATACATTCAGGCCGCGGCTAAAGAAAAAAGCGGGCGCTGACCTCCAGCGAACGCAGCAGGCCGCCCACCAGGCCGGCTTCCACCAGCAGGGCGCAGACTGCATGCGCCGCGGCGACCGGAAGCAGCGCGCGCGCGCGCCGGAAGCACCACGCCCACCACAACTCGGCCAGCAGGCAGAGCTGCATCAGGACCCCGTTCGGCGTATGCAGCAGGGCGAATGCGAGGGCGGCGAGCAATACGGCCAGGCCCGGGCGGAGCCGCCCGCCTTCGAGGCGACGCAGCACCACGGCCAGCACCAGCCATTGCTGCAGGGTGGCCCAGAGCAGATAGGTCAGCACATGCCCGGGCGTGGGCGCCGTGTAGCGTCCGCCGTACCCGGCGACCAGCAGCAGAGCCAGCGGCAGCAGGGCGAACGGCATCAGCCAGGCACGCCTGTCGCCCACCCAGCGCCAGTTGCCGGGGCGTTGCCGCCATTCGGCCTGGGCCGCGAACAGCAAGGCTCCGCCGACGCTCAGCAGGCCGGGCAACGAGAGACGGAGGCCCAGTTGCAGGCCGACGACCAGCCACAAGGGTCCGGCCAGGCAGGCGGCGAGTTCCAGCCAGCGCCGCTGTGGCAGGCGCGGCGGTCGCAAGCCCAGTCCGAGCAGCGCCAGCAGATAGCCGGTCGTGCCGGCCCAGGCCAGCCATCCCTGGTCGCGGGATTCGCCTGTGGCCTCCGGCGTGTCGCCATGCGGCAGGATCAGGGCGCCCGGTCGTTGCCACCAGACCAACTGGCGCAGGGCCAGCTGCATTTCGGCCGAGGCGCCGGCCGGCAGGACGATCCAGGGCGCGGCCGGCAGGGCGGGGTCGGCGAGTTGCCGCTCGGCCGTGGCGGGATCGGGCGACAGCTGCAGCGAGGGCCGGGCGGGTGCGGGCAGGTAGGCACCCCGACGCAGCGCCACCTCGTCCAGATGCAGCGACGCCCCGGCCGGCAGCGCCAGCTTGAGCCGCAGCATCTGGATTCGTTGCGGGGCGGCGCAGTTCTTGCCGTCGGCAGCCCGCCAGCGCAACCGGCGCAGGTCGACCACGGCATGCACGGGACCTGCTGCGACCGGAGTGTCCTGCCAGCCGAGGCAGGCCGGTTGCCCCAGCCGCGGCCGCCACGCCACGCCGAGACGGAATGGCGCGTCGGCTTCGCCATGCAGCGCCAGCAGGGGCCAGTGACCCGGATCGAGCATGCCGCTTACCGGCAGGCCCAGTTCGAATGGCGTGCCGTCAAGGCTGCGGATGCGCAGACCGTCGCCGGCGTGCCGCACGTCGGCGGCGCCAAAGGCGCGGCCGGCGACGAGGTCGTGCGGCCGGCGCAGCCGCCACTGCCACAGCGGCTGGCCGCGCTCGATCAAGGCCAGTTGCCGATCCGCCGTGCGCCGCAGCTGGCCCGCGGTGACCCGCGCGGCCAGTTCGCGCAGGCCGAACAGCAGCAGCGCCACCAGCAACGCAAAGCCTGCGGCGGCCAGCCAGCGGTGCATCGTCGGCGCGGGGAATCGCCGCACGCTCAGTGCGCCAGCAGCGCCTCGACCTTGGCCGCGCAGATGATGTCGTTGAGGGAGAGGCCGCCGACGTCGTGGGTGGACCACAGCAACTGGCAATGCCCGTAACCGGCCTCGATGTCGGGATGGTGATCCTCGTGGTTGGCCATGAAGCCCACCGCGTTGATGAAGCCCAACGTGTGGTGGAAATCGCGGAAGCGGAAATCCTTGATGATCGCGCGGCCGTCCGCGGCGAGCTTCCAGTCGGGCAGCAGCTGCAGCAACTGGGTGATCTTGTCGGCTCCCAGCGCGTGTTCCTTGCCCTTGCGTGGCTGGCAATGCTGGCTGGCGAAATCGTGGATGTTCATGGGCGCTCCATCAGAGGCAGAGACAAGGCGCGCAGCGTCGAAGTTGTGCGCGCAAAAGTCAAAACCTGCCCGCCGGCGGGAAACCGTACTAAAATGGTGCTGATTCGACGGGCGCGCTGGCGCGGTCGTCGCGATGTCCGCCACAGGTGAAGCATGATCGAGATTTCCGAACGGGCGCAGCAGCATTTCCGCCGCCTGCTTGCGCAGCAGGGCAGCGAAGGGCTGGGCATCCGCCTGCACGTGACCGCGCCGGGCACGCCGGCGGCGAACTGCGAACTGGAGTTCTGCGAGCCGGCCGAACTGCTCGGCAACGAGTGGACGATCGAATGCGCCGGTTTCGACTTTCACGTCGAGGGCGGCAGCGCGTCGTGGCTGGATGGCGCCAGCATCGACTTCGAGCCGAACGCCACCGGCGGCCTGCTGAATATCCGCGCGCCGAAGATCAAGGGCGACGTGCCGGGGCTCGAAGCCGGCGTGATCGAGCGCGTTCGCTACGTGCTCGATGCCGAGATCAACCCGCGGCTGGCCTCGCATGGCGGCCGCGTCACCTTGCTGGAGGTCGACGCCGAGGGCGTGGTGAAGCTGCAGTTCGGCGGCGGCTGTCATGGTTGCGGCATGGTCGACGTCACCCTGAAGCAGGGGGTCGAGAAGACCTTGCGCGAGCGCGTGCCCGAAGTGACCGCGGTGCGCGACGCCACCGACCACGGCGGCGGCAAGCAGCCGTACTACAGCAAGCACGAAGGCAAGTCGGCGCTGGGCTGAGCGCCGAGTTCGCGATCGTCGCCGATCGCGGACATCGAACGGGCGGCCATCCTGGCCGCACACTTGTCAAACAAGAAGCCCGCCGTGAGGCGGGCTCCTTGTGCGGGCCGGAAGGCGGATCAATCGCCCTGGATATGGCCCTTCAGCGTGTCGAGCCTGGTCGGCAGGCTGGAGAAGTAGGCCGAGATGTCCTCGATGTCCTGGTCGGACAGCGTGGCCACCATGCCCTTCATGATCGGGTTGTTGCGGCGGCCGTCCTTGTACTCGTGCAGCACCTGCTGCAGGTATTCGTTGTACTGGCCAGCCAGACGCGGGTACTGCGGGTCGACCGCGTTGCCGTCGGCGCCGTGGCAGGCGAAGCAGGCGGCGGCCTTGGTCTTGCCGTTCGCGGCGTTGCCGCTGGCCAGCAGCGGTGCGGAAGCGAACGCCATGACGGCGCCGAGCGAAAGCAGGGCAAGTGCGCGTTGCATGCGGAGTCCTTGGTTACTTGATCGGCGTAAGGCTGGACAGGTAGGCGGCGATGTCCTTGATGTTCTGCTCGGACAGGCTTTGCGCCTGCGCCACCATCGTCGGATACGTGCGGTCGCCGTTCTTGTACCCGTCCAGCGCATTGATGATGTACTGCTCGTTCTGCCCTGCGATCTTCGGCACGGGATAGTCAGGGTAGGCGTTGGCGTAGCCCGGTATGCCGTGGCAGCCGGCGCAGGTGTAGACCAGCGTGCGGCCGGCCGACTTGTCGCCTGCTGCGTGCGCGCTGACGGTGGCCAGCAAGGCGGCAGCGGCTGCCAGACCGAGTGTGTGCAGTCGAATCATCGAGATCGTTCCCCAGGTGCGGCGACAGATGCGAATGAGTGCAGCAACCGTCGCAGTATAGACAGCACTTCCGGGCATGGACAACCTGCCAGCCGCGACAATCGACCCCGTCGAGCCCGGGCTCAGACCAGGCTGCGGAAGATATGGATGCCCGCGCTGTACTCGCCCACGATGGTGCCCAGGCTGACCAGGAAGAAGTTCAGCAGGGTGCGCGCCACGCGGTTCTTCCACCAGCCGCTCCAGTGCACGATGTCGTCGCGCAAGGTGTCGAAGTCCGCCACGCGCGGACGGCGCACCCAGGCCTCGGCCGTGGCGCTGATGCCGCCGGCGGGAATGCCGGGGCGGAACGGCTTGATCGGTGCGGCAACGAAGGCCGCGAGGATGCTGAGCGGATGTGCCGCGGCGGCCAGCGCGCCGAGTGCGGCAAAGCCGCCGGTGAACAGCACCCACGCGGTGAGCGCCTGCGTGCCCAGCACCGCGTTGCGGTGGAAAGCCCAGGCGATCGCCGCGAAGACCAGCAGCACCAGGGTCACCGCGAGCCACTTCGGCCAGCGTGCCTTCGGCGGTGACTGCGCCAGTCCGGCGGCGCTTGCCGCCGGGTCGCCCCGCTGTTCGCGCAGCAGCTGGCAAAGGCCCTTCAGGTGGCCCGCGCCGATCACCACCAGCACGCGGCGCGGCGTGCCGGTCGCGGTGCGCGCCGCTTCCTCGCGCAGGCGCGCGGCCATGTAGGCATCGCGCTCGGCGATCAGGCTCTGGTAGAGCGGCTTTGATTCGCTGGCGAATTCGCTGAAGGCGCTCTCCAGCATGTCGCCCTGCTTGAGTTTCTCGATCTCGCTGGCCTCGATTTCCTCGCGCTCGAACACGCTGGCGAGCAGGCCGCCGAGCAGGCCGAAGCGCTGCCAGAAACCGACGCCGTGCCAGGCGCGCTTGAGCGTGGTGCCGACTTCGCGGTCCACCAGCCACAGCGGCAGGCCGCGTGCCTCGGCGCCGTCCATGGCCGCCTTCATCTCCGCGCCGGGCTGGATGCCGGACTGCTCGGCAAGCCGCTTCTGGAAGGTGGAGAGCACCAGGCTGGCCGCGACCATGCCGGCCTTGCCCTGGCGAATCACCTGGAACAGGTCCATGCGCTTGAACGCGTCCGGATCGCGCATGCCCTGCGCGCGGCTTTCGCACAGCTCCACCGCCACCGCGTCGAAAGACTCGTGTTCCAGCAGCGCCTGCACCGCCTCCATGCTGGTGCGCGAGACGTGGGCGGTGCCCAGCACCACGTATTCCACGCCGTCGCGCTGCACGCGCTCGATCGGCTGGTCCTGCAGCACGGCAGGCAAGGGCAGGGCGGGCTCGGGGAAACTCATGCGCGGGACGGGCTGGTCACGGGGATGATCCAAGCATGGGGACGTGCCCCGCGCGAAGCAAGTCGCGAGGCGTGCGGCCAAGGATGGCAGCCAGTGCGATTCCCACGTTCAGGGACGAACGCACTAGTCCCTGAAACGCTTGAGCAGATCGCCGTAGGCGTCGATGCGGCGGTCGCGCAGGAACGGCCAGATGCGGCGCACGTGCTCGCTGCGCTGCATGTCGATCTCGGCGACCAGCAACTCGCGCCGGCCGGTGCCGGCCTTTGCGAGGAATTCACCCTGCGGCCCGGCCACGAAGCTGCTGCCCCAGAACTGGATTCCGGCGCCTGCCCCCGAGGGATCCGGCTCGTGGCCGGTGCGATTGCAGGCCAGCAGCGGCAGGCCGTTCGCCACCGCATGGCCGCGCTGCACGGTGATCCAGGCCTCGCGCTGGCGATCCTTCTCGTCCTGCATGTCGTGCGGATCCCAGCCGATGGCGGTGGGGTAAAGCAGCAGTTCCGCACCGGCCAGCGCCATCAGGCGCGCGGCTTCCGGATACCACTGGTCCCAGCACACCAGTACGCCGAGGCGGCCCACCGAGGTGTCGATCGGCTCGAAGCCGATGTCGCCCGGCGTGAAGTAGAACTTTTCATAGAACGCGGGATCGTCGGGGATGTGCATCTTGCGGTACTTGCCCGCGATCGCGGCGGAACGATCGAACACCACGGCCGTGTTGTGGTACAGCCCGGCTGCGCGCTTCTCGAACAGCGAGGCCACCACCACCAGCTTCAGTTCCTCGGCCAGCCTGCCGATGCGTGCGGTGCTCGGACCGGGAATGTTCTCGGCCAGGTCGAACAGGTCGACCGACTCGTGCTGGCAGAAATACGGGCCGTTGTGCAGCTCCTGCAACAGCACCAGCCCGGCGCCGGCCCGGGCGGCCTCGCGCAGGCCGGCCTCGATCGCGTCGAGGTTGGCGTCGCGGCTGCCGCGGTCGGTCTCCTGCAACAGGGCGACCTTGAGCGTGGTGCGGGTCATCGTTTGGATCCTCGTGCGGCCGGACCGTCCATTCTAGCCGAGGCGGCTCACACCAGCCCGGCCGGCAGCTGCATGGTGATGCAGTGCAGGCTGCCGTTCTGCCAGATCAGCGGACGGCAGGGCACCTGCACCACGGTGCGCCCGGGGTGTGCGCTGCCGATGATGCCCGCGGCCTCGTCGTCGGCCGCATCGCCGTAGGCGGGCACCAGCACCGCGCCGTCGACGATCAGGTAGTTGGCGTACGAGGCCGCGAGGCGGCGGCCCTCGTCGATGATCGGCCGCGCCCAGGGCAGCGGATGCAGCTGGTACGGGCGGCCGTCGAGGGTGCGCAGCGCGGCCAGCTCCTCGCCCATGCGCCCGAGTTCGTCGTGGTGCTTGTCGCCGGCGTCGTCGCAGGCCTGGTACACGATGCGATCGCCGGGCGCGAAGCGGGCGAGGGTGTCGATGTGCGCGTCGGTGTCGTCGCCTTCGAGGTAGCCATGCTCCAGCCAGAGGATGCGCCCGGCGTGCAGGCTGTCCCTCAGGATCGCATCGATCGCCTCGCGGCTCTGCTCCGGATGGCGCTGGTGCAGGCATTTCCACGTGGTGAGCACGGTGCCGGCGCCATCGCTCTCGATGCCACCGCCTTCCAGCGCCCAGTCGATGCGCCGGTGCGTGGCCCGGCCGAACACGCCGGCATCGACCAATCCCGCGATCAGCGCGTCGTCCCGTTCCGCCCCGAACTTGCCGCCCCAGCCGGTGAAGCGGAAGTCGGCGAGCTGGAAGCGGCCGTCGTCGCTCTTCAGCGTGATCGGGCCGGAGTCGCGCAGCCAGGTGTCGTCGTAAGGCAGCTCGATGAAGCGGACGCGGGCCAGTTCGACACCTGCCGTGCGCAGCAGGGCTTCGGCGCGGGCGCGGACCTCCGCATCGGCCACCACCACGATCAGCCGCTGGAAGCGGACGACGGCCGCGGCCAAGGCCACGTAGGTGGTTTCCACCTGGGCCAGCCGATCGGCCCAGTCGGTGCCGGCGTGTGGCCAGGCGATCAATACCGCGGCTTGCGGCTCCCATTCGGCGGGCAGGCGCCAGTGGGGTTCGGTCATGACGGAATCTCGTGCAGGGCAGGCCGGCCATGCAGGATGGCGCGGGTCGCGAAGTTTAAGCGATACGCGCAGCGCAAAGCGGCAGGATCGCCGTTTTGCACGCCCGAAAGGGTGGCGCACACGGATGGGCGACATGAAAAACGCGCCCCGCGTCGCCGCGAGGCGCGTCGCGACCGGGTGCTCAGTTTGCCGTGGCGGGGTTGGTGTTGTTGCCGGCCGGGGTGTTGAGCACGGCATGGATCACGTGGTCATGCTCGAAGTAAACGATGAAATCCGAATACTCCCAGCGGTTGATCACCGGGTGCTTCCGGGTGTCGCCACCGCGCGGCGAGAGCTTGCGCTGGGGCGCGCCATACTTTTTCTCGACCTGGGCCATGGTCATGCCCCGCACGGGCAGGTTCATGCCCTTCTCCTGCTGCACGCGATGGATCAGCAGGTTGTCGGCACGGGCGGCCTGCGGCGCGGCCAGGGCGCCGGCACTGAAAGCGATGGCTGCCAGCAAGGGCAGGCTGTGGCGATGCTTGAACATGGTCCCCTCTCCGCGCAAGGCGTTGCCGCGCCGTTGTAGCAGAACTGTCCGTGACTATCCACGGGCAGGCGCGGCGGGTGTGACCGGCATAGCCGTTATCATGTGCGGCCGTTCGCCCGATTGAAGCATCCCGAATGATCGCGTTCCGCCATTTTGCCCTGCGCCGCGGCAGCCGCCTGCTGCTGTCCGACATCGACCTGGTGATCCAGGGCGGCTGGAGGCTGGGCGTGATCGGGCGCAACGGCTGCGGCAAGTCCAGCCTGTTCGCCGCCCTGCAAGGCCAGGTGGAGGCCGACGCCGGCGACATCGGCCTGCCGGCGAAGCTGCGCCTGGCCTCGGTGGCGCAGGAAACCCCTGCGCTGCCCGACCCGGCGATCGACTACGTGCTGGGTGGCGACGTGGTGCTGGCGGCTGCGCTGCGCGACGAGGCCGATGCGCAGGCGCGCGGCGACACCGAAGCCATGGCGCGCGCCCACCACCGCATCGAGGAGCTGCACGGCTACGACGCCCGTGCCCGCGCCGGGCGCCTGCTGCACGGGCTGGGTTTCGCGCCGGAGACGCACGAGCGCGCGGTGAGGGAGTTCTCCGGCGGCTGGCGCGTGCGCCTGAACCTGGCGCGGGCGCTGATGGCGCCGTCCGAACTGCTGCTGCTCGACGAGCCCACCAACCACCTCGACCTCGACGCCGTGCTGTGGCTGGAGGAATGGCTGCGCCGCTACCAGGGCACCTTGCTCATCATCTCGCACGATCGCGAATTCCTCGATGGCGTGATCGACCATACGCTGCATCTGGCCGACGGCGGCGCGCGGCTCTACAGCGGCAACTACAGCGCGTTCGAACGCCTGCGCGCGGAACAGTTGCGCCAGCAGCAGATCGCGCACGAGCGCGAGCAGGCCGAGCGCGCGCACCTGCAGAGCTTCATCGACCGCTTCAAGGCCAAGGCCAGCAAGGCCAAGCAGGCGCAGTCGCGCATGAAGCGGCTGGAGAAGATGGCTGGCACCGAGGCGGTGCGCGCCGAGCGCGCGTTCCACTTCCAGTTCGCCAAGCCCGAGCGCGTGCCCGATTCCATGCTGCAGCTGGAAGAGGTGGTGGCCGGCTATCCGGCCGGTTCGCGCGAGGAAGGCGACGACCATCTGCCCGGCCACGACGCGCCCAGCCGCGAGGCCACGATCATCCTGCGCGACGTCCGCTTCCGCCTCGAGGCCGGCGAGCGTATCGGCCTGCTCGGTCCGAACGGCGCGGGCAAGTCCACCCTGGTCAAGACGCTGGTCGGCGAGCTGGCGCCGATGGGCGGCGAGCGCAAGGCGCACAAGGACCTGCGTATCGGCTATTTCGCCCAGCACACGGTGGAAAGCCTGCAGGCCGGGCGCAGCCCGTTCGACCATCTGCAGGACAAGGCGCCGGGCGCGGCCGCGCAAGCGCTGCGCGACTTCCTCGGCACCTGGAACTTCGCCGGTGACCGCGCCTTCGAATCGGTGGACGGCTTCTCCGGCGGCGAACGCGCACGCCTCGCGCTGGCGCTGATCGCCTGGGACAAGCCCAACCTGCTGCTGCTCGACGAACCCACCAACCACCTCGACCTCGACATGCGCGAGGCGCTGGCCGATGCGCTGGCCGACTTCGACGGCGCACTGGTGCTGGTGTCGCACGACCGCCACCTGCTCGGCATGGTCAGCGACAGCTTCTGGCGCGTGGCCGATGGCGTGGTCGAGCCGTTCGACGGCGACCTTGACGATTACGCGCGCTGGCTGCGTGCGCGTGGCGCCGCAAACAAGAAGACCGCCAGATCGAAGGTCGAGGCAAAACCCGCGGTACCGGTCGAATCTCCCGAGGAGCGCCGTCGCGCCGCGGCCCAGCAGCGCGACAGCGAAAAGGCTTCGCGCCAGCGCGTGAAAAAGATCGAGGCACGCGTGGCTGGCATCGAGACCGAACTGGCCCAGCTCGAAACGAAGCTGGCCGATCCCGAAACCTACAACGGCCCCACCGCCGCGCTCATGAAGCTGAGCCAGCAACAGGCCGAGCTCCGTCGCGAGAAGGAAGCGCTGGAGGCGGAATGGATGGCCTTGTATGAAGCGCTGGAAGCCTGAGTGCCGATGAGCGCGCAACCGACGCAGCTGTGGCTGCCGGCACTGGATCGTTTCGATCGCGCGCATCCGCTGCGTCGCCTGCTGGCGCGGTCGGACCGACTCGCCGATGACACCCGCAGCCGGCTCGAATGCATCGCCGCCGCGTTCCACGTGGATGCCGCGAGCCTGCCTGCCGCCGCGCTGATCCGCGAATACCTGGCCGGCGACGCGGGCGATGCGACGTGGCTCAATGCCGACCCTGCCTGGGTGCAGCCGGACATGACCGGCGTGCGCCTGCTCGCCTGCGGCTCGATGCCGTTGCAGGCGGGCGAGGCGCAGGCCTACGCGGAGGCGCTGCAACCCACGTTCGCCGAAGCGGGACTGCAACTGGAAGTCACCGACCCGAGCCACTGGCAGCTGCGCCTGCCGCCGGATCTGCCCGTGCCCCACTTCGCCTCGCCCGATCGGGCGCTGGGCGAGGACTTGTACCAGCATCTGCCGCAAGGCGCCGACGGGCGTCGGTGGCGGGTGCTGCTCAATGAAGTGCAGGTGCTGCTGCACCGGCATCCGCTGAACGCTGCCCGCCAGGCGAGAGGCCTGGCGCCGGTCAACAGCGTGTGGTGGTGGGGGGCGGGGCGGCTGCCCGCACGGCTGCACGGTGCTGTCGCCGGCGTGGCCGGCAACGATGCATTGCTGCTCGCACTCGCGGCGCGGGCAGGCATTCCCTGCCGCTCCCCGAAGCCGGAAGCCGCGGCGCCCGCGTTGGCCGGCTGGCTGCTCGATCTGCAGGATCTGCCGGCCGCCGAGCTTGCGCGCGACTGGTGGCCGGCCGTGCAGGCCTTGGCGCGGCGGCAGGCGCTGCACCTCGCGTTCGCCGGCGGCGAACGCTGGTCGTGGCGACCGCGGCATCGCTGGCGCTTCTGGCGCGGGGCGTCGCGTTGAGCACGCTCGAGCTGCGTCGCCGGGAGGCGCAAGGCGAACCGTCCGGCTGGACCGCCGCGGTGCATCCGGTATTGCAGCGGGTCTACGCGGCGCGCGGCGTGCTGCGGCCGGCCGATGTCGAGCACCGGCTGCAGCGCCTGCTGTCGCCGCAATCCCTGGGCGGCCTGGATGCCGCGACCGAGCTGCTGGCCCGTGCGATCCGCGACGACTGGGCGATCCTGATCGCTGGCGACTACGACTGCGACGGCGCCACCGGTACCGCCGTCGCCTTGCGCGGCCTGCGCATGCTCGGTGCCAGGCGGGTGAGCTATGCGGTGCCGAACCGCTTCGTGCACGGCTACGGCCTGACGCCGGCGCTGGTCGATTCGCTGCAACCTCGCCCCCAGCTGATCGTCACCGTGGACAACGGCGTGGCCAGCGTGGCGGGCGTGGCAAGGGCACGGGAACTCGGCATGCGCGTGATCGTCACTGATCACCATCTGCCGGGTGAACAGCTGCCTGCCTGCGACGCGATGGTGAATCCCAATCTTGCCGGCGACGGCTTCCCGAGCAAGGCGCTGGCCGGCGTGGGCGTGATGTTCTATCTCCTGCTTGCACTGCGGGCGAGGCTGCGCGGGCAGGGGGCTTTCTCGTGCGATCTTCCCGGCCGGGAAGATCAAAGAGCGGCCGTCCATGGCCCTACATCTCCAAAAGGCGAACCCGATCTCTCCACCTTGCTTGACCTGGTGGCGCTGGGCACCGTGGCCGACCTGGTGCCGCTGGATTTCAACAACCGGGTGCTGGTGGAGGCGGGTCTGCGGCGCATCCGCGGCGGCAAGGCATGCGCCGGCATCGCCGCACTGATCGAATGCGGCAAGCGCAGTGCGGCGGCCCTGTGCGCCAGCGATCTCGGTTTTGCCGTGGGGCCGCGACTCAACGCGGCGGGCCGGCTGGAAGACATGCGGCTCGGGGTGGAGTGCCTGCTCACCGACGATACGGCGCAGGCGCGCGACTACGCCGGGCGACTCGATGCGATCAACCGCGAGCGCCGCGACCTGCAGGCCTCGATGGTGGCCGAGGCCGAAGCGATGACCGCCGGCCTGCGCGACATCGAGGCGGTGGGCGTGGCGTTGTACGAGCCTTCCTGGCATGCAGGCGTGGTGGGGCTGGTGGCCTCCAAGCTGAAGGAACGCCTGCACCGGCCGGTGATCGCCTTCGCCCCGGCCAGCGAAGACGATCTCGACAACTTGCGCGGCTCGGGCCGATCCATTCCCGGCTTCCACCTGCGCGACGCGTTGGCCACGATCGCTGCGCGTCACCCCGACCTGGTCGAGCGCTTCGGCGGCCACGCGATGGCGGCGGGCCTGAGCCTGCGCGCCGCCGACTTCCCGCGTTTCGCCGCGGCCTTCGATGCCGTTGCGCGCGAGCTGGTCGCGCCGGAACGGCTGCAGGCCGCGCTCTACACCGACGGCGAACTCCCCGCGGGCTGCCTGTCGCTGGAACTGGCGAGGCAGTTGCGCGATGCCGGCCCGTGGGGGCAGGCGTTCCCCGAGCCGCTGTTCGACAACGCGTTCGAATGCGCGGGCTGGAAGACCATGGGCGAGGGCCACTGGCGGCTCAGCCTGCGCGACCCGCGCGACGGCAGCGTGCACGACGCGGTGATGTTCAACGTCGCCGCCGCCGCGCCGCCGCCGCGCCTGCGTGCCGCCTACGAGCTGGTCGTCAACGACTGGCAGGGTCGGGAATCGCCGCGCCTGCTGCTGCGCCACGTCGAGCCCATCTGAACGGCGGGGCCCGGTCCCCGGCCGGACCCCGCACGGTCATCCTTGGCGCCCCCTGCCGGAGTTTCGCGCTACTGCTTGTGCGCGGTGGCAGTGGTCGTGATGTCGTTGTGCATGTCGTGGCTGACGCTCTTCATGCTCTTGCCGTCGGCGGAGACGGTCATCGTGCTGGTGCTCAGCACCTTGCCGTCGCGCTCGTAGGTCTCGCGCAGGCTGTTGGGACCCAGCTTCTTCACCATCACGGTGTCCTTCGCCCCCATGTTGTTCTGGTACGGCACGGCGGGGCCATCGAGTTTCGCGGCATACGAGTTGCCCGTGAGATCGCTGAAGCTCACATTGTCCCCGTCGACCTTGTAGGTGAAAGTGAGCGCGTCGTCGGAGATGTTGTCGAATCGCTTCATCTTCCACGAGCCGGCCAGCATGTGCGATCCGGACGGCGCCTTCGCCACCTTGTAGATGGCCGCCTTGCCGGTCACCGGTTTGGTGCCGCTGTCGTCGGTGAACTCTTCGGTGGCGTTCTGGCCATCCGCGGACCCGGTGACGGTGAGCGTCTGCACGACCTTGCCGCCCTTCTTGAGGGTCTGCTGGATGGTGTGGTCGTCCACGATCTTCACCGCGACGCTGTCGAAACCGGGGTGCCCGGATACCGGGTGGTCCTCGCCGTCGGTCTTCACGGTGTACGGCGGATTGCTGCAGGAGCAGCGGAACATGCCGTCCTTGAGCGTGATGACGATGGGCTTGCCTGTGTCGTGGATCGAGCCTGGGTCGGTTTTCCAGGTGCCGTTGAATGCGCTCTGCGCCAGCGCCATGGCCGGCATCAGCAGCGCGAACACGGAAACCGCATAAAGCAGCTTTTTCATGGCAGTGCTCCCCGGTGAGTGGAGTCCCCCTATCCGGGTATGTGCACCGGATCCCCTTTACTCTCCGCGCGGTCGCGTTACCGGCGCGTGCAGGCTGCATGAAGGCTGCCGGCCTTGCGCGGCGTTCACGGCATGCGCGCGAGACTGGCCATCCGACCGCCACGGAGACCCTTATGCTCGAGCAGATCGATGGATTGCCGCCCGGCACGCTGGGCTTCCGCGCGCATGGCCAGGTGACCGCCGCCGACTACGAGCAGGTGCTGGTGCCGGACGTGGAGGCGGTGTTCGCGCTGAACCGCAAGCTGCGCATGCTGTTCGTGGTGGCGCCGGACTTCACAGGCTTCGACGCGGGCGCCATGTGGGACGACTTCATGCTCGGCATCCGCCACATCAGCGGCTGGGACCGCGTGGCGCTGGTGACCGACGTGCCGTGGCTGCGCACCGCGACCAAGGCGACGCGCTTTCTGGTGCCGGCCGATTTCCGGCTGTTCGGGCTGGCCGAGCTGGAGGAGGCGGCGCGCTGGATCGCCGAGCCCGCGGAAGCAGGCTAGCCGGAGGATGGCTTCATGCAAAATCGTCACTTGCGCCGAAGGCCGCCTTCTGGTCTAGTCGGCCCATGACCTTCACGACCGCCATCTTCCCGAACGCCGCCGCGCCTGCCGCGCGGAGCTTCGTGTCGGCGGTCAACAACAATCGCGCGAACAATAACGCCAACCGTTGGCGGGCCCGCGCGTAGCTGAAAGCAACACCACCAGACACGCGACCAAGGCCCGCCCAGTGCGGGCCTTGGTTTTTTTGCGTGCCTGGTTTGTGCGCGGCTCGATCCGTGCAAGGCAGAACCGGCCATCCACGGCCGACTTTCAACAAGAGCGCAGATACCGAGGAATTTCACCATGTGTTCGATTTTCGGAATGTTCGACCTGCAGCCGGGCGACGACCTTGCCGCGCTGCGCCGGCAGGCGCTGGAACTTTCGCAGCGGCAGCGCCATCGCGGCCCGGACTGGAGCGGCGTGTTCGTGGATGCCGGGGTGATCCTGGTGCACGAGCGCCTGGCCATCGTCGACCCGGCTTCCGGTGCGCAGCCGCTGCGCTCGCGCGACGGCGCGCTGGCGCTGGCGGTGAACGGCGAGATCTACAACCATCGCGAGCTGCGCGAGGCCTGCGGCTACGACTTCACCACCGGCTCGGACTGCGAGGTGATCAACGCCCTGTACCGCGAGCACGGCGCGGAATTCCTCGGCAGGCTCAACGGTATATTCGCCTTCGCGCTGTGGGACGGCGCGGCGCAGCGCTACTTGATCGCGCGTGACCCCATCGGCGTGTGCCCGCTGTACTGGGGCCACGACGCGCAGGGCCGCCTGTGCGTGGCTTCGGAGATGAAGGCGCTGAACGGCGTATGCACGGACGTGGCCGCGTTCCCGCCCGGCCACGTCTATGACAGCACCACCGGCGAACTGCGCAGCTACTATGCCAAGCCGTGGCGCGACTATGCGGCGACGCGGGGCCATGCACCGGCGCCGGGCGAGCTGCGCCACGCCTTCGAACAGGCTGTGCATCGGCAGCTGATGACCGACGTGCCCTACGGCGTGCTGCTTTCGGGCGGCCTCGACTCCTCGCTGGTCGCCGCCTGCGCCGCCAAGTTCGCCCGCGAGCGCATCGAGGACGGCGACCGCAGCGAGGCGTGGTGGCCGCGCCTGCATTCCTTCGCGATCGGCCTGGAGGGCTCGCCGGATCTTGCCGCTGCACAGGTCGCCGCCGACGCGCTGGGCACGGTGCACCACGGCTTCGTCTACACCTTCTGGGAAGGCCTGGATGCGGTACCGGAGGTGATCCGCCACCTGGAAACCTACGACGTCACCACCATCCGCGCCGCCACGCCGATGTACCTGCTGGCGCGACGGATCAAGGCGATGGGCGTGAAGATGGTGTTGTCGGGCGAGGGCTCCGACGAGTTGTTCGGCGGCTACCTGTACTTCCATAAGGCGCCCTCGGCCGAAGCCTTCCACGAGGAAACCGTGCGCAAGCTCGACGCGCTGCACAGCTACGACTGCCTGCGCGCGAACAAGGCGATGATGGCCTGGGGCGTGGAGGCGCGCGTGCCCTTCCTAGACCTCGAGTTCATCGACATGGCGATGGGCATGGACGCGGAGCACAAGATGGCGGGCAACGGCAGGATCGAGAAGCACGTGCTGCGCGCGGCCTTCGACGGCGCGCTGCCCAAAGAGATCCTGTGGCGGCAGAAGGAGCAGTTCAGCGACGGCGTAGGCTACGGCTGGATCGACGGCCTGAAGGCGCACGCCGAGCAGATGGTGAGCGACCGCGAGTTCGCTGCGGCGGCTTCGCGCTTCCCGTTCAACGCGCCGGCCACCAAGGAGGCGTATCTCTACCGGCGCATCTTCGAGCAGTTCTATCCCGGCGAGGCCTGCGCCGCGACCGTGCCGGGCGGAAAGTCCATCGCCTGCTCCTCGCCCGCGGCCTTGGCCTGGGATCCGGCCTTCGCGGCAGTGGCCGATCCGTCGGGGCGTGCGGTGCGTGGGGTGCACCAGCAGGCGGTGGGTTGAGCCAGGTCGCCGGTCAGCTCAGCGCTTGCGGGCAAGCGTGAGGCCGTCGCCGATCGGGAGCATGGACAGGTCGATGCGCTCGTCGTGGTGCAGGCGCTCGTTGAGCGCCTGCAGCGCGCGAGTGTCGTCGTCCTGCGCCGGCTGCGCCACCGCACCGCTCCACAGCACGTTGTCGATCGCGATCAGCCCACCTTGGCGAAGCAGCTGCAGGCAGCGCTCGTAGTAGTTGGCGTAGCCGGTCTTGTCGGCGTCGATGAAGGCGAGGTCGTACCGGCCGGACGCGCCGGCGGCCAGTTCCGCATCGAGTGTCTGCAGCGCCGGCGCCAGCCGCAGCTCGATCTTGTGCGCCACGCCGGCGCGTTCCCAGTACGGCCGGCCGATCCGGGTGTACTCGTCGCTGATGTCGCAGGCAAGGATGCGGCCGTCGTCGGGGAGGGCGAGCGCCACCGACAGCGCGCTGTAGCCGGTGAACACGCCGATCTCCAGGGTGCGGCGCGCGCCGAGCAGCTTCACCAGCAAGGCCATGAACTGGCCCTGTTCCGGCGAGACCTGCATGCCGGCGCGTGGATGGCTGCGCGTCGCCCCGCGCAGGGCGATCTGTTCCGGATGCTCGCGCAAGGAATGTGCGAGCAAGTAGTCGTACAGCGTGTCGTCGAGGCTCAGGCTGCGGTTGGACATGGTGGTATTCCGGCAAGCGGTACCGGACGGCCATGGTAACGCCGGCGGCACGCCCGGCCATGGCCCGCCGTCTGTCGCAGTGCGGCAATTTTGCTACCATGGCGGGCCATTCGCATGACACGCCAATCCATGATCGAGACCAATCCGATCCTCGCGCAGATCGCGGACCTCACGGCCCGCGTCGAGTCGCTTAGGGGGTATCTTTGACTACGCCACCAAGCGCGAGCGCCTCGAAGAAGTAAGCCGCGAGCTGGAAAGCCCCAATGTCTGGGACGATCCGCCGCGCGCGCAGGAGCTGGGCCGGGAACGCGCCCGCCTGGACACCGTGGTCACCGGCATCGACGAGCTGACTTCGGGCCTGTCCGACGCGAAGGAGCTGGTGGAGATGGCTGCCGCGGACGGCGACGAGGACACCGTCGCCTCGGTGACCGACGACGTGGCCAAGCTCGAGATCCGCGTGGGCAAGCTGGAATTCCAGCGCATGTTCTCCGGCAAGATGGACTCGGCGAACGCCTTCGTGGACATCCAGGCCGGCGCCGGCGGCACCGAGGCGCAGGACTGGGCCGAGATGCTGCTGCGCATGTACCTGCGCTGGGCCGAGTCGCGTGGCTGGAAGACCGAGCTGCTGGAGGTTTCCGGCGGCGAAGTGGCAGGCATCAAGTCGGCCACCTTCCGCGTCGAGGGCGACTACGCCTATGGCTGGCTGAAGACCGAGATCGGCGTGCACCGCCTGGTGCGCAAGAGCCCGTTCGATTCGGACAACCGCCGCCACACCAGCTTCACCAGCGTGTTCGTCTCGCCCGAAGTCGACGACGACATCGACATCGAGATCAACCCGGCCGACCTCAAGACCGACGTCTACCGCTCGTCCGGCGCCGGCGGCCAGCACGTGAACAAGACCGAATCGGCCGTGCGTATCACGCACGTCCCCAGCGGCGTGGTGGTGGCCTGCCAGACCGAGCGCAGCCAGCACGCCAACCGCGACCGTGCGATGAAGATGCTGGCCGCCAAGCTGTACGAGATCGAGATACAGAAGCGCAACGCCGAGAAGGACGCACTGGAGGCGACCAAGTCCGACATCGGCTGGGGCAGCCAGATCCGCAACTATGTGCTCGACCAGAGCCGCATCAAGGACCTGCGCACCGGCGTGGAGCGCTCCGACACGCAGAAAGTGCTGGACGGCGACCTCGACGAATTCATCGAAGCCAGCCTGAAGTCCGGCCTGGATGCGGGCGCCAAGCGCATCGACGCCTGAGGAGTCCGTGCCATGGCTTCGGCCGCGGCACGGAAAACCGCCTGTATCGGCCTTCCCCGGTTTCCCACCCAGACGAGGTAGCCAGCATGAATGCCAGCAAGATCTGCAGCATCCTGTTTGCCTGTGCCGCCCTGGCGGCGTTCGGCGCGAGCGCGCAGAGCGCGGGCCAGGACATCAAGCAGGGCGCGAAGGACGTCGGCCACGGCGTCGCCACCGGTGCGCGCGACGTGGGCCATGCGACCAGGCATGTCGCCGTCAAGGTCGGCCACGGTGCGAAGGAGGCCGGTACCGGCATCGGCCACGGCGCGAAGAAGGCCGGCATCGCCGTGGGCCATGGCGCCAGGGACGTCGGCAAGGCCATCGGCCACGGCGCGAAGGAAGGCTGGGACGCCACCAAGGACGCGACCAAGAAAGTGTTCGGCAAGGGCGGTTGAGCGCCCCTGACTTCAACATCCCCTGTTCGTTCACCCTGAGCGTAGGCCCGCAGGGCCGAAGTCGAAGGGCCGCGCCGCTTGGCGCTTCGACTTCGCTTGCTATCGCGAGCTACGCTCAGCACGAATGTGAAGTTTCGAGCCACCTCCAAAGAAACCAGCAACGGCCGGCATGAACGCGTCGGCCACCACGGAAAAATCCATGAGCGAAACCATCGGTACCCAGCCTGTCGTCGACGAGAACAAGTTGATCGCCGAGCGCCGCGAGAAGCTCACGGCCTTGCGCGGGCAGGGCATCGCGTTCCCCAACGACTTCAGGATCGACAGCTTCGTCGGCGACCTGCAGGCCGAGTATGCCGACAAGGACGCGTTTCCCGCCGAAGCTGTCGATGCGGCGCAGCGCCAGGTGAAGGTGGCCGGCCGCATCGTGCTTAAGCGCGTGCAGGGCAAGGTCAGTTTCGCGCAGATCCAGGACATGACCGGCCGCATCCAGCTTTTCATCCACCAGGGCACGGTGGGCGAGGACGCCTACGAGGCGTTCAAGGGCTGGGACATGGGCGACATCGTGGGCGCCGAAGGCGTGCTGATGCGCACCAAGACCGGCGAGCTGTCGGTGAGGGTGGACGTGTTGCGCCTGCTCACCAAGAGCCTGCGCCCGCTGCCCGACAAGCATCACGGCATGGCCGACGTGGAGCAACGCTACCGCCAGCGCTACGTGGATCTCATCGTCACGCAGGAAGCGCGCGACACCTTCCAGAAGCGCTCGCGCATCATCGGCTTCATCCGCCAGTGGCTGGAGGCCGCGCCACGCCGCTTCATGGAAGTGGAGACGCCGATGATGCACGTCATCCCCGGCGGCGCCACGGCCAAGCCCTTCATCACCCACCACAACGCGCTGGACATGGACCTCTACCTGCGCGTGGCCCCGGAGCTGTACCTGAAGCGCCTCGTGGTGGGTGGCTTCGACCGCGTCTACGAGATCAACCGCAACTTCCGCAACGAGGGCGTGTCCACCCGGCACAACCCCGAGTTCACCATGCTGGAGCTGTACCAGGCCTACGCCACCTACAACGAGATCATGGACCTCACCGAGAACGTGATCCGCGAGACGGCCAAGTCGGTGATCGGCACCACCCGGCTGAGCTGGGAAGGCGCCGAGATCGACGTGGGCCCGGCCTTCCGCCGCTGGTCGATGGAAGACGCGGTGCTGGAGCACAATCCCGGGATCAAGCGCGGGGAACTGCGCGACCGCGCGGCGATGGCCGTGCACGCGCAGCGCCTCGGCATCCACGTCAAGGACGGCTACGGCTGGGGCAAGCTGCTGCTGGAGATCTTCGAGAAGACGGTGGAGCACACCCTGATCCAGCCCACCTTCATCACCCAGCATCCGGTCGAGGTCTCGCCGCTGGCGCGCGAGAACGACGCCGACAAGGGCATCACCGACCGCTTCGAGCTGTTCGTCAACGGCAAGGAGCTGGCCAACGGCTTCTCCGAGTTGAACGACCCGGAAGACCAGGCCGCCCGCTTCAAGGCCCAGGTGGAAGCCAAGGACGCCGGCGACGACGAGGCCATGCACTTCGACGCCGACTACATCCGCGCGCTGGAAGTGGGCCTGCCGCCCACCGGCGGCCTGGGCATCGGCATCGACCGTCTGGTGATGCTGCTCACCGACTCCGCCTCGATCCGCGACGTGCTGCTGTTCCCGTACATGCGGCCGGAAGCCTGAGCGGCAGAGGGTGCGTGACGACGAAGGCCCGCCTGACGCGGGCCTTCGCTTTTCCGGCGGTCAGGCGGTCACCTGCCGGTGCACGCGCCGCCGCAGCAGGACCGCCTGCAGCACGTTGACGCTGCTCGATCCGGCCCAGTACAGGCCGAAGCCGGCGGCCAGGTGCCAGACCATCAGGAACGAGACCAGCACCGGCAGCATCTGCAGCGCGGCCTTCACTTGTGCCGGCAGGGCCGGGTTGAGCGCGATCGCGGCCCAGGTCAGTGCGGCCACGGCGAGGGCGAGCAGCAAGTCGGGTCGCGCCAGGCGTGGAATCCACAGGAACGAGCCGGCTGCGGCGATGCTCTGGCGGATCGCGGCGTAGATGCCGATAGCCAGCGGGGCCTGCACGGCGGAGACCAGCAGGCCGCCGCCCAGCCCGCTGGTGATACCATGCTGCTTCTGCAGGGCCTGTGCGGCTTGGGCATAGGCCAGCGGGTCCCTGGCGTGCCGCTCGCGCAAGGCGTCGAGTGCCGGCTTGAGCGCCTGCATCCGCCGCTGGCGATGCCAGCCCTGCTCGGCCAGCTGCAGACTCAACGGGAGCAGGGCCAGGCGGACGACCACGGCGACGGCGATCACCGCCAGGCCGTAGCTGCCACCCAGCAGGTGGGCGAGGCGCGCGAGCCCTTCCGCAAACGGGTGGACGAACGACGATTCCACGATGGAGCTTCCCTGTGCATGTCGGTTCCCGTGACGTGCGTCCACCGGCGCCGGCGTTCAAGGGTGCCGCGCGTCACGCCGCGGCGGCTCGCCCCGGCCAGCGCCAGTCCGCATATTCCGGCTGGTCGTAACCCTCGCTGCAGGCAAAACGCTGGCAGGCGAGGATCGCGTCCTTCATCCGTTCGCGCACGTGTGCACCGGCCACCAGCAGGCCGGGCACGCGGTCGATGGCGTCGATCACCAGGTCGAAGCGGTCGATCTGGTTGCGGATGGCCAGGTCCATCGGCGTATTGATGTTGCCCTGCTCCTTGTAGCCGCGGACGTGCACGTTGCTGCTGTTGCAGCGGCGGTACAGCAGCTTGTGGATCAGCCACGGATAGCCGTGGAAATTGAAGATCACCGGCTTGTCGCGGGTGAACAGGCTGTCGAACTCGGCGTCGGACAGCCCGTGCACGTGCTCGCTTTCCGGCTGCAGCCGGAACAGGTCCACCACGTTGATGAAGCGCACCTTCAACGCCGGGAAGTGCTCGCGCAGCAGGGCGGTGGCGGCCAGCGCCTCCATCGTCGGCACGTCGCCGGCGCAGGCGATCACCAGGTCCGGCTCGGCGCCGTCGTCGTTGCTGGCCCAGTCCCAGATGCCGATGCCCTTGGCGCAATGGTCGGCAGCTTCCTCGATGGTCAGGTACTGCAGGTGGCTCTGCTTGTCGGCGACGATCACGTTGATCTTGTCGGTGCTGTCCAGGCAGTGGTCGACCACCGAGAGCAGGCAGTTCGCGTCCGGCGGCAGGTAGATGCGGGTCACCCGCGGACTCTTGTTGGTGACCACGTCGAGGAAGCCCGGGTCCTGGTGCGAGAAGCCGTTGTGGTCCTGCCGCCACACGGTGGAGGTGACCAGGATGTTGAGCGAGGACACGCTGGCCCGCCACGGCACGTCCAGCGCCTTCTCCAGCCACTTCGCGTGCTGGTTGAACATCGAGTCGATGACGTGGATGAAGGCCTCGTACGAGGCCAGCAGGCCGTGCCGGCCGGACAGCAGGTAGCCCTCCAGCCAGCCCTCCAGCGTGTGTTCGGAGAGCATCTCCATCACCCGGCCGCCGCGTTCCAGGTGCGCGCCGTCGGCATCTTCCGGCAGCGTCGCGGCCATCCATGCCTTGCCGCTGGCCTGGTAGATGTCGTCCAGCCGGTTCGAGGCCGTCTCGTCGGGGCAGAAGAAGCGGAAGCGGTCGGGGTTGGCGCGCATCACGTCGCGCAGCAGGCGGCCGGTCGGCCGGGTGTTCTCTTCGCTGGTGGTGCCCGGTTCGGTGACCGCCACTGCATAGTCGCGGATGTCCGGCCGCAGCAGCGCCCGCCGCAGCAGGCCGCCGTTGGCCACCGGGTTGGCGCTCATGCGGCGATGCCCGGTCGGCGCCAGCGCGGCCAGTTCGGGCACCAGGTATCCATCCGCGGTAAACAGCGTCTCGGGCCGGTAGCTGCGCAGCCACTGCTCGAGCTGGCGCAGGTGGGCGGTGTCCTTGTGCGGGTCCAGCGGGATCTGGTGGGCGCGCCAGCTGCCCTCCACCCGATGGCCGTCCACCTCCCTCGGGCCGGTCCAGCCCTTGGGGGTGCGCAACACGATCATCGGCCACACCGGCTGGCCGTCGAGGCCGCCGTGGCGGGCACGGTGCTGGATGTCGGCGATCCGCTCCAGGGCCGATTCCAGCGCGGTGGAGAGCTGGCGGTGCACGCGCTGCGGATCGTCGCCCTCGACGAAGAGCGGCTCGTAGCCGTAGCCGCACATCAGGTCGGCGAGCTGCCCGTGCGGGATGCGCGCCAGCACCGTCGGGTTGGCGATCTTGTAGCCGTTGAGGTGCAGCACCGGCAGCACCGCGCCGTCGCGCACCGGGTCGAGGAACTTGTTCGAGTGCCAGGCGGTGGCCAGCGGCCCGGTTTCAGCCTCGCCGTCGCCGACCATGCACGCCACCAGCAGGTCGGGGTGGTCGAACGCCGCGCCGTAGGCGTGCGACAGGCTGTAGCCGAGCTCGCCGCCCTCGTGCAGCGACCCCGGTGTCTCCGGCGTGCAGTGGCTGCCCACGCCGCCCGGAAAGGAGAACTCCTTGAAGAAACGACGCAGCCCGTCCAGGCCAGGCCCCTTGTCGGCATACAGCTCGCCGTAGCGTCCCTCCAGCCAGGCGTGGGCCAGCACCGACGGTGCGCCGTGGCCGGGACCGGAGACGAAGATCGCATTCAGGTCGCGCGTGCGGATCAGCCGGTTCAGGTGCGTCCACACCAGCGTCTGCCCGGCGTCCGATCCCCAGTGCCCGAGCAGCCGGTGCTTGATGTGCTCCAGCCGCAGCGGCTCGTGCAGCAGCGGGTTCTCGCGCAGGTACAGCATGCCGGCGCACAGGTAGAGCGAGGCCCGCCAGTAGCGGTCGAGGCGGACCAGTTCGTCGTCGGCGAGGATGTCGGGGGATGGCGTGGACACGGGGAAGCCTCCTGGCCGTGGGTGATTGTCAGAGAGTGATGGCGTCGCCGTTGCCGGGCATGTGCACCTCGGTGGCGGCAAGGTGCGTGGCGAAGGCCTGCATCACCTTCTTGTCGCCGTGCACCAGGATGGTCTTGTCCGGCCGGATCGCCGCATGCCAGGCGAGCAGCTCGTCGCGGTCGGCATGTGCGGAGAAGCCGTTGATGGTGTGCAGGCGGGCCCGCACCGGAATCTCGTCGCCGAACAGGCGCACCGATTTGGCGCCGTCGATGAGGATGCGCGCCAGCGTGCCAGCCGCCGCGTAGCCGACGAACACCACGCTGGAATCCTCGCGCCACAGGTTGTGGCGCAGGTGATGGCGCACGCGGCCGCCGGTGCACATGCCCGAACCGGCCATGATCACCGCGCCGCCGCGGATCCGGTTGAGTGCCATCGAGTCGGCGGTCTCGCGGGTGAAGCGCAGGCCGGGCAGGGCGAACGGATCGCCGCCATGGGCGAACAGCACGCGCTCGTCGGGGTCGTAGCACTCGGGGTGACGGCGGAAGATCTCGGTGGCCGAGATCGCCATCGGCGAGTCTAGGAACACCGGCAGGGTGCGCGGCAGCCGGCCGCTCTCCACGCCGGCGCGCAGGTAGTAGAGGATTTCCTGCGCGCGCTCCAGCGCGAAGGTGGGGATCACCACGTTGCCGCCACGCGCGAAGGTGTCGGTGATCGCGCTGTAGAGTTCCTCCACCGACGGCCCCAGCGGCTTGTGCAGGCGGTCGCCGTAGGTGGTTTCCATCACCACCGCGTCGGCTTTCGGTGGCGGCTGCGGATCGCGCAGGATCGGCCGGCCGCTGTTGCCCAGGTCGCCGGAGAAGATCACCGAGCGGTCGCCGTCGCCCTGTTGGGCGATGCGGATGCTGGCCGAGCCGAGGATGTGCCCGGCGTCATGGAAGGTGGCGGCCAGGCCCGGCGCAAGTTCGATAGGCTGGCCGTAGCGGGCGGCGCGGCCGAAACGGTCCATCGCGTTGAGCGCGTCCAGCGTGGTGTACAGCGGCCGGCCGTCGTCCTCGCCGCGGCGCCTTGCGTGCCGCTGCCGGCGCTCGGCGTCGGCCTCCTGCAGGCCGGCGGCGTCCAGCATCACCAGCCGCGCCAGTTCGCGCGAGGCGGCGGTGGTGATGATCTCGCCGGAGAAGCCGCGGTCGACCAGCAGCGGGATGCGGCCGCAGTGGTCCAGGTGGGCGTGGGTGAGCAGCAGCAGGTCGATCGACGCCGGATCGAAGCCGAAGTCGTCGGCGTTCTGCTCGTCCAGCTCGCGGCTGCCCTGGTACATGCCGCAGTCGACCAGGATGCGCTTGCCGGCGGCCTCGAGCAGATGGCAGGAGCCGGTGACCTCGCGATCGGCGCCGTGGAAGGAGATTTTCATGGGCGTGCCTCGGTGGCGGTGACGGGGAGCAGGGGGCTGCCGTTGCGGACATGCCATTCGAGGATTCCCTGCCAGGCTTCCTCGGCGGTCTCGGCGTAACAGAACAGTTCGCGGTCTTCCTCGTCGATGCTGCCGGCCTCGAGCAGGTAGTCGACGTCGAACGCCCGGCGCCAGTAGTCCTCGCCGACCAGCACGATGGGAATGGGCGCGCTCTTGCGGGTCTGGATCAGGGTCAGCGCGCCGAACACCTCGTCCAGCGTGCCGTAGCCGCCGGGCAGGGCGACGATGGCGACCGCCCGCTTCATGAAGTGCAGCTTGCGCATGGCGAAGTAATGGAATTGCATGCACAGGCCGGGGGTGACGTAGGGGTTCGGGTACTGTTCGCGTGGCAGCGCGATGTTCAGCCCCACCGTCGGCGCGCCGGTTTCGCTGGCGCCGCGGTTGGCCGATTCCATCGCGCCCGGCCCGCCGCCGGTGAGGATGGCCAGGCCGGGAACGCCGGCCTGGCCGACCCGCCGCCCGATCGCGCGCCCCACCTCGTAGTAGCGCGACAATCCCTCGCGCCGCTCGGCCAGCCGCAGGGCGCGCGCGGCGGCCGGGTCGTCGGGCCGTCCGGCTGCGGCCTCCCGGGCGGCGGCCAGTTCGCGTCGGGCGGTGTCCGGTTCGCGCAGGCGGGTGCTGCCGTAGACCAGCACCGTGCGCTCGATGCCGTGTGCGGCCAGCACCAGCTCGGCCTTGAGGTAGTCCACCTGCAGGCGCACGCCGCGCGCCGCATCCTCGTGCAGGAAGGCCGTGTCGCCGTCCGCTTCGCGGTACGACGGGTGCTGCATGATCGCGCGCAGGCGCTCGTCTACCTGCGGCTCTTCGGCCCGCGCCTTGGGGCGCTCCCAGGGCAGCGGGGTGCGGCGTATGCGCGGAGGCGTTGGCGGACTGTGGCGGTGGTGGTTCAAGCGGGGCTCCTTGGGTCGCGGCCCTTCCGCGACCGGGCGGTCAGGTCCGGGTGGCGGAAAGCTCGAGGATTTCGTCGGTGATGTCCTCCTGGCGCACGCGCTGGAACTCGCGCGTGAGCAAGGCTTCGGTGCGTTCCAGGTTGCCGTGGGCGGCGATCATCGCCTGCATGCGGGCCTGGTTCTCCGCCGCGTAGGACAGCATCAGCGCCTCGCACAGGTCAGCGTGCACGTATTCGACCGCGAGCTGTTCGAGCAAGGTCGCCGGCGGCAGGTTCATCAGCGGCGCCTGGCCGTTGGCGAGCCGGGCGGGAAAGCGGCCGAAATCGAATGGCAGCAGCCAGCGCTGCTCGATGTCCTGCGCCTCGCCTTCGCCCGGGCTGCCGTGGACCAGCAGCACCCGGCCCGGTCCGTGCGAGGCCAGCGCCGCATCGATCGCGTCGGCGATCCGGTCGGCCAGTGCGGACACCTCATCGGTGTGCGCGGCCATCGGCACGCTCCAGTCCGGCGCGCGCCCACGGTTGCCGGCGACCATCAGGCCGCGGTCGCCGACGACGAACAGGTGCCCGCGGCCCGGGTCGGCCAGTGGCAGGGCAACGTCGAGCACACGCTCGTTGAAGCTGCCGGCGAAGCCTTGCTCGGCGCACAGCGCCACCACCAGCACGCCGGCGGGCCGTGCCGTCGGGGCGGCGATGGCCTGGCCGGCCGGCAAGGTGCCGAGCACCTGGCCGATCGCCTGGCCGATGGTGTCGGCGTACAGCCGGATCGCCTGCAGCTCGCGCCGTGCCTGCTGCGATCGGCTGGCGGCGATCGCCCGCATCGCGGCGATCACGCTGCCGAGCTGGCGGGTGGATTCCAGGCGTACCGCGATCTCGGCCAGGCGTCCGCTCATGCCGGCGTTCCTTCGCTGGCGGCGATGCCGGCGAGCAGCTCGTGCACGAGGCCCACCAGGGTGCCGCGGGTGGCGGCATCCAGCGTGTCGCCAAGCCGGATCGGTACGCCCTGGGCCAGCCGGGCCGGCAGCCGCTGGCGCAGCGCGGCGATCGCCGCCACAGGCTGGCCGTCCAGTACGCCGGCGTCCAGCGCCGCCAGCACGGCGACCTGTTCCAGCGGTTGCTGCGCGGCAAAGCGCGGCTGGGTGAGCAGGACGCGGATGGCCTGGCCGCGGGTGATCTGCCCCTTGACGCGGGTGTCGCTGAGGTTGCCGAAGCGGGTGAACAGCTCCAGCTCCAGGAACTGCGAATACTGCAGCCGCAGCGTGCCGGCCACCTCGCGCAGCACCGGCGGCTGCGCCTTGCCACCGACCCGGCTGACCGACAGGCCGGCATCCACCGCCGGCCGCTGGTCGGCGGCGAACAGCGCCGCGTCGAGGACGATCTGGCCGTCGGTGATCGAGATCAGGTTGGTCGGGATGTAGGCGGCCAGGTTGCCCGCCTCGGTCTGCGCAATCGGCAGCGCAGTCAGCGAGCCGCCGCCTTTGGCCGCCGACAGTTTGGCCGCCCGCTCCAGCATCCGCGCATGCAGGTAGAACACATCGCCGGGATACGCCTCGCGGCCGGCCGGCTGGTGAGTAAGCAATGCCAGCTCGCGGTGGGTGGCGGCGTGCTTGGTGAGGTCGTCGATCACGATGAGCGCATGCTGGCCGCGGTCGCGGAAGTACTCGGCGATGCTGAAACCGGCGAACGGCGCCACCCACTGCAGCCCGGCCGAGGCCGACGCCGAGGCCACCACGAACACGGTGCGCTCCGGTGCGCCGTGCGTGCGTACCGCCTCGATCACCTGCTGCACCGCATGCGCGCGCTGGCCGACCGAGACATACACGCAGACCATGTCCGAGTGCTTCTGGTTGATCATCGCGTCCACCGCCAGCGAGGTCTTGCCGGTGGCGCGGTCGCCGATCAGCAATTCGCGCTGGCCGCGGCCGATCGGGAACATCGCGTCGATCACCAGCACGCCGGTGGCGACCGGCTCGCTCACCAGGTCGCGCTCGATGATCGCCGGGGCCGGCCGCTCGATAGCCAGGTGGCCTTCGGCTGGCACCGGCTCGCCGCGGTCCAGCGGGCGGCCCAGCGGATCGAGCACGCGGCCGAGCAGACCGGGGCCCACCGGTACGCGCAGCACCTCGCCGGTGCCGAACACTTCGGAGCCGGCCTCGACGCCGCCGTCGTCGTCCAGCAGCACCGCGGCCAGGGTGTCCTCGTCCAGCGACAGCACGAAGCCCATGCGGCCGTGCTGGAAGCGCAGCAGTTCGTGCAGCCGGGCCTGGGCCAGGCCGGAGACGACGGCGATGCCGTCGGCGATCCGCAGGACGTGGCCGAGCCCGACCGCGCACACACCCAGCCGGCTCTGCGCGACGACAGCCTGGCTGCGGCGCAGCCAGTCGTCGGTGGGGAGCTCAGGCGTGTCCGTCGGCATGGTTCAGCTCGTGCTGGAGATGGGCAAGGTCGGCGCGCAGGTGATTGCTGACCACCAGGTCGGGACTGCGCAGTTCCAGCCCGGCGATCAGGTTCGGGTCGACCGTCGTCTGCAGCGGCGCGGCGCGGCCGATGGCCTGCTGGATCGCCTGCATGCAGCGTTGCCGTTCGTCCGGGGCCAGCGCACGCGGCGCCACCAGCGTGAGCGGCGTAGCGGGCTCGGCGAGCTGCTGCTGCTGCGAGTCCGGCAGTGCGCGCAAGGAGGCGACCAGATCGTCGAGAAAGCCCGCGACCCGCGACGAGGCGGGCAGGCCGTCCAGCAGTCGTCCGGCGACGTTGACGGCCCGGACGG
>Ga0187815_10000213_pt1 | contig 29246 bp, 24 predicted proteins | sample NC_S_5_FD_132962 | JGI IMG/M metagenome (GOLD analysis project Ga0187815, IMG submission 132962) | Wetland sediment microbial communities from Neuse River Estuary, North Carolina, USA - ASW-S_5 | ecosystem: Environmental > Aquatic > Freshwater > Wetlands > Sediment | place: USA: North Carolina... | reverse complement strand
GTGCTGGCCGAGGCACGGCTCACCGTGTTCAGCCCGCCCGACGCCAGCGCCCTGTTCCATGCTTCTGCCGAGGAGTCCCCGCATGGCTGACACCATCCTGGTCACCGGCTCCAGCCGCGGCATCGGCCGCGCGATCGCGCTGCGGCTCGCGCAGGCCGGCCACGACCTCATCCTGCATTGCCGCACGAAGCGCGACGAGGCCGAGGCGGTACGCGTGGAGATCGAACGCATCGGCTGCGCCGCACGCGTGCTGCAGTTCGATATCGCCGACCGCGCTGCCTGTCGCGCCGCACTGGAAGCCGACGTCGCGCAGCACGGCGCGCCCTATGGCGTGGTCTGCAACGCCGGGCTCACCCGCGATGGCGCGTTTCCCGCGCTCAGCGACGAGGACTGGGACCGCGTGCTGCGCACCAACCTCGACGGCTTCTACAACGTGCTGCATCCGCTGGTGATGCCGATGATCCGCCGCCGCGCACCCGGCCGCATCGTCTGCATCACCTCGGTATCCGGCCTGGTAGGCAACCGCGGCCAGGTCAACTACAGCGCCTCGAAGGCCGGCGTGATCGGCGCCGCGAAGGCGCTGGCGGTGGAGCTGGCCAAGCGCAGGATCACCGTGAACTGCGTCGCGCCCGGCCTGATAGCCACGGACATGCTCGATGCCGACGTGCCGGTGGAGGAAATCCTGAAAGCCATCCCAGCGCAGCGTGCCGGCACGCCGCAGGAAGTCGCCGCCGCGGTGGCCTTCCTGGTGAGCCAGGAGGCGGGCTACATCACCCGCCAGGTACTCGCCGTCAATGGCGGCCTGTGCTGACGGCACCGCATTTGATCCATCCCGCCCGCAAGTCACCAACAGCCAAGGAGTAGCACCGCATGCATGCCAAGACCCTCGCCTTCGCCGCCCTGCTCGCCGCCGTACCGATGGCCAGCCACGCCGCCGACAAGGTGGTCCACCTGGCGTTCGACAATGCGGTGAAGGCCGCCACCGCCAGCGGCAAGCTGGACGGCAGCGTGAAGTTCTATCTCGCCGGCACCACTCCCGCGGGCCAGGTCAGCGTGGTGAACGACAACGTGGACCTCGCCCGCAAGACCAACGCCTTCGGCAAGAAGGACCAGGTGACCTGCGACTGGGCCCTGCAATCCGTCCTGATCGCCCTGCAGGACGATGCGAAAAAGGCCGGCGCCAACGCCGTCACCGACATCGTCAGCAACTACAACGGCAGCGAATACCGCGACAGCCAGAACTACGAATGCCACGTGGGCTTCCTGATGTCGGGCGTGGAACTCAAGGCGAAGTTCGCCAGGGTGCAGTGAGGCTGCGCTGTGGTTGACGGGTTTTGGCGCAGCTCCCTGGGCCGACGCCAAGGCAGCAGCAACTTTGCCCGATGCTCCCAGAGAGCTGTTCCGCCCTTTGGGGCTCGCCGAGTCCCAAACCGACCGGCCCCGACAGCAACGGATCAGCCACGTCGGGTCTGATCCGCGGGCGACCCATCCATGGATCGCCCGCGGCGCGCCTCGTAGGCCTTCAGGTGCGCATAGGCGAGTCGCAGCAACGGCACTTCCAAGCCCCGCGCCTCTCCGCGCGCCAGCAGGTCGCCGATCACGTGGTCGGCCTCGACCCGGTGGCCTTGTTCCAGGTCGCGCATCATCGATGCGGTGAAGCCTGAGCCGGCCTCGGTGAGCATCTCGCGGGCGCGCCCGATCACCGTCTGGCGCGGTTCGTGGCCGCAGGCCGCGGCGACACGACGGCAGTCGTCGAGCAGGGCCAGCACCGCGTCGCGGCCGCCGGGCGCAGCCACGATGTCGCCCACCGGCGCGCGCATCAGGCAGGTGATGCCGGCGAGGCTGGCGAGGAACACCCACTTGTCCCACATGTCCTGCACGACGTGGCTGCTCGCGCGGGATTCGAAGTTCGCGCCGGCCAGCGCCTGTGCGATGCGCTGCACCCGTTCCGACTCGTTGCCGTCGCGCTCGCCGAAACCGAGACTGTGCGAACGGTTGAGGTGGCGCACGGTGCCGTCGGCATCCAGCGTGGCGGCGATCACGCACTGCCCGCCCAGCACCCGACCGGCGCCGAAGCGCGCATCGAGCAGGTCGAGCTGGCGCATGCCGTTGAGGATAGGCAGCACCGCGCTGTGTTCGCCCACGGCCGGCGCGATGTCCGCTATCGCCTGCGGCAGGTCCCAGGCCTTGCAGCTCAGCAGCACCAGGTCGAAGGCTCCGCGCAGCGTCGCCGCGGTGACCGTGGGCGGCCCGGCGATGTCGGCATCGCCCAGCGGGCTGCGGATGTGCAATCCATGCTGCGCCAGCAGCCGTGCGCGTTTCTCGCGCACCAGGAAGGTCACATCCTGCCCTGCCTGCAGCAGGCGCCCGCCGAAATAACCACCGGTGGCGCCGGCTCCCACGACCAGGATACGCATTGCCCCGTTCTCCTCGCGACGACAAGCCTCCGAGGGTAACGCCGCGAACCGCCGCTGCCGAGCCGACCATGGTCGGCGTCCGCGACATCGTGCCGGCGTATTAGCATTGCGAATCATTCTCGTTTGCTTTATCTTGCCGCCAGCTCGCCAGAGGCCGCCGCGCCCTGCCATGCGCAAGGTTCGCCGACCGCCGCGACAACGCCGATGCCCGCCCGGGGCGTCCGGCCGGTCGCCGCGCACAGGCTCCCAGCCCTCCCCTTTCCCGACATGCCGTGGAGTTTTTCCCGATGGACTTCGTCAAGAGCCGCAAGCATCCGGTGGCACGCCGCGCATCCGCCCCCGCGCTCACCGCCGCCACGCTGGCGACCGGCCTCATGCTGGGGTTGCCGGCGACGGCGGCCGCCACCGATGCCACGACACCCGCCACCGATGCCCAGATCGCCGCAGCCAGGCGGCTGCCGGCCGTCACCGTGGAGGGTACGGCCGTACCGTACAAGGTCGATCAGCTCTCCTCGCCCAAGTTCACCCAGCCGCTGGTCGACACGCCGCAGACGATCGTCGTCATCAGCAAGGAGCTGATCCACGAACAAGGCGCCACCACGCTCACCGAGGCGCTGCGCAACACCCCGGGCGTGGGCACGTTCTACGTGGGCGAGAACGGCTCCACCAGCACCGGCGACGCCATCTACATGCGCGGCTTCGACACCTCCGGCAGCATCTTCGTGGATGGCGTGCGCGACCTCGGCTCGATCTCGCGCGACGTGTTCGACGTCGAGCAGATCGAGGTGACCAAGGGCCCGGACAGCACCGAATACGGCCGCACCGCGCCCTCCGGCGCGGTCAACATGGTGAGCAAGCAGCCGCAGTCCGGCAGCCGGGTTTCCGGCTCGGCGTCCTGGGGCAGTGGCGTGCAAAAGCGCGTCACCACCGACTGGAACCGGCAGATCGCCGAGCACGCCGCCTTCCGCCTCAATCTGCTCGACCAGGACAGCGGCGTGCCCGGCCGCGATGACGTGAAGAACAAGCGCTGGGGCGTGGCGCCCGCGCTGGCCTTCGGGCTGGGCACGCCGACGCGCGTCTACCTCGACTACCTGCACGTGAGGCAGGACAACGTGCCCGACGGCGGCGTGCCGACCATCGGGCTGCCCGGCTATTCCTCGCCCGATCCCACGCGTCCCTTCATCGGCAACGCGCCCAAGGTCGACCCCGGCAACTTCTACGGCGCCGGCCAGGACCACGACCGCGTCGTCGAAGACATGTTCACCGCGATCCTGCAGCATGACTTCTCCGAGGACCTGGCGCTGCACGACACCTTGCGCTGGGGCCGCACGCACGAGGACTACCTGCTCACCTCGTTCATGGGCAACGCCGCCAACCTGCTGACGCCGGACCCTGGCAATCCGGCGGGCTGGACCCTGGCGCGCAGCAACCCGAACTTCAAGGACCAGACCAACCGCATCGTCACCAACCAGCTCAACCTCACCGCCAGCTTCCAGACCGGCCCGGTCATGCACAACCTGAGCACCGGCATCGAGCTGAGCCGGGAGACGCTGGACACCGTCACGCTGGCCGCACTGCACGGCAGCACCTGGCCCGCGGCCGGTCTGTACGACCCGGATCCCGACGTCTCCACTCCGCTGGCCTACGGCCCCAACGGCGGATGGACGCGCGGCAAGACCGACACGGCCGGCGTCTATGCGTTCGACACGCTGAAGTTCAACGCACAGTGGCAGGTCAATGCCGGCGCGCGTCTAGACCACTACACCACCGACTTCAGCAGCGCCGTCGCCTGCGGCGGCAAGAATGCGCCAGCCTGCGGCAACCTGGCCACCGGCGCCACCGTGCCCGGTCTCGATGCCGGCAAGTCCGGCAACCTGCGCAGCTGGCAGCTCGCCGTGATCTACAAGCCGGCGGAGAACGGCAGCATCTACGCCAATCTGGCCACCGCCGCGCAGCCGCCGGGCGGCACCACCTTGTCCTTCAGCCCGTCCGCGAACAGCGTGGACAACCCTGCGCTGGCCCCGCAGAAATCCCGCACCGCGGAACTGGGAACGAAGTGGAACCTGCTCGACGAACGGCTGCTGCTGACCGCCGCGCTCTACCGCACCACGGTCAGCAACGAGCTGGAGCAGGATCCCACCACGCTGCAGTGGTACCAGGTCGGCAACAAGCGCGTGCAGGGCGTGGAACTTACCGCCGTAGGCCAGATCACCCGGAACTGGGCGATCAATGCCGGTTTCACCAGCATGCATACCAGCACCAGCCATGGCGCCCTCAGCGGCGCCACCAGCGGCTCGGCGCCTGCCGCGGACGGCAGCAATGTGCTGGCCTACACGCCGAAGCGCGCGTTCACCAGCTGGACCACTTACCGCCTGCCGTTCGGCCTGGTCATCGGCGGCGGCGCGCGCTACTCCGGCGAGATGCAGCGCGGTGCCGACGGCGCGGTCGGCACGCCGGCCTACCTCAGGGCCTACTGGGTGGTCGACGCCATGGCGACCTATCCGGTCAACAAGCACCTCGACCTGCAGCTCAACCTCTACAACCTGTTCGACAGGCAGTACGCCGCGGCGATCAACAAGAGCGGCTACCGCTACATCCCAGGCACGCCGCGTTCGGGCATGCTGACGGCGAACTTCCGCTTCTGACGATGCCAAGTGGCGGGGCATCCGTAGGAGCGCACCCTGTGCGCGATGGCCCTTGGCATCGAACAGTCATCAAAGCATTCGCGCACAAGGTGCGCCCCCACCGTTGTACAAGGCCAACCATGCTGCTGCACATCCCTGACATCCTCGACCGCGAGCAGGTATTGCAACTGCGCGCCGCGCTCGACGCCGCCGACTGGACCGACGGCCGCGAGACCGTGGGCGCGCAGGGCGCGCAGGTGAAGCACAACCGGCAACTGCCCGACGCCTCGCCGCTGCGCCGGCAACTCGGCGACGTGGTGCTGGCCGCGCTGGCGAAAAACCCGCTCTACCACGCCGCCGCGCTGCCGCTGCGCACGCTGCCGCCGCGCTTCAACCGCTACGAGGGCGGCGGCGAATACGGCATGCACGTCGACGGTTCGGTGATGGCCCTGCCGAACGGCGAGCAGTTGCGCAGCGACATCTCCTGCACCCTGTTCCTCAGCGAGCCGGACGACTACGACGGCGGCGAACTGATCGTCAGCGACACCTACGGCGAGCATGAAGTGAAGCTGCCCGCCGGCGACGTCATCATCTATCCGTCCAGCAGCCTGCACCGCGTGCAACCGGTGACCCGCGGCGCGCGCGTGGCCGCGTTCTTCTGGGTGCAGAGCCTGGTGCGCGACGACGGCCGCCGCCGCCTGCTGTACGAACTCGATGCCTCGATCCAGCGCCTCGTCGCCACCGGCGCCGACCGCGACGCCGTGCTGCAGCTCACCGGCACCTACCACAATCTGCTGCGGCAATGGGCGGAGAGCTGAGCCAGTTGCACTGGCGCTGATCTTTGAGCCGCTACCGCGGCAACTGCGCGATGATTCCACCGTGCAGTGCCGTCATGCATGAACTCCACTGATCGATCACCTCACCGACGTACTGGAACGTCCAAGGCAAGCCCGCCGACCTCGCCGCCTTTACGCCGTTCTTGCGCGCCGTCGAATTTGGCCGAACGCGTGGGACGCATTTCCTCGTCGGTTCCACGAACACGCCCGGGAGTACTCATCGACCACGGCTGCGCCGATGCGCCTCCGCGCTTTGGCGCTGCAGGTGCCGGCGGAATACGCAAACCCCATCTCAGCATCTACAGCGCACCCGTGACGCCGCAAGACTCCACAACGAGCATCACGATGGCGTTTGTTTCATCGCGGCACTTGAGTCGTGATCCATTGCGCACTCGTCCGACACAATCTCGCGATGCAAATTCTTGCGCCGATCAATGGCTGCAAATTACTGACAAGTGGCACTCACATACGCGTGCGGCCGCGCATAATCGGCGTGCGTCATCGGCATGTTCGACCAGAAGCAGCCGTTGCCACGAAGGGGAACAAGGTGAAGACAGCGCGTTCGCACCGCATGCCGATGCTCGGATTCACGATGATCGAATTGATGATCACCGTAGCCGTGGCCGCCATCTTCGCCATCATCGCCCTACCGAACCTGCGCACTTACGTATTGAACTCCCGCCGTGACAGCCTGATCGACGGCTTGGTCGCTTCCATGCACTATGCACGTACCCAGGCCATCGACCTTAACCAGGCCACTTTCCTCTGCGCTGGAACGGCTGGTACAAGCGCCGGCACGCCACCGTGCGCCACCGCGGCATGGAGCAGCGGTTGGCAGGTAATCACCATTCCCGCCAGCAGCAGCACACCTAAGCTGCTGACTAGCCATCCCCTCAGCAGTGCAGGCACGACACCGAGCGTGAACGCGGTGAACGGCAATGTCTACTTTCAATTCAACGGCAACGGCACCGTGACCATACACACCGGCGGCGTGACGACGGAAACCATTAGGGTCTGCGATACGCGCGGCCCCGCCTACGCACGCGCAGTCGAGATCAATACGGCCGGATTCATCCAGTCCTCTCCGCAGGCCGGTTTGGATCCGACCGGCGCTGCCATCACTACGTGCCCCTGACGCATGAAAACCAGACATTCGAATCGTGGTTTCAGCCTGATCGAGGTGTTGGTCGCGCTATTGATCGTTTCCTTCGGGTTGCTAGGTATCGCCGGTACGCTGCTCACGGCAACGCGCAGCGCCAGTTCCAGCTACCTCAGACAAAACGCCGTTCAGTACGCTTACGACATAGTCGACCGCATGCGGGCGAATGCTACCGCAGCGACAGCCGGCGGCCCGTACACTGCCGCGCTGACGGCACCCTCCGCAACCACGCCTTCACCGAATTGCACCACCACGTCTTGTTCCAGTGACGCGATGGCTGCATGGGATGTGTGGGAGTGGCAAAGCCTGCTGCATTCGAACCTGCCCAATGGACTGGGTTCGGTGACTGTCGCCGGTGGCGGCCCTTCCAACACAGTCACCATCACAGTGCAAGTGCAGTGGACCGACACTCCAGGGGAAACTGCATTCAACGTCGCCGCAAGCAAGATCACTCCCGCCACTTACACCGTGGTCACCTCACTATGAATTACGGTATCCGGCGCAACCGCGTGGACGGATTCGGACTGCTGGAGCTCATGATCGCGATGGCTCTCGGCCTGATCGTGGTCGCCGGCGTTATCGTGATCTTCCTGGCGCAGCGACAGGTCTACAACAATTCGTCTGCTCAATCGCTGATCCAGGACTCGGACAACGCCATAGCCGCCGTCATCATGCCCGTGGTGCGCGGCGTCGGCTTCATGGGGTGCGGCGCCATAAGCAACGGCGTGATCACCTACAACGCCAGCCCGCCCACACCACTCACGTTCAACACCAACAGCGCAGTGCAGGGCTACACCGGCACCATGCCATCCTCCTTGACGGACAACGCCGCCGACGACACCAGCAAGGGTGACTGGACCCCGTCGTTGGACAAGTCCATCTACACCGCCGGCAACGGTGGCCCGGAGAAGGGCAGCGACGTGCTGGTGCTGATCGGCGCAGCTCCGAACGCCTCGCCCATCGGTGTAACGACACCGATCGTCGGCAGCCCTATCACGATCAACGACCCCACCCAGCTCAACGCGATCAACGGCGGTGGCGCTCAGATGGTGGCCGTATCCGATTGCGTCAAGAGTTCGGTGTTCCAGGCAACTGGCGTCAGTGGCAACAGCGTCGCCTACAGCGCCGGACCGAGCAACACGCCAAGCTACCAGGCCAACGCCCAGCTGATACCAGTCCAGCAGACCATGTTTTTCGTCGCTCATGGCGACGGTGGCCAAAGCGCCCTCTATGAAGGCGTCATGACCATACCGTCAGGCGGCACTGCGGCAGGAGCCAGCTGGACGATGAGCCCGATAGTACCGGGTGTACTGGCCATGAAAGTGTTGTACGGCACCGGCTCGAACGGAACGACCACCCAGTACGTCGACGCCAGTGCCGTCTCCAACTGGGCGCAAGTGACCTCAATCAAACTCGGCTTCCTGGTCGAAGGCGGCTTGGGATCGGCATCGATACCCAGCTCTCCGTGGAGCTACACGTTGTTCGGCAAAACCATCTCCGTGCCCGCCGATTCCCGCATGCGCCATGTTTTCTACATGACCGTCAATACCCGGAACAGCACGCTATGACCACGCGCGCATACCGTCATCAGCATCGCAGCCGCGGCATGGTGCTGCCCGTGGTGCTGATCATGCTGCTGGTGCTGACTATCGCGTCGTTGGTGATCGTGGAACAGATCAGCTCGCAGACCCGAATCGCCGGCAATGCCGCCGTGGAACAGATCACCATGCAGGCGGCTGAATCCGGATTGCGTGAAGTGGTCAATGACCTCAATAGCGGCGCGATCCCCTCGACACCGGCCAGTTACTACGGCGCTGCTGGCGGCCTCTATTTCTTCCGCGCCAGCAACTACAACGCCACCACGCCTCTGCCTTGGCAAGTCGCTGCCAACTGGGGAAGTGCCTTGACCAACACTCCTGCCTTGGCCTGCGCCAGCCCGGCAAGCACGGCGGTGAGCCTGTGCCAGTACATGATTGAAATGCTGCCCTCGGTACGCGCCAAGGGCGGCAGCACGGTACGGGTCTTCCGCATTACCGTGCGCGCCGTCGGCCCGAGCAACCAGGCCGTTGTGATGCTGCAGACCCTCTATCAAATTCCCTCGTGAACATGCGCCGGCCCACCCACATGAGTGTCTCGAAGCACATTGGTTTTCGTGCCCTGCAACGCAGCGCCATCACCGCCTTGGCGGTACTGCTGGCCGGTACGGCGTACTTCCCGACCGTGGTCAAGGCCGCCACCCCGCCACAGCTGGTGATTTCCCAGACGCCATTGAGCGTGACGTCGCCGGTCCATCCCCAGGTAATCTTCGCCATCGGCAATTCGCAGTCGATGGATGGCGATCTGTCCGGCGCGATCATGACTGGTTCGGGCACCGTAACCGGCCTCAGCAACAGCAGTTCGCCCGTCAGCTACACAGTTCCCAGTGGCTACACGCCACCTTCCACGACAGCGAACGCGAACCTGACGCTGGCACTCCCCGGCAGCGGCTGCAGCGCCGTCACGGTACCCGCCGGCAACGAGCCTTACACCACCACGTGCAATTCGACTCAATATGACACCAGCGCCAGCCGCCTGAACGTGGCCAAGGAAGGCATCCTGGCGATCATGAATCAGTACCTTCCCACCACCGATTTCGCGCTGGAGGACTACAGCACCAGCGGGACATCGCTGTACACCACCTGGGTGTACTACATGTCCACCAGTTCGGGTTTCAGCTTCACCAATACCCAGCCGGCCAGCGGCACCAACTACGTCACTAATCCCTGCTGGAACTACAGCTCAAGCAGTTCCTCGACTGTCAAGAGCAACTGCAGCTCGATTGCCTCGACCCTCTATGGCTCGTCCTCGTCGGTGGCCGATCAATACATGCTCGTCGGCGCGTCGAGCGACGATCCAAGCATCAATGACGTGCTTTATTCCAGCGGCAACTCCAACGTGTACGTCGACTACGGCAGCATCAATCCCGCCAATCCGTATCCGCCCAACAAAAGCTTGGCCAATTACGAGAGCGGCAGCATCACCGTGAGCTACGGTAGCGTCGTCCCGGGCGGGAACGGCACGAGTACCGGTCCCACCAACGCCGGCTACGTGCCTTATTCAAAGCAGGTGATGTATTCGCAGCGCGGTTTCGGCTACTACGTGAACAGCGTGTCGTACAGCACCGGCAACAATGTGGTGGCCATGACCACGGCCGGCACCTCGCCCACAGCTGCATCAGTAAGCACCGCCATGGGGAAATTCTCAGCCTATCTCGCACCCGAAACCAATTCGACTGGTTCGAAAGAGATCAAGGCGTTGGCTTATCAGTCGCCACTCTCCGCGTTGGTGGCAGGCGCCTATGCAACACTCAAGACCAGCCTGGCTGCCGCTTCAGGCGACTGCACGCCGCCGAAACAATATGTGGTGCTCGTCACCGATGGCCTGCCCACCATGGACAGCAAGGGTAATAACTGGCCCCCACTGGGCAGCGCCTCGGCCACTGGTTACGGTGTGACGGCATCCTTCAATGCCGACGGTTCGTTGAATACCAGCTACGTGCCACCCACGGGCCAGACCAACGATCAGGCGCTCATCGATACCGTCAACGAAATCCAGACTCTCCAGAAGGCCGGCATCGAAACCTACGTCATTGGCTTGGGTGCAGGCGTTGATCCCTCCGCGAATCCTGCAGCCGCACAAGCACTCAAAGCGATGGCCGTCGCCGGTGGCACTTCCTCGACCAGCGCGACCGGCTACTTTCCAGCTACCAGCACCTCCGCTCTGGTGGCCGACCTTTCGGCTATCTTGTCAAACGTTGCCAGTCAGAACACCTCCTCAAGCTCATCGGCTGCCAATTCCACGTCATTGACCGCGAATTCCGATTTGTATCAAGCCACGTTCAATCCCGGTAGTGCGACCAGCAACGCGTGGATCGGTGACCTGAGCGAATACGGCGTCTCGGCCAGTGCAGCCATCAACGCCACGCCGACCTGGAGCGCTCAGGCGCAGCTCGATGCGCAAGGCACCAGCCGCTACATCGCCACTTGGGATCCCTATCACCTAGTCGGCACCACCGTGACACCTGCAGGGGTTGGGTTCAGCTGGAGCAACTTGTCGAGCACGCTTCAGAGCGAGCTGCAGCCAAGCGACAGCAACGGATCGCTGCGTGTCAGCTACCTGCGCGGTGATCACAGCCATGAGCAAAACCAAACGGGAGGAATTTTCCGCACCCGTGCCCATCTGCTTGGCGACATCGTGGACAGCTCACCAGCCTTCGTTGGGCCGCCGTCCGATTACTTTCCTGACGCGTCCTATCAGGCCTTCGTGACCTTGGCCGCGAACGCGAACCGTACGCCGATACTCTATGTCGGTGCCAACGACGGCATGTTGCACGGTTTCAATGCAAATACCGGCAAAGAGGTGATGGGCTTCATTCCCAACGGTGTGTTCGCGAACCTGTACAAGCTCTCCGACCCGTACTACCTGTACAACCACCAGTTTTACGTAGATGGCACGCCTTACGTGGATGACGCCCTGCTGTCCGACGGAAACTGGCACACCCTGCTGGTGGGCGGTGAAAACGCGGGCGGCAAAAGCATCTACGCCATCGACGTGACCAATCCGGCCGGATACACATCTGATACGGCCGTTGCCAACGACGTGAAGTGGGAGTTCACCGATTCGGACATGGGCTACAGCTACAGCGCGCCAGTAATCGTGCGTTCGAACGCGGTGAGCGTCACCGACGCCAGCAACAACAAGAAAGTGGCGGGTTTTGCGGTGATCTTCGGCAACGGCTACAACAGCGCAAGCGGTCAGCCAATCTTCTACGCCGTAGATGCCTCCACCGGCGCGCAGATAGCCAAGATCAACCTGTGTACTGCCACGGGTGTCCCAGCCACGGCCTGCAGCAGCAGCGCCGCCAACGGGCTGTCCAGTGTCACGGCAGCCAACTCCAGCGGTCTGGTCGGCGTGCCCCAGGACATGGTTTACGCCGGCGATCTACAGGGCAACCTGTGGGCCATCAACATTGCCGACTCGAATCCGGCCAACTGGACGGTGAAGCTGCTCTTCCAAGCCCGCGACTCCTCGGGCAACGACCAGCCAATCACCAGCGCGCCGTCAGTAACAGCAAACCCCAACTTCCCTGGCAACAATGGCCAGTCATACCTTGGCCTGATGGTGTACTTTGGCACGGGCATGTTCCTGCAGACGAGCGACCTTACCAATACCAGTACGCAGAGCTTCTATGGCGTGTGGGACAACACAAGCGACTTGGCCAATTACGCGACGGCACCTTCGGCCATCCCGTACACGCGAGCCAACCTGCAATCGCAGACGATCTCCCTGGGCAGTTACACCGTGGCGGGGGTATCGACACCTGCGATCTTCTCCACGAGCAACCCGGTCAACCTGACCTACGCTAACCTGACCTATACCAACCCATCGCCCCCCCCCGCCAACCTGACGGCAAGTCCGGTGGAGGGCTGGTATTTCGACCTGTCGCCCTTGGCAAGCAGCAGCTCAGCACCCGCACCGCGCGTGTACAACGCTTCGGAAGTGGAAAGCGGCGGCGTCCTGTTTGCGATCAACTTGCCGCCGAATTCGGGCGCCTCCGCCTGTGGCACGCCAACCTCGTACCTGATGAACGTGCGGTATGCCTCCGGCACGCCTTTTGCGCAAGCATCCATCGGCTTCGGAGGTGGCATCAGCATCGCCGCGGGCACGGCGAGCGGAGCTGGTGCGACGGTCACGAATGCCAATCCGACCGGCATATTCATCAGCAACGGCTACAGTGCCGCCCCCACCAGCGTGAGGACGGGCCAGGGCACCAACGAACAATTCATTAGCACGGGTACCAGCCTCGTCCCGGTTCCGACCATTGGCGACAAGTCTGGACGCGTCGGCTGGTGGCAAGTCCAGTGAGAACGACCATGATGAATACATCCAATCTGATGTGCCACGATCCCATGCAAACGCCACACATGACAATGCGAGGCTCGTCGACAACACCCCGCGACATGTCGCATCACCGGCGCGTAAGCCGTGGATTCACCCTGATTGAAATGATGATTGTTGTGGCGATCATTGCCATCCTCGCTGCTATCGCAGTGCCCTCCTATCTGCGCTATGTGCAACAGAGCCGACGCTCAGATGCCTATGCCGCGCTTTCACAGGATCAAGGTATCCTCGAGCGCTGTTACGCGCTCACCTTCAGCTATGCCAATGTCTCAACGGCATCGGCTGGCTGCCCAGCCATACCCGCCACCTCGCCTTCCGGGTACTACAGCGTGGCTCTGGCAACTAGCTCCAGCACGTACACCCTCACGGCCACGCCGGTGACTGGCGGCCCACAGGCAGCAGACACCACCTGCCCCACGTTCACCGTCGACAACACCGGCAGCAAGACACCATCCCCGACCACCTCGTCCTGCTGGCAGCAATAAACCAGCGGCGTCTGCACGGCATGCCTGTTCCCAAGCCAAGGCCCCGCGACGGATAATCGACGGCCCTTGATGTAGAACGGCTGCGCAATGTTCGTACCTGGTCAACGCTGGATCTCCACCGCCGAGCCCGAGCTCGGCCTCGGCACCGTGCTGCGCGTCGAGGGACGCGGCGTGCAGGTGCTGTTTGCCAAGGCCGGCGTGCTGCGGCCCTACGCGACCGATTCCGCGCCGCTGGTGCGCGCCGAGTTCCGCGCCGGCCAGCGCGTGGCGGGCAAGGGCATCGCGTTCCTGGTCGAACGGGTGGAGATCAGGGACGACCTGCTGATCTACCGGGGCGAGGGCCGCGAGCTGCACGAGGGCCAGCTCGACGACGAGCAGAGCGTGAGCCAGGCCGACGACCGCCTGATCGGCGGGCGTACCGACCCGGTAAGCCAGTTCGAGCTGCGCCTCGAAGGCCTGCGCCGCCGCGCCGAGGCGCGCCGCTCGCCCGCCTGGGGCCTGGGCGCCGCGCGCGTGGGCCTGGTGCCGCACCAGTTGCGCGTGGCCGGCATCGCCTCCGCGCGCCGGCCGCCGCGCGTGCTGCTGGCCGACGAAGTGGGCCTGGGCAAGACCATCGAGGCCGGCATGATCGTGGCGCGCCAGCTCGCCACCGGCCGCGCCTCGCGCGTGCTGCTGCTGCTGCCCGACACCCTGGTCTACCAGTGGTTCGTGGAATTGCTGCGCCGCTTCAATCTCAGCTTCGCGATCTACGACGAGGAGCGCTGCGAGGCGCTGACGCTGCCGGACGAAGGCGCCAGTGCCAGCGCGGGCAACCCGTTCGAGGACGAACAGCTGGTGATCGCCGACTTCGCTTTCCTCGAAGCCAACCCGAAGCGCGTCCAGCAACTGCTGGACGCGCCCTGGGACCTGCTGGTGGTGGACGAGGCGCACCACCTCGCGTGGACGCCCGAGGCCGCCAGCCCGCGCTACACGCTGGTGGAACAACTGGCCGCGAAGACGCCCGGCGTGATCCTGCTCACCGCCACGCCCGAACAGCTGGGCCGCAGCGGCCACTTCGCCCGCCTGCGCCTGCTCGACCCGCAGCGCTACCACGACCTCGACGCCTACCTCGCCGAGGCCGAGCGTTTCCGGCCGCTGTCGCGGATCGCCGACAAGCTGCTGGATGGCGAGGCGCTGGAGGCGACCGAACTCGCCATGCTGCGCACCGCCCTCGCCGGCGATGCGGCACTGGAAGCGCGCCTCGGCGACACCACCCGGCCCGAGCACGCGCGCGAGATCCTCGCCGCGCTGATCGACCGCCACGGCACCGGCCGCGCGATGTTCCGCAACCGTCGTGCCGGCATCGGTGGTTTCCCGCAGCGCCTGCCGCAGTGGCGGGTGCTGGACGCCGGCAGCCTCGACGAGGCGGGACGCCAGGCCTTGCTCGCCGAGTTCCACGCCGACATCCAGCAACCCCCGCCCGCGCTGGAGTTCGACTACGCGGGCGACCCGCGCCTGGATGCGCTGGTGGAGCTGCTCGACGCGCATCCGCAGGACAAGTTCCTGCTGATCTGCCGCAGCCAGGCCAAGGTGCTGGCGCTGGAGGAGGCGCTGCGCACGCGCAGCGGCGCCGGCATCGCGCGCTTCCACGAGGGGCTGGGCATCGTGCAGCGCGACCGCAACGCAGCCTACTTCGCCCAGCCGGACGGGGCGCGCCTGCTGCTGTGCTCGGAGATCGGTTCGGAAGGCCGCAACTTCCAGTTCGCGCACCGGCTGGTGCTGTGGGACCTGCCGCTGGACCCGGACCTGCTGGAGCAGCGCATCGGCCGCCTCGACCGCATCGGCCAGGCCCATGACATCAGCATCCACATCCTTGCCGTTGCCGACAGCGCCCAGCATGTGCTGGCACGCTGGTACGACGAGGGCGTGGATGCGTTCCGCCAAAGCCCGGCCGACGGCCGCGAGCTGCTGCGCCGCTACGGCGGTGCGCTGGCGCAACTGGCCGACCAGCACGCCCGCGGCGACGACGGCCGCGACCAGGAGCTGGACGTGCTGCTCGCCGAGACGCGCGCCGCCCACGAGCAGATGGCCGAACTGATCCGCGAGGGCCGCGACCACCTGCTGGAACTGGCCGCCAGCCGCGACCCGCACGCCGAGGAACTGGCCCAGGCCTTCCGCCGCGAGGACGAGGACCCGGCGCGCGACGCCTTCGTGCAGCGGCTGCTGGAAGCTTTCGGCATCCACGCCGAGGAACTGGGCGGCAAGGTGCTGCTGCTCGACCCGCAATACCTCTCCACCGACGCCCTGCCCGGCTTCGCCGAGGGACCGCAGTCGGCCACCTTCAGCCGCGCCGTGGCGCTGGCGCGCGAGGAACTGCCGCTGCTCAGGCTCGACCACCCGATGATCGCCGGCGCGCTCGACCTCGCGCTCTCCGGCGAACAAGGCAATGCCGCATTCATGGTGGACGACGCGCTGCCGCCGCGCAGCGCGCTGCTGCAGGCGGTGTTCGTGCTGGAATGCGTGGCCGACCGCCGGCTGGATGCCGAGCGCTTCCTGCCCGCGCTGCCGATCACCGTCACCGTCGACACCCGGCTCGCCGAGCGTGCCGACTTCGAGCCCAGCGAGGCCGCCTTGCGCAAAGCGGCCGACCGCAACATCGAGGTACCGCGCTATCGCAAGTTCCTCGCCAAGCTGGTGCCGCCGATGCTGGAAAAGGCCGAGCTGGCAGCCCGCACCCGCGGGCAGTCGATGATCGACACCGCCATGGCCGAAGCCGGCGCCGCGCTGGACGCCGAGCTGTCGCGCCTGGCGGCGCTGCGCGCGGTGAATCCGTCGATCAGCGCCGAGGAAATCGCCACCGTGGCCGCCGAGCGCGACGCCCTGCTCGCCGCCCTGCCGCAGTCCCGGCTGCGGCTGGATGCGGTGCGTTTCGTGGTGAGCGCGGATTTCCTGGCGCTGCGCTGATACGGCGTCCGTAGGAGCGCACCCTGTGCGCGATGGCTCTGATGCCCTGCCAGAGCGACGAGCATTCGCGCACAAGGTGCGCTCCTACGGAAAATCACACGTTCGCTGCATCGCCCCTCAAGCCTGCATCGCCCGCGCATGCCAGGCGATGTGCTCGCCGATGAAGCTGGCCACGAAGTAGTAGCTGTGGTCGTAGCCCGGATGCAGGCGCAGGGTCAGCGGATGGTTCGCCTTCGCGCAGGCTTCGCGCAACAGCTCCGGCCTGAGCTGGGTGGCGAGGAATTCGTCGGCCTCGCCCTGGTCCACCAGCAGCGGCAGCCGCTCGGCCGCCGTCCGCAGCAGTTCGGTGGCGTCGTAGCGCAGCCAGTCCGCACGATCCGGCCCGAGGTAGGCGGTGAAGGCCCGCTCGCCCCAGGGCACCTGCGCCGGCGCAACGATGGGCGCGAACGCCGACACGCTGCGGTAACGCCCCGGGTTGCGCAGCGCGACCGTCAGCGCGCCGTGGCCGCCCATCGAGTGTCCGCTGATGCCGCGCACGCCGTTGGCCGGAAACGCGGCCTCGACCAGTGCGGGCAATTCCTCTGCCACGTAGTCGTGCATGCGGTAGTGCGCCGCCCACGGCTGCTGCGTCGCATTGAGATAGAAGCCCGCGCCCTGGCCCAGGTCGTAGGCTGGATCGTCCGCCACGCCCGCGCCGCGCGGGCTGGTGTCCGGCGCCACCACGATCACGCCGTGCTCGGCCGCATAACGCTGCGCGCCGGCCTTGGCGATGAAATTCTGCTCGGTGCAGGTGAGGCCGGACAGCCAGTACAGCACCGGCAGCCGTCCCTTCTCCGCCTGCGGCGGCAGGTAGACGGCGAAGTTCATCGCACAACCCAGCGCGGCCGAATCGTGCCGGTACACGTCCTGCCAGCCGCCGAAGCAGGCGCGGTGTTCGATGCGTTCCATCCCCGGCCTCAGTAGCGGACCACCGAACGGATCGACTTGCCCTCGTGCATCAGCTCGAAGGCGTGGTTGATCCCTTCCAGCCCCATGGTGTGGGTGACGAACGGCGCCAGTTCGATCTCGCCGCGCATCGCCTGCTCGACCATGCCGGGCAGCTGGCTGCGGCCCTTCACCCCGCCGAACGCGGTGCCCATCCACTTGCGGCCGGTGACCAGCTGGAATGGCCGGGTGGAGATTTCCTGGCCCGCGCCGGCCACGCCGATGATCACCGACTGGCCCCAGCCGCGATGCGCGCATTCCAGCGCCGCACGCATCACCTGGACGTTGCCGATGCACTCGAAGCTGTGGTCCACGCCCCAGCCGGTCATCTCCACGATCACCTGCTGGACCGGCTTGTCGTGATCCTGCGGATTCACGCAGTCGGTGGCGCCCATCGAGCGCGCCAGCTCGAACTTGGCCGGATTGGTGTCGACCGCGATGATGCGGGCTGCCTTCGCCTGGCGCGCCCCCTGCACCACCGCCAGGCCGATGCCGCCGAGGCCGAACACCGCCACGCTGTCGCCTGGCTGCACCTTCGCGGTGTTGTGCACCGCGCCGATGCCGGTGGTGACGCCGCAGCCCAGCAGGCAGACCTGTTCGTGGTCCGCCTGCGGGTTGATCTTCGCCAGCGACACTTCCGCGACCACGGTGTACTCGCTGAAGGTGGAGCAGCCCATGTAGTGGTAGATCGGCTGGCCGTCATGGGAGAAGCGCGTGGTGCCGTCCGGCATCACGCCCTTGCCCTGAGTGGCGCGCACCGCCACGCACAGGTTGGTCTTGCCGCTCTTGCAGAACAGGCACTCGCCGCATTCGGCGGTGTACAGCGGGATCACGTGGTCACCGGGTTTCACCGAAGTAACGCCCTCGCCCACCTCGACCACCACGCCCGCGCCCTCGTGGCCCAGCACACAGGGGAACAGGCCCTCCGGATCGTCGCCGGACAGCGTGAACGCGTCGGTGTGGCAGACACCGGTATGGCTGATCTTCACCAGCACCTCGCCCCGCTTCGGCGGGGCCACGTCGATCTCGACGACTCGCAGCGGCTGGCCGGGGGCGAAGGCGACGGCGGCACGGGATTTCATGGCGGTACTCCTGCAGGAAAACATCGGACGCGCGGCCAAGGCGCAGGGTCGCGCCCGGGCGCGTCATGGGGAAGGCGATGGCAAGCCGCGGGACTCAGGCCTGCTGCGCGACCGCCTGCCGCATGCGCCGCTCGATGCCGAACGCGTAGTAGGCCGCGGTGAGCAGCGCGATCCACGCCACGCCCACGTACAGCGCCACGCGGGTATCGGGACTGTAGCCCAGCATCACCCACACGAAGGCGAGGAAGCCAAGGCAGAGCACGCTGGACAGCGGCCAGGCGCGCAGGCGGAACTTGAGCAGCTGCGCCTGCCGGCGGCGGAAGCTCCAGTGCGCCACCAGCACCATGCCCCAGGTCCACACCGTATTGAACGCGAGGATGGACATGATCTTGCGGAATATGCTTTCCGGAATCAGGTAGTTCAGCAACACGCCGAGCAGCAGGAAGGCCATGGTCACCAGCACGCCGCGCACCGGCACGCCGTGCGCGCTGGTGCGGCCCATCGCCACCGGCGCCTGGCCCTTGGCGGCGAGGCTGTGCAGCATGCGGCTCCCGCTGAAGGTGGTGGAATTGAAGCTGGACAGCGCCGCGGTGATCACCACGAAGTTGATCAGCCCGGCCGCGCTGGGAATGCCCAGCCGCGCGAAGGTGGTGACGAACGGGCTGCTGTTGGCGTCCATCGCGTCCCACGGGTAGATCGCCATGATCACGAACAGCGAGCCGATGTAGAAGATCAGGATGCGCCAGATCACCGAGTTCACCGCACGAGGGATGGTGCGCTCCGGCTGCGCCGCCTCGGCCGCCGCCATGCCGATGGTCTCGATGCCGCCGAAGGAGAACACCAGCACCGGCAACGCCAGCACCATGCCGGTGATGCCGTGCGGGAACCAGCCGCCGTGCGTCCACAGGTTGGACAGGCCGACGGGATGCCCGCCGTTGCCCCAGCCCAGCCAGATCATCGCGAAGCCGCCGGCGATCATCAGGATCACCGTGAGCACCTTGACCAGCGAGAACCAGAACTCCAGCTCGCCGTACACCTTCACCGCCAGCAGATTCAGGCCGCCGATCATCGCCACGCTGGCGAAGGCCCAGATCCACTGCGGCGAACCGGGGAACCACGCCTTCATGTAGATGCCCACCGCCGTGCTCTCGGCGATGCCCACGCCCATCATCAGGATCCAGTAGTTCCAGCCGGTGAGGTAGCCGGCGAACGGCCCGAGGTACTTGTGCGCATAGGCGCCGAACGAGCCGGCGATCGGTTCGTGCGCGGCCATCTCGCCCAGCGCGCGCATGATGATGAAGATCATCGCGCCGCCGAACACGTAGGCGAACAGTACCGAGGGGCCGGCCAGCCTGATCGTGCTGGCCGAGCCGAGGAACAGCCCGGCGCCGATGCACATGCCCAGCGCCATGAAGGTGATGTGGCGCGGCGTGAGGCGGCGCTGCAGGTCGTGGCTCATGGAGTTACCGAGTGATGGGAGAGGTCAGCGCAGCAGGCGGTACTTCGGCTTCAGCGGCAGCCGCCCGCGCCAGTACTGGATCATGACATAGCCGCCGACCATGCCTCCGAGATGCGCGAAATGCGCCACGCCGGCCTCGGTGCCGGTCACGCCCAGCACCAGCTCCACCACCGCGTAGCCGATCACGAACAGCCACGCCGGCATCGGGATCGGCAGGAAGATCAGGAACATCTTCTCGTGCGGGTAGAACATGCCGAACGCCAGCAGCAGGCCGAAGATCGCGCCCGAGGCGCCGATGGTGGGATAGAAGCCGTGGGTGAAGTACTTCACCACGAACAGCTGCGCCACCGCGGCCACGATCGCGCAGACGAAGTAGTAGATCGTGTAGTTGCGCGCGCCGAAGGTGCGCTCGATCACCCCGCCGAACATGTACAGCGCGAACATGTTGAACAGGATGTGGGTGTAGCCTCCGTGCATGAACGCGTAGGTGATCACCTGCCACGGCTCGAAGCCGGCGACGTTCGAGTACGGCGAGGGCCCCAGCGGCCACAGGGCGAAATGGGCGACGAGCGCCAGCGAACCCGCATCCGGCAACAGCTGCTGCAAGGCGAACACCAGCACGTTGGCAATCAGCAGGTAGCGGGTGACCGGCGGCAGATTCGGCATGAAGGATTCCGGTGGTGCCTGCGTGCGCGGCAAGGGCAAAGCACTAGCGTAGCGGCTGCAGCGCCCTGCGGCCATGTACGGAAAGACACATTCCAGGAGTGCAGGCAGGCATGGCTGCCCGTATGCCTCTCGCGATCGGGGATGGCCGCAAGAAGAAGGCCGCCCCAGGGGCGGCCTTCGGCATGCGCACTGATCTCCGGATCAACCGTTGTGCGCCAGCGCCAGCATGCCCTCGGGGCGCTTGGCGCCCACGAAGCGCTTCGCCCAGTAGGCCTCGTCGAGGCTGGAGATCTGCACCCGCTTGCCGTAGGTCGGTGCGTGGATGAACTGGCCGTTGGAGATGTAGATGCCCACGTGGGTGATGCGACGGTGGCGGCCGCTGGTGTGGAAGAACACCAGGTCGCCCGGCTTCATGTCGGCGCGCTTCACCTTCAGGCCGGCGAGGAACTGCGAGGCGGAGTTGGTGGGCAGCTGCACGCCGATCGCATGTGCGAACACGTAGCGCACGAAGCCGCTGCAGTCGAAACCGGTGGCCGGGCTGTGGCCGCCGCGCACGTAGCGCACATCGCGCAGATTCATCGCCAGCGCGATCAGGGCCTTGCGCAGGTCACTGACCGTGTCGACGTCGGCGTCGGCCTGCGCGGCTGCCGGACCGGCGGCCCCTGCGGAGGCGATCGCGACCGGGGCAAGCAGGCTGTGCTGGATGCCGAAGACCGGGGCCGGGGCCGTGGCGCTGGCGAAGGCGAAACCCGTCACGCCAGGCGAGGCCAGCGTCGGCATCGGGCTGAGTGCAGGCTGCGGGTTCAGCGACAGCGGCGAGGAGAGGATGCCGCCCGTGACCAGGGAGTAATGGTTGTCGTCGGCAGCGCGGGCGACGGCGCGGGATTGCGGATGGCTGGACCGGGCGTGATGCGATGGGGCGTGATGCGAAGGGGCGTGGCGTGCCTGGGCGTGGCGGTGCTGGACGTGCTTCTTCGAGGTCTGCTGGGTCGTGGCATGCGAGGGTGCGGCCAGCAGCAACATCGAAACGAGTGCGGCAACACCGGTCAATCGCTGGATTGGCATGAGGCGGCGACCCCTGACGACGGTTCACGGAGGTGTCACCTGGCGTGCAGGCGACGTGACGAAGAGCTGACCTTAGCAAGACAGTCCTGCCGGTTTGTTGGATCGGGGTTAACTGAACCCTGCCGTTCGCAAACGCCGGTACGCCGGTCACACTCTGGAAAACATCAGGCTTTTCCGAAACTTGTGTCAGCGACCGGAATCGGCCGGCTCCGTGCCCGGCCCCGGGCCGGCAACCCCGCCCGCGGCAGGGCGCCGCCCGAAGATTGCGGTACCGATACGCACCTCGGTGGCGCCCTCGGCGATCGCCAGCGGAAAATCGCCGCTCATGCCCATCGACAGGCGGGGGATGTCGTGGCCGCGGGCGATGGAGGCATCGCGCAACTCGCGCAGCTGGCGGAAGCAGGCGCGCACTTCGGCCGGGTCGCCGGCATGGCTCGCCAGGGTCATCAGGCCGCGCACGCGCAAGGTATCGTACCGGCGCAGGCGGTCGAGGAAGGCCGGCAGCTCGGCCGGCGGCAGGCCGTGCTTGCTCTCCTCGCTGGACGTCTTCACCTGCACCAGCACATCGAGACTGCGTCCTTCCAGCTGCAGGCGATGGTGCAGCGCCTCGGCCAGTTCCGGGCGGTCCAGCGACTGCACCTCGCTGGCCAGCCGCGCCACGTCCTTCGCCTTGTTGGTCTGCAGGTGGCCGATCACCACCCAGGCAATGCCGCAATCGGCCAGCGGGCCGGCCTTGTCGCGGATCTCCTGCACCTTGTTCTCGCCGAAACGATGCAGGCCCAGCGCCACCGCCGCGCGCACCACCTCGGGGCCGAAGGTCTTGCTGACCGGCAGGACGGACACCTCGGCCGGATCGCGCCCGGCGGCACGGCAGGCCTCATCCACCCGTTGGCGGACATCGGCCCAGTTGGCGGCGAGATGGGAATGATCCATGAGTGATGGCTCTTTGCGTTCGCCTCCTCTCCCCGGCTCTGATTTCATTTGGGGGAGAGGATGGAGGTGAGGGGTGGGTGCTTGCCGAGGACCAGCATCGAAGTGCCTAGGCTCTGCCAGCACCTTCGCAAGATCGGCCCCTCACCCCGCCCCTCTTCCTCGCTCCTCAAAGAAGGGCCATCCATGGCCCTTCTCCGCGTCCCGGAGGGAGAGGGAGACAAACCAGTGTCAGCCCCTGGCGCCCTGCGCGTAATGCTGCGCTACCACCTCGGCCACCACGCCCGTCACCTTCTTGCCGGTGGGGATGTGCAGGAACTCGTTGGGGCCATGGGCGTTGGAATGCGGGCCCAGCACACCGGTGATGAGGAACTGTGCCTTGGGGAATTTCTCGCCCAGCATGCCCATGAACGGGATCGAGCCGCCCTCGCCCATGTAGGTGACCGGGGCACCGAACTGGTTGCGCGAGGCCTCGTCCACCGCCCGCTCCAGCCACGGCGACAGCGCGGGCGCGTTCCAGCCGCTGCCGTCCTTCTCCAGGTCGAAGGTGACCCTGGCGCCGTAGGGCGGATCCTTTTCCAGCAGCTGCTTGAGGAACTGGCCGGCCTGCTTCGCGTCCAGCGTGGGCGGCACGCGCAGGCTGAGCTTCACCGCGGTGAACGGGCGCAGCACGTTGCCGGCGCTGTCCAGCGGCGGGATGCCGCCGACGCCGGTCACCGCCAGCTGCGGGCGCCAGGTGCGGTTGAGCACCAGCTCGGGCAGGTCCTTCGTCACCGGCTGCATGCCCTCGGCCCAGGGGAACTTGGTGTAGATGTCGTTGCCCAGCACCGTGGCCGCGTGCTTCGCCTGTTCCGCGCGCTGGGCGGGAATCTCGACATAGAGCTCCTTCGGCTTGATCGTGCCGGATTGCGGATCCTCCAGCCGCGACAGGATCTCGCGCAGGATGCGGAAGCTGGACGGCACCACGCCGGAAGCGTCGCCCGAGTGCACGCCCTCCTCCAGCACCTGCACGGTGAGGTTGCCGCCGGTCATGCCGCGCAGCGAGGTGGTGAGCCAGAGCTGCTCGTAATTGCCGCAGCCCGAATCCAGGCACACCACCAGCGAGGGATTGCCGATGCGCGCGGCCAGGTGGTCGACGTAATGCGGCAGGTCGTAGCTGCCCGATTCCTCGCAGGCCTCGATCAGCACCACGCAGCGCGCGTGCGGCACGCCCTGCTCGTGCAGCGCCAGCAGCGCCGCCAGCGAGCCGAAGATGGCGTAGCCGTCGTCGGCGCCGCCGCGGCCGTAGAGCTTGTCGCCCTTCAGCACCGGCGTCCACGGGCCCAGGCCATCGGCCCAGCCGGTCATCTCCGGCTGCTTGTCCAGGTGGCCGTACAGCACCACGGTGTCGTCGCCCGCGCCGGTGGCCGGCACCTCGATATAGATCAGCGGCGTGCGGCCTTCGAGCTGCACCACCTCCAGCGTGGCGCCCGGCAGCGCGGCGAGCTTGGACCGCGCCCAGTCGCTCATCAGCTTCACCGCCGCATCCATGTGGCCGTGCGCCTTCCAGTCCTTGTCGAACATCGGCGACTTGTTGGGGATGCGGATGTATTCCACCAGTTTCGGCACGATCTCCTCGTCCCACAGTCCGCTGACGAAACGGGAAAGGCGGGCGGTATCCATGGGGGAGCTCCAGAGCGGGGAAATGCGCCATTCTAGCAAGCCGCCCCCGGCCACCGGCCGCAGGCCGCGCGGCAGGCACTACACTGGCGGGCCTTTTCGCCGATCCTCGCCATGATCCTGCCGCGCTACCGCATCGCCGCCTCGCACATCCCCGGTGCCGGCAAGGGCCTGTTCCTCGACGAAGCCGTGGCCGCGGGGCGCATCATCAGCGCACCCGACGCGATCGACCGCACTTTCCGCCACGACGAATTCGCCGCGCCGGAACTGGCCAAGCTCAAATACGCCAGCGCGCGCTGGTTCGAGGACCGCTACACGGTGTCGCCGGACTGGCCCGACGAGTGCTACATCAACCACAGCTTCGCGCCCAACGGCCTGTGGCACCTGGGGTTCGTGTTCGCGCTGGCCGACCTGCCCGCCGGCACCGAGATCACGGTGGACTACCGCCACCTCCTGCCGCCCGGCGAAGCCGAGGATTTTGCGGATGCGGCCACTGGTGAGACAATCACCGGATTGTCCTGGACCGAAAGCCTTGCTTCGAGCACCCGCGCACTGGCGGCCTTGCTCGATGGCATGTGACTTGCTTGCTGATTTGGCATGATCGACATCCCTGTAATCGAGACGGCGCGCCTGCGCCTGACCGCGCTCACCGAGCGCCATTTCGACGACTACGCCGCGATGCTGGCCGATCCCGCCAGCACCCGCTGGATCGGTGACGGCCAGCCGCTGGACCGCACCAATGCCTGGCGCTCGCTGGCGATGCTGCTCGGCCACTGGCAGTTGCGCGGTTGCGGCATGTGGGCGCTGGAACTGAAAGGCAGCGGCGAATTCGTGGGCCGCGCCGGGCTGTTCTGCCCCGAAGGCTGGCCCGACCTGGAGCTGGGCTGGATGCTCAAGCCCGAGCACCGCCATCACGGCTACGCCACCGAGGCGGGCATGGCCGTGCTGGACTTCGCCTGGCACCAGTTGCACGCGCCGCGGGTGATCAGCCTGGTGCGCGTGGGCAACGAGGCCTCCGACCGCGTGGCCGAACGTCTCGGCGGCGAGCACATCGACGACATGGACTTCTACGGCAGCGACACCCACGTGTTCGCCTACTATCCGCCGCACCGCGAAAGCCTCCGCGCCGCCTGCGGCTGACAGCATCGCCGGCTTGCGGCGCGCACAGGCACGGGAGCGGCGGCCGAAAATGTCCCGGCCGGGCAAGACGGCCCCTTCCGTCCGGGAGCGGTGAAAGCCAGCAAGCCAGAGGGTGGCACGGCCCGCCGCTGGTGCGCCGCGTCAGGGCGCATCTGCCCCGCTGCGCTACCATCGACCGGCTGAATCCCCACGATCAGGAGTCCGTGATGCGCCCCTTCCCGCTAGGCGAGGAAATCGACCTGCTGCGCGACACCGTGCACGCCTTCGCCGAGAAGGAGGTCGCGCCGCGCGCCACCCAGATCGACCACGACAACCTGTTCCCCGCCGACCTGTGGCGCAAGTTCGGCGAGCTCGGCCTGCTCGGCATGACCATCCCGACCGAGTACGGCGGTACCGGCATGGGCTACCTCGCGCACATGGTGGCGATGGAGGAAATCTCGCGCGCCTCGGGTTCGGTGGGCCTGTCCTACGGCGCGCACTCCAACCTGTGCGTCAACAACATCTTCCACAACGGCAACGAGGCGCAGCGCAAGAAGTACATCCCCAGGCTGTGCTCGGGCGAGTACGTGGGCGCGCTGGCGATGAGCGAGCCGGGCGCCGGCTCCGACGTGGTCGGCTCGATGAGCTGCAAGGCCGAGCTGAAGGGCGACGTGTGGGTCGCCAACGGTTCGAAGATGTGGATCACCAACGGGCCCGACGCCGACGTGCTGCTGGTCTACATGCGCACCGCGCCGCGTGCCGCCGGCAGCCGCTGCATGACCGCCTTCATCGTCGAAAAGGGCATGAAGGGCTTCAGCACCGCGCAGAAGCTGGACAAGCTCGGCATGCGCGGCTCCAACACCTGCGAGCTGGTGTTCGAGGACTGCGAGATCCCCGCCGAGAACATCGTCGGCGAGGTGAACGAGGGCGTACGCGTGCTGATGAGCGGCCTGGACACCGAGCGGCTGGTGCTCTCGGGCGGTCCGATCGGCCTGATGCAGGCGGCGATGGACCTCACCCTGCCCTACGTGCGCGAGCGCAAGCAGTTCAACGCGCCGATCGGCACTTTCGGCATGATGCAGGCCAAGGTGGCCGACATGTACACCGCGCTGCAGTCCTCGCGCGGCTTCGCCTACATGGTGGCGCAGCAGTTCGACGCCGGCGTGAAGTCGCGCGTCGACCCCGCCGCCTGCCTGCTCAACGCCTCCACCAACGCGGTGAAGGTGGCGCTGGAGGCGATCCAGTCGCTGGGCGGCAACGGCTACATCAACGAGTTCCCCGCCGGCCGCCTGCTGCGCGATGCGAAGCTCTACGAGATCGGCGCCGGCACCAACGAGATCCGCCGCATGCTGATCGGCCGCGAGCTCTTCCACGGCAAGGCGTAACCGCAAGCTTTCGTAGCAGCGCACCCTGTGCGCGAACGCTCTTGCCCCGATCAAGCATCAGGGCGTTCGCGCACAGGGTGCTCCTACAAAGACGTCCCCGCAGATCGTCAGCCGCTCAGCGAATCCGCACTGCGGATCGCCGCAGGCTCGGTGCGGTGCAGGTCGAACACCAGCACCTCGTTGTCGCCGGCGCGCAGCCACGGCGCGGGGCAATACAGCCGCTGCTGCGGCCCCAGGTTCCAGTAGCGGCCCAGCAGGTGGCCGTTGACCCACAGGTAGCCCTTGGCCCAGTCCGCCATGTCGAGGTAGCAGTCGCCGGCCAGCGACAGCGACAGCGCGCCCTTGAAGAACACGCCCGGTCGCGCAGGCTTGCCGCGCAGCGGCCGCAACGACGCCAGCCACCGGCTGTCCAGCGGCAGGCTCACCGCCTCCCAGCCCTCCAGCGGCTTGCCGTCCAGCTGTACCGCGCCGACCAGGCCCTTGCGGTCGGCCATCGCCTGGCCGTAGCCCACGTGGCCGAAGCTGTCGACCAGGATTTCCAGCAGCGCCTCGCCCTTCGACGCCGGCAGCCGCACCGTGGTGCCCGCGCGCAGCTTCGGGTGCTGCATGCGCGAAACGTAGTCGACATAACTGCCATCGTGGAACACCGTGGCGTAGTCGCGCGCATTGCCCAGCGTCAGCTCGCCGCTGCCCGTCGCTGCCCGCCGGTACAGCACCATGCCCTCGCCCTGGCCGAACAGCAATTCGTTCGCCTGCGGCTGCTGCACCTGCTTCGCGACCGGCAGGTTGTCCCACAACGCAGCATGCGGCTGCGGCATGAAGGAGGCGAAGCTCGCCATCGCCGGCACCGGTGGCAGCCCGGGTAGCGGTGCCGTGGAGTGCGCCGCAATCATTTTGCGGAACGCGTGGTAGTCCGCCGTGGGCGCGCCCTGCTCGTCGATCGGCGCGCCGTAGTCGTAGCTGGTGATCACCGGCTGGAAGTGCGAATAGTCGTTGCTGGCGTTGGCACCCGCGCCGAAGCCGAAGTTGGTGCCGCCGTGCACCACATACAAGTTGAACGATCGGCCCTCGGCCAGCAGCTTGCCCAGCGTGCCGGCAAAGTCGCCGCGCGCGAAATCCGTGTCGCCCCAGTGGGTGATCCAGCCGGGGTAGCCCTCGCCCATCCACACCGGCATGTCGCCCGCGATGGCCTGGGCGCCCGCGAAGTCGGTGTCGCCGTCCAGGCCCAGCGCGGTGCCCGCCAGGTAGGTCTTGGCCTCGCGCACCTGGCCCAGCCCGTCGGAGATCGAGAATGGCCCGTGCACGCCATGCTGCTCCCACAGCGCGCGGATCGCCTGGAGATAGCCGAGATCCTTGCCGAACGAGGCGTACTCGTTCTCCACCTGCATCATCAGGATCGGGCCGCCGTTCGCCGCCAGCAGCGGCCGCAGCAGCGGCGCCACCGTGGCGATGTAGCGGCGCACCGCCGCCATGTAGTCCGGGTCGTCCTTGTCGCGCACGCGGATGTGCGGGTGGCGCAGCAGGTACGGCGGCAGGCCGCCGAAGTCCCACTCGGCGCAGACGTAAGGGCCAGGGCGCAGGTACACCCACATGCCCTCTTCCTGGCACAGCTTGATGAAGCGCGCAAAATCGCGGTTGCCGCTCTTCAGGTCGAACACGCCCGGCTCCGGTTCCAGCGCGTTCCACATCAGGTAGACCGCGATGGTGTTGAGCCCCATCGCCTTCGCCATCCGGATGCGCTGGCGCCAGTATTCGGCGGGGATGCGGATCGGATGCATCTCGCCGCTCATGATCCGGAACGGCTCGCCGTCCAGCAGGAACTGCTGCCTGGACAATTCGAAGCGATGCGGGCGGCCGTCCGGCCTGGTGGCGTTCGCGGCCGCGGCGGCAAGGGCGCCGCCCGCGCGCCAGCCCGCGCCCAGGGCCAGCGGCGTCAGCACGCTCAGGCGCAGGAAGGTTCGACGTTGCATGCGGGCTCCTCGATGGGGTGTGTCAGTGCAGCGCTGCCGGCCAGCGCGCCTGCCGGGGGTGACCAGCGCGTCGAATAATCGTACAAATAGCGCCCCGGTTGCGAAAGCCGGCATGTCGCCCCGCGACCCGGCGGCATCGTCGGGCACGAACCGCATCCAAGGCCTGCGCCCGCCGCGCGGCTGCCGGAGTACCGACCATGCTGCACGCCTGCGCCCCTATTCCAGCGAGCAAACCATGAGCAGCACCGCCATCGTCCGCCAGGGCGCGATCGCCACCCGCTCCCGGACGATGCTGCCCGCCACGCTCGTGCTCGCCGCCTGCCTCGGCGTACCGGCACTGCACGCCGCCGACGCCACCACCGCATGGCATGACCAACGCTTCAATGCCGACGTCGCCGGAGTGGTGGGCCGCTCCGACGTCGTGCTGAAGCGCCCGAACCTGCAAGCCGATCACGCCATGCCGCTGGGCAACGGCCGCCTGGGCCTCGCGGTGTGGTCGGAGAATGGCCTGACCGTGCAGCTC
>Ga0187815_10000212_pt1 | contig 29615 bp, 37 predicted proteins | sample NC_S_5_FD_132962 | JGI IMG/M metagenome (GOLD analysis project Ga0187815, IMG submission 132962) | Wetland sediment microbial communities from Neuse River Estuary, North Carolina, USA - ASW-S_5 | ecosystem: Environmental > Aquatic > Freshwater > Wetlands > Sediment | place: USA: North Carolina... | reverse complement strand
TCTGCGTTCATGTCGGCGTCGACGAGCTGGCCGATACCGCGGGTCACCGAGTCGATCAGCGTCTTCACGAACTCGGTGTTGTTCGAGATGCGGTTCTTGATGGCGCCGAGGTCGGCGGCGGACTGGGCGACCGTATTGATGGCGGCCGTGACCTGCGCGATCAGGCCGTCGAGCGTGTTCTGGTCAGCCGCCGAGTCGGTCAGCGCGCTGATATCGATGGTATCGATCGACGCCGAGGTGCCCGCATCCACCGTGTCCAGAATACCGCCCTGGGTGTCGGTGTAGAGCGAGTAGTCGGCCACGGTCACGGTGATCGTATTGATCGTTGGCGTGCCGCCAACGCGCGAGAACGACGACACCAGGTTGACGGTCGTCGGCGTAGTCGCGTCCGTGCTCAGCCAGTTCACCCCGTTGAACGTCGCCGAGCTGGCGGTGTTCTTCATGTCCTGCTGGATCTGGGTGATTTCTGCCTGGATCTTGGTGCGGTCGATACCGGCGGTCTTGGCCTCGACGAGCAGTGCCTGAAGCTTGTTGAGGCCGGAGTTGCCCTCGTTGCCGAGGACCGCGGTCAGCGCGGTATATTCCGTATCGACGGTCGCCGCCGACAGGCCGAGCGAGTCGGAGACGGCGGAGAGCGCGGAGTTGTCGGCACGCATCGAGGTTGCAATCGACCAATAGGCCGAGTTGTCCGAAGCGGTGGCGACGCGCATACCGGTAGAGATCCGGTTTTCGGTCGTCTGCAGGTTCGCGCCGACGGACCGGAGGGTCTGCAGCGCGGTCATGGCGGCCGAATTGGTAAGCAAGCTGGAAGCCATCTTTGATGTCCCTTTGAAGTGGATTGAGTTTTGTCTGGGGACATACCGGACTTGCACCGGTACGGCAGGGCGGCGTCATGCCTTTGGGCCACGCAAAAGCGGGTGAAGGGCCCAACCTGTCGTAACGGCAAGGATAGCGATCGAAGCTTGTGCGAGACTTGCGATGCGGTGTGGACCTGACCGCGATGACGGCGACCCCGGCCAGGCCGCCGGCGTGTGACCGGCCTCGCTACAAATAAAAGGGCCGCGCTCGCGAGCGCGGCCCGGCCCCGGATGGATCGAGGAGTTAGCGGAACAGCGACAGCAGGTTCTGGCTGTTCTGGTTGGCAATCGACAGCGCCTGGACACCGAGCTGCTGCTGGACCTGGAGGGCCGACAGGCGGGTGGACTCTGCGTTCATGTCGGCGTCGACGAGCTGGCCGATACCGCGGGTCACCGAGTCCATCAGCGTCTTCACGAATTCGGTGTTGTTCGAGATGCGGTTCTTGATGGCGCCGAGGTCGGCTGCGGACGAGCTGACCGTATTGATCGCGGCCGTGACCTGCGCGATCAGGCCGTCGAGCGTGGTCTGGTCGGCCGCCGAGTCGGTCAGCGCGCTGATGTCGATGGTGTCGATTGACGCCGAGGTGCCCGCATCCACCGTGTCCAGAATGCCGCCCTGGGTGTCAGTATAGAGCGAGTAGTTGGCCACGGTGACCGTGATCGTATTGATCGTCGGCGTGCCGCCGACGCGCGAGAACGACGACACCAGGTTGACGGTCGCCGGCGTGGTCGCGTCCGTGCTCAGCCAGTTGACGCTGTTGAACGTCGCCGAGTTGGCGGTGTTCTTCATGTCCTCCTGGATCTGGGTGATTTCCGCCTGGATCTTCTCGCGGTCGATACCGGCGGTCTTGGCTTCCACGAGCAGCGACTGGAGCTTGTTGAGGCCGGATTTGCCGTCGCTGCCGATGACCGCTGTCAGCGCGGTATATTCGGTGTCGACGGTCGCCGCCGACAGGCCGAGCGAGTCGGAGACGGCGGAGAGCGCGGCGTTGTCGGCACGCATCGAGGTTGCGATCGACCAATAGGCAGCGTTGTCCGAAGCGGTCGCGACGCGCATGCCGGTAGAGATCCGGCTTTGCGTGGTGGAGAGGTTCTGGCTGACGGACCGCAGGGTCTGCAGCGCGGTCATGGCGGACGAGTTCGTAAGCAGGCTTGACATTGAGAATGTCCCTTTATGTACGCGTTACTTATTCATGATGGGACATACCGGGCTTTCACCGGTACGGCGGGGCGGCATCATGCCTTTGGACTGAGTTGTTGAGTCCAACCGGCCGTGACGCAGTGGTAGCATGCCGAATCTTATTCGCCGCTTAAGATGCGGACTGCTTTCATCAATGAAAACAATGGCCTCGTTTGCATTTCGGTAACCATGACAAACGGTCTACGGTGCGCTCTGCCCCCGGCGGGATTGATCCCCCGCACTACGAGAACGACCGCACCAGTCCGGAGGCGAGCAGATTCCAGCCGTCGATCAGCACGAAGAACAGCACCTTGAACGGCAGCGCCAGCACCGTCGGCGGCATCATCATCATGCCCATGGACATCGTCAGCGTGGCCACGACCATGTCGATCACGAGAAACGGCAGGATGATCAGAAATCCGATCTCGAATGACCGGCGAAGCTCCGAGATCATGAACGCCGGAATGATCACGCGCATGTCGATCCGCTTGTCATCGAACTTCCTGCGAAAGCTTTCCGCCGCCAGCGCCTCAAACGTCTGCAAATCCTTCTCGCGAACGTGCGCAAGCATGAACTCGCGGAAGGGATCCGTGATCCGCAGGTAAGCCTCCTCCTCCGAGATTTCGTTCTTCATCAGGGGTTGAACGCCGGTTTCCCATGCGCGATCGAAGGTCGGTGCCATCACGTAGAAGGTCATGAACAATGCCAGGCTGATCAGCACCAGGTTGGCCGGCGTCGTCTGCAGGCCGAGGCCGGCCCTGAGGAACGAAAGCGCGACGGCGAAGCGCGTGAAACTCGTCACCATGATCAGCAGCCCCGGCGCGACCGACAGCACCGTAAGCAGCGCCATGAACTGGACGATACGGCCGCTCGTGCTGCCGTTCCCTGGGGGCAGCAGCGAATTGAGGTCCGGAATTTGGGCAGATGCCGCCTCCGGGAGGACGAGCAGCAGCAATGCGAGCAACAGGACTTTCACTGGATCACCAATGTCTCAATGATCAATTCGCGGACCTTGCCGGAAGACCTGACATTGGCGCGCTCAGTCAGGTCATCCCGCAGATGCTGGAGGCCGCGGGCCCCCTCGAACTGGGAGACCGAGGCTGACCGGAGATAAGCGACGATGTCCTCGCTGATATGGGCAGCCAGGATGCCGGCATCTTCGTCGCTCAGGCTTTCCGTCACCATGGAGGCTTCGACGCGGGCCCAGTTGTTTGCAGGCGCAGCCAGGTTGGTCACGATCGGAGAAAGCCTTCTGAGCCGCGCGCTGCCGGCGTAGCCCGACGCGACGGGCGGTTGGGCGGTATTCTTCCGGCTATCTGCGACGCGCTCCGCCATCGCGAGCAGGTGCAGACCCGCCAAAGCGCCGGCGCCGACCGCAATCAGTGTGAGTATTGCCATGACCACGATCGATCGCATGTCATCTCCGATCCTTGCGCCGTTGCCGCCCCGGTCCGGCGGTCAGAATGGCGCCACGGTGTCATAGATCCGCTGCCCCCATGCCGGCTGTTGCACGTCGGTCAGACGTCCGCGTCCGCCATAGGATACCCGCGCTTCCGCGATCTTTTCATAGGAGATCGTGTTGCCTCGCGAGATGTCGCGAGGACGAACGATACCTCCGACATTGAGCACGCGCATTTCCGCATTGACGCGAAACTCCTGCGAGCCGCTGATCATGAGATTGCCATTGGGGAGCACATCAGTGACGATCGCAGCAACGGAGAGCTTGATGTCCTCTGTTCGGTCGATCTGACCGGCGCCCTTTGTCGAGGTGTTCGAGTTCAGGTTCGCACTGCCCTGACCTGTGTCCTGCCATCCGGCAATGTTGGCGAGCCAATCGAGACCAACCTTGATCTGGGAGTCGCGCGAGCGACCCGTCTTGTTGTCGAGCTTCGCCTTGTCCTGCATCAAGATCACCACGGTGACGACGTCGCCAACGCGCCGCGCGCGGGGGTCTCGATAAAGGTCGGTGCCATCGTCCCAGGTCGACCGGTAGCTGACGGGCGTGTGGGTACGCGGCGTCACCGGAATCGGATAGGCCGGCGTTCTCAGCCCGTCCCCCACCGGCGAGAGCTGCGGTCCTCGCAGAACCTCGGACGGATCCTGGGCGCAACCGCTCAGCAGTACGAGCGAAAGGGTGATCATCGGCCATTTCATTTTTTTGTCTTTCCGTCATCCACACGCCGCATTCCGGCGAGCAGTTCGGCGAGATGGGCCGCGCGCGCCGAATCCATCTCATTGAAAATCGCGCTCGAATTCCTGGGGCTGAGCTTTGCGAGCACCGCCGCCGCCGACTCGTCGGCCATGCCGGCGATCTGCAGCGCTGCGGCTTCCGGCCGCATGCGCGAATAGATCTCGACCATGCTCGCCTCGGCCTTTTTCAGGAATTCGTCCCGAAGGGCCATCCATCTCTCGTATTCCGCCCGCTTGGCTTCGACTTCGGCAATCCGCTCGCGGAGCTGATTTTCCGCTTTCTCCAGTTCCCGCAACTGCCAGGCAAGCCGGGCATCGACTGCAGGATCCGCGACGTTCTTGCAGAACAGTGCGACGTCGTTTTCGGAAGCGCTGCCTGGGGACGGCGCAGGTTTTGGCGATGCAGTGACGCTGCCCGCTTTGGCTGCGCGCCCGGCAGGCGCCGGCGTGTCCGGAGCAGGCATCGCGCCGGTGATCAATGGAGCGGCATCTTCGGCCGCCCACGCCGTCGCCCGCATCGGAGCGTTGTCACTGGGCCGCGGCGCGACCGGAGGACGCGGCTTCTGGACGCCTGTGGTGCGGTTCTTTTGCGCGAAGGAGAGCAGATTGAGGGGCTTCTGCGACCTCGCGTCTGCTTGCGCCAGCACCGGCGAGGCATTCGCCAACGCAACCAGCGCGACCAGCAGCAATGTTGGCGTCCTATGATCCAGCTTCAGCATCGGGCCGCTTGCGATTCTCGCTCGAGACGACAGAATTGAGCAACCAAGCTTGCCCGGCGCTTGCGTTTCATTGGACGATGACGTCGGCCTGCAGCGCCCCGGCCGTCTTGATCGCCTGCAGGATCGCGATGATGCCGGAAGGCTTGAGGCCGATCTGGTTCAGTCCGCGGACCAGACGTTGCAGGTCGACGCCGCTGAGGATCGCCACTTGCGCGCCGGCCTCGTTGGCTTCGACGAACGTCTGCGGAACAACGACAGTGTTTCCCCGCGCAAAGGGGTTCGGCTGGGAAACGACGGGAAGTTCTGTGACGCGAACCGTCAGATTGCCATGCGTCACCGCAACCGTGGAGATCCGGACGTCGCGCCCGATCACGACGGTCCCGGTGCGTTCGTTGATCACCACCCTTGCAGGCGTATCCGGCTCCACCGTCAACTCGCCGACTTCAGCAAGGAACCGCACCGGGCCGACGTAGCGGGGCTTGGAGAGCACGATCGTCCGGTAGTCGCGCTCGAAGGCGATCTGGGTCCGATAGCGTCCGCCGGCGTAATGATTGACGGCGTCGAGAATTCTGGTCGCGGTGACGAAATCAGGGTTCTTGAGCTCGAGGACGAGGAAATCCATTTCATGGAGGCTTCCCCGCACCTCGCGCTCGACCAGCGCACCATTGGGAATGCGACCGGCGGTCGGGGTGCCCTGACTGACATTCTGCGCCTGTCCTCCCACGCTGTAGCCGGCCACGGTCACCGCGCCCTGGGCGACCGCGTAGACCGATCCGTCGGCGGCCCGCAGCGGGGTCATCACGAGCGTGCCCCCGAGAAGCGAGGTGGCATCGCCAAGCGACGACACGGTCACGTCCATGCGTTCCCCCGGCGCGATGTTGGGAGGCAGGTCCGCGGTCACCATCACGGCTGCGACGTTCCTCGTGCGCAATGTCGTCGGTCGCGCTGTGGGATTCGTGTTTTCGTTCCTCACATTGATGCCCATGTTGTCGAGCATCGACTGCAGGGACTGTTCCGTAAATGGCGCGTTGCGCAGGCTGTCGCCGGTCCCGTTAAGGCCCATGACGAGGCCGTAGCCGACGATCTGGTTTTCACGCAATCCCCTGATGTCCGCGATGTCCTTGATACGGACGGCTGCCCGGGCGCTGTCCGCGGAGAGAACGAGGATCAGTAGAAGCAAGAACCTGGAAATCATCCGTCAACGACCTTTATCGTGCCGTCCGGCTGAACGATGCCCCTGATGATCACGCCGGTGTCAACGTTGCGCACCGGGATGAGCGCGCCGGCAGCGCCCGATTGCATGGCCGAACCGTACGTCACGATCGACAGGCCGCTGTCTTCGACGATGACCTTGACGACGGCGCCTCTAGCCACGGCCCAGGGATCCTCGACCGCGTTCGTCGGTATGGGCTGGCCCGGCAGGAGCGTGCGCCTTGCCATGCGGCCAATCAGGGTCGGACGCCCATCGATGAATAGCGCCACGCCGAGAAGAGTGGGCGCGAACGCGCGCTCGGTGATCATCTCTTCCTTGATCACCTCGCCCGGCCGGATTGTCACGGCCGGCACAGGAAGCCGCCGCTCCTCGCCGATGGCCGCGCGAGAACAGGCGAGAACCAGCAGCGCGGCGGCCACCCCGCGCATGATCGGGCCCACCCTGTTCAACATGGACATACCGTAGCTAGCGAAGACCCTTCGACACCAGCGATGCCATCTCATCCGATGCCTGGATGACCTTGCCATTCATCTCATAGGCACGCTGGGCGGAGATCAGCTCGGTGATTTCCTTGACGGGGTCGACGTTCGAGGCTTCGAGATAATGCTGGTTGATCTTGCCGTAGCCTGCATCGCCGGGGAGTCCCACCACAGGCGTGCCCGAGGCCATGGTCTCACGATAGAGATTGCCGCCCAGCGGCTCGAGGCCCGCCTCGTTGGCGAAGTTCGCGAGATTGAGCTGACCTATCTGCCGTGGGTTGATTTCCGTATCCAGCTTGGCAAAGACCTGACCGGTCTTGTTCACCGTGACCTCGACCGTTCCCTGCGGCACCGTGATCGCAGGATCTACCAGATAGCCGTCCAGCGTGACCAGCTGACCGTTGGCATTGGTGTTGAACGAGCCCGCACGGGTATAGAGAACCTCGTTGTTGGGACCCAGGATCTGAAACCATCCCCGGCCGTTGATCGCCATGTCGTAGGTGTTGCCCGTCTGCGAGAGCGCTCCCTGCATGTGCAACTTGCGGACCGCGGCCGAACGGACACCGAGCCCGAGATTCGCCCCCTCGGGGATCGGGGACGATCCCGTGACGTTGGGAATGCCTTGCATGCGATCCATCTGATAGAAGAGATCGGTGAACTCGGCACGCGCCCGTTTGAACGAGGTCGTGTTGATATTGGCGATGTTGTTCGCAATCACCTCGATGTTGAGTTGTTGCGCATTCATTCCGGTGGCCGCAATGGCGAGCGATTTCACAAGCTTATTCCTTCAGGTCAAATCGACATCCGAACGACTTCCTGGTAGGCCTGCACGACCTTGTCGCGAACCGCGACCGCCGTCTGCAAGGCCTGCTCCGCCGACATCAGCGCTTCGACGACACGCCGCGTCGACTCCTTGCCCTGCATCGCCGAGATCGACGCGGCCTCGCCGGCCTTCAGCGTCCCGATCGCCTCCGAGGTCACCTGCTTGAGCACGCCATCGAAGCCGAGATCCCCGCTCGACTGGACCGCTCCCGCAACGGGCGCCGTCAGCTCCGCCCCGGTGACGCGGGCCGCCGCCTGCCCCGCAGAGATCGCGGTCGAAGATATGGCCTCTAGCATTGTCAGCTCCTCAGCAGATCGATGGTCATGCTGAGCATCGATCTCACCTGCTTTACGACTTGGAGATTGGCTTCATAGGATCGATTGACTTCCCGCATGTCGGCCATCTCGATCATCATGTTGACGTTTGGAAGCTTGACGTAGCCTGCCTTGTCGGCAGCGGGATGCCCGGGATCGTATTCCACGCGGTATGGCGTCCGATCGACCCCGACCTCCTTGACCTTGACCAGCCGGGCGCCGGCGGCGCGGTCCATCTCGGCGTCGAAGGTGACGGTCTTGCGCTGGTATGGATCGGCGCCGGCCGCGCGCCCCGTCGAATTTGCGTTCGCCAGGTTTTCCGACACGATGCGCATCCGCGTTGATTGCGCCTCGAGCCCGGAGCTCGCGACCGAAAGCGACGACTGCAGAGAATCCAGCATTCAACCCCCTTTAGGCCTTCGCACCGGCCAGCAGCATGCGGTGGAAGGACCGCACGATCGCTGCGTTCATTGAGTAGTCGCGGTTCACCTCGCCGCCCTTGACCATCTCCTGCTCAAGGCTCACGGAATTGCCGGAATGCACCACCTCCCAGCTATCCTTCTTCGCGGTAGCTCGCGTGTCGGTCTCGGTCGCGCTCAATTGCATGTGCGCAGGCGCCGTCAAAGCGAGTCTGACCGGTGTCGCGTCGAGGACCTTGTTGAAGGGTTCGACGTCGCGCGCCTTGAAACCGGGCGTGTTGGCATTGGCGACGTTTGCAGCGATCGTCGACTGACGAAGTTCGAGCCAGCGCGCCTGTGACGAAGCAAGTTCGAAAAGATAAAGCGGTCCCACTGTCCCATTCCGTCTGTTCGGATGAACCCTAGAGCCGCAAGCTTTCCCCAAGCTGTCGCGCGGGACGATGCCCTCTGAATCCTACTGAACCTTCTCGGCGCGAGGCACTTGCCGCGACTGCAGAAAGTAGATGATCTCGGCAACGGGCCGGAAGAATTCCGGCGGAATCACCTGATCGACCTGAACCGCCTCATAGAGAGCACGCGCCAGCGCCTTGTTCTCGATCACCGGGATCCTGTTCTCCTCCGCGACCGCGCGGATCTTGAGCGCGACTGCATCCATGCCCTTGGCCAGGACCAGCGGCGCCGGATTCTCGTCGCGCTCATATCGCAATGCCACCGCATAGTGCGTCGGATTCGCGATCACCAGCGATGCCTTCGATGCGGATGCGATCATCCTCCGGCGCGATCGGTCGCGTGCGAGTGACCGCAACCGCGCCTTGATCAACGGGTCACCTTCCGCCTGCTTGTGCTCGTCCTTGAGCTCCTGCCTGGTCATGCGCAGCTCGCGCCGCCAGTGGAAGCGCGCCCACGCGAGATCCATCGCGACCAGAACGATGGTCGCGATGCAGATCGCCGAGACGATCCGCATGGCGATGGTGAGGATCATCTCCGGCAATGCCACCGGATCGGTGTACATGGCCTCGAAGGCCCTTGCCTCGGAGGATCGCAGCACGAATCCCACGACGAGGCTCACAGTGACCAGCTTGAAGACCGACTTGGCGAATTCTACGAACCCCTGAATTCCGAAAATGCGGCTCCAGCCCTTCGCGGGCGAGATCCGCGAGAGGTCCGGCTGGATGCGATCGAGCACGAGGCGCGGTGTGTTCTGCAGCAACGAAGCCGCCAGGCCGAATGCGATCAGGATGATCACCAGCGGCAGCACAAAGCGCATTGCCTGGAGGCCCACGACCACCAGCAGGTTCTGCGCATCCGCCGCGGTACTCAGGCGGAAGCCGCCGGGATCGTCGAGGAAGCTCTTCAGGGTCGGCGCAAGCTGATGCACGCCCTGGCCGATCAGGAACGCCTGGATCATCATCAACGCCGCCATCGAGGCGAAGATGGAGGCCTCCCGGGACACTGGAATCCTACCCCGATCGAGCGCATCACGGACCTTCTTCTCGGTCGGCTCTTCTGTTTTGCTCTCCTGATCTGATGCTTCTGCCATGCTGCTCGGCGGTCAGCGGAAGACCAGCTCATCCTCCTGCTCGGGGTTGAGTTCGATTTCGCCGCGCTCGGCGAGCTCGAGCGCAAAGTCGGTGATCACGCGACGCGCCTCCAGCACGTCGCGCTGGTTGGACGGTTCCCCGCTGGCCAGCTCGTGCTCGACCACGCGCCTGACGCGCGAGGCCACCGAAGACAGGATCAGCTCCCGGAACTGCTTGTCCGTTCCCTTCAGCGCGATGACGATCCGGTCGGTCGGCACCTGATCGAAGATCATGGTGCGCGCCTTTGGCGTCAGGTTCACCACATCGTCGAACGTGAACAGCAGCTCCTTGAGCACCTCCGCCGACTTCGGACGCTTCTCCGACAGGCTCTTCAGCATGTCCTCGATGTGGCCGCGTTCCATCTTGTTGATGATGTCGGCGACGCGGGCATAGGTGTCGGCACCGAGATTCCGGGCAAAGTTCAGCGTCAGGTCCTCGTGAAGCGTCTTCTCGACGATCCGCATGGCATCGTCGACGATCGGCTTGAGGCTGAGCACGCGCCGCATCAGCTCGTTGCGCAGATTCGACGGAAGCTGGCTCATGACCTTGGCAGCACAGACCGGCTTCACCTTGGACAGGATGAGGGCCGCGGTCTGCGGATGTTCCTTGGTCAGGTAGCTCGCGAGTGAGTTTTCTGACACTGATGACACGCGTTCCCAAACCGAACGGCTCGAATTGCCGAGCAGGTCCGACATGATCTGGGACACCTGTTCGGGCGGAAGCACGTCGCCCAGGACGGCCTCCAAACCGCCGAGCGTGCCGAGAATATTTGCCCCCGTCGAAAACTGCTGGGCGAACTCCTCGACGATCGAGGTGAGTTCCTCGGACGTAATCGGACGAAGCTCGGCCGCTGCCTTGGTGACGGTCCGGATTTCCTGCGGCTCAAATTGCTGCAGGATGCTGGCGGCCGCTTGCCGCCCCATCGCGAGCAGCAGCGCTGCGACCTTTTCCGTACCGCCCAGCGGGGCCATGCCTCGCGGCTTGACGGAACTGACGTTGCCTACCGATCCCGCCACGGTCACGTTTCACCGTGACCGCCCAGGGGTCCGACGATCTCCGTCAGGGAGACGCCGAAACGGGAATTGTCCTCTTCGACGACGACGACCTCGCCACGCGCGACGATCCGGCCATTGACCACGACGTCAACGGGCTCGCCGACCCGGTGATCCAGCGGGACCACGGCACCGCGGCCGAGCTTCATCAGGTTCGCCACGGGGATGGTTGCCGAGCCCAGCACCACCTGCATGGTAACGGGAATGCGCAGAATCGTGTCGACATTGGCAAGCTTGGCGGTCTCCTCGGCCGTCCGCGCGGCGATGTCCGCCAACCTTTCCAGCGGTGACGTATCCGTGCGCCCTTCTCCGGACGCCGCCATACGGTCGGCAGAAGATTCATAGTCGAAAGATTGCGCCATCTTGGTATCGTCCCTTGGTAATTCCTTTCCCGGAAGGCACCCCGGGATCGTCCGCCCGCCTGCGCGTCATCCGCAGATGATGTATCGCCGCCGGCGCTAGCCCCGCTCCAGCGACCCATCCACATCGGCACCGCCCCTGGTCACCGAAGAATGAACACGCCGGGCATCGAGCGCCGCGATCGCTTCGTGAGCCTGGTCGATCTTCGCGCTCAGCACGTTGGCAAGCCGGCCGAGTTTGGCCGTGGAATCGTGAGCCGCCCTGATCACCGTATCGAAAGCCCCCGAGGTCTCGTGAACGATCGTGGAGAATTCGCCCTGATAGCTGCGCAATCGCGCCAGCTCCCGGTGCATCCTGGTCACCCGCAGGCTGGTGAAGGCGAGCGCAACCAGCAGCACTGCATCAACGAGATAGGATATCATCGACAAACTCCCGCTTCTGATCGACGGGGTCCGCTACCTGCATGGCGTAGTAGCCATCGAGCTGACCGATCTGGCACCAGAACAGCACCTGGTTGTTGCTTTCGAACCTGGCCAGCGTGCGCGGCGTGGCATCAAGCTCGAGGACCTGTCCGACGTGAAATTTGGCCACCTCGCCGAGGGTGAGCATTTTCTCATCAAGGACCGCGTTCAGCGTCACTTCGGTTCGCTGGACCTCGCTCTCCATCTGCTCGCGCCAGTTTGGATCGGCCGCCCTGCCGTCGCTGACGACGACGTGGGCGAGTTTCTGTCGCAGAGGATTGAGCGTCGAATGGGGGATGATGAGGAACATCTGTCCTCCGCGGTAAAGCGCCTGGAGCATTATGTTGGCACATATCGCCATGTTGCCGCTGCGCCCGATCGCCAGCGATGCCATCGCCGTCTCGATCCGCTCCAGCTTGAAGGTGACCTCGGACGTTGCGGCGAACGCGGTTTGCAGCGCTTTGGCAAAGCGTTCGAACAGCGCCTGCACCAGCCGGAGCTCGATGTTGGAGAAGGACCGCTCGACGTCGGTTGGCGGCTCGGCGCCGTCGGAGCCGAACATCGCCTCGACCATCGTGAATACGAAGTCGCGATCGAGCATGATGAGGACCCTTGCATCCCACTGCTCGGCATAGAGGACCGCGGCGACCGCATTTGCCTCGTAGTCCTTGATGATATCGCCGACACGTCCGTTGCTGATACCACTGACCGAGAAATAGCAGGGTGTCCCTGCCATGGGCTGGAGGCTGTCCGTGCACAAAGCCGCCATGCGATCGAAGATCACGTTGAGCATCGGCATGCGGTCGATGGATATGCCGGCCGCATCGAGTAGATAGTTCGGCAGCCGCTTCTGCTGCCCTACGTCGACCCCCTCCATCATCATGCTCTGGCGGCCTTCGGTTCGGCATCGGCGATCGGGGCCTTGGTCGGCCCGGCGATCGTCTCATTCTCTACGACGTCGATCGACGGCCGCTCGCCTCCGGCAATCATCTTGCGACCATGCTCGACCGCGATCTGCGGCATGGCGCCATTCATGAAGGCCAGCAAGGTCTGCTTGACGATGATGTAGGGCCGGCACCGCTTCTCGCGCGTCATCTTTATCTTCAGCGCAAAGGGCGAGATGAGGCCATAGGACAGGAAGATGCCGGCGAACGTGCCGACCAGGGCCGCACCGATGAAGCCGCCCAGCAGTTTCGGTGACTGATCAAGCGCGCCCATGGCCTTGATGACGCCGAGCACGGCAGCAACGATGCCGAGCGCCGGCAAAGCTTCCGCCACCACGACGAGCGAATTGTAGGGCGTGAGCTTGCTCTTCACGATGGTGTGGATTTCCTCGTCCATCAACGCTTCGATTTCGTGCGTGCGCGCGTTGCCCATGATGATCAGGCGCACATAGTCGCAGATGAACTGAAGCAGGGCCGTATCCGCAAGCACGCTCGGAAATGCCTTGAAGATCTCCGACGATGCTGGATCGTCGATGTGCGCCTCGACCTCATTGCGGCCCTTGCCTCGCAATTCGCGCATCAGTGCGTGCAGGGCACCGAGCAGGTCGAGATAATAGCGCTGGCCGGGAACCGCGCCGCTAACGGCCTGGACTGCTGCAAGCCCCGTATCCACGACAACCTTCCAGGGATTGGCCATGATGAATGTGCCAACCGCGGTGCCGAGGATGATCACGAACTCCCACGGCTGCATGAGCACGGCCAGATGCCCGCCCATGGCGGCAAATCCGCCGAGCAATGCCGCAACCGTGATGATAACCCCCACGAAACTGCCCAAACGCGCCGCTCCATCGCCAATCCCATCGGGGTCTATTCGACGACGCTTGCGCGAGGCTGGTTTCTCCCCCGCCAGCCCCGCACAAGCTATTCCCGTCAGCTTGGCCAACCGTCGCAACGGCCGTTGAGAGGCGTGTCATGCTATCCACGATTGCGGACTACCAGAGAATATCGAAGGACATGACGAGGTCGCTTTCGCTCACCGCGAAGAAACCGGATGTCAGCCGCGAAACCACCTACTATCTCGCCAACATCGGCAAGGTGAAGAGCATCGACGACTTCCTGAAGGATTATCGCCTCTACTCTTACGCGATGAAGGCCTTCGGCTTGAGCGATATGACCTACGCTAAGGCCTTCATGCGGAAGGTGCTGACGGAAGGTATCGCGGACAGCAAGAGCTTTGCCAACAAGCTCTCCGATACCCGCTACCGCGAATTTGCCGCTGCATTCAATTTCGCCGCGCTCGGCAGCAACGCGACCAACACCACCGCGGCAACGACCGGCGCCGCGACGAAATACGTTCAGCAGGTGATGGAGGAGGAAGCCGGCAGCCAGAACGAGGGCGTCCGTCTCGCGCTGTACTTTGTGAGGAAGGCGGCGTCCATCAAGAATCCCTACCAGATCCTCGCCGACAAGGCGTTGACGCAAGTGGTGCAGACGGCCCTCGGCCTGTCCCCAACCATCAGTTCAGCCGATATCGACAAGCAGGCCTCGATGCTGTCGAAGCTGATCAAGCTATCCGATTTCCAGGATCCGACGAAGGTCAACCAGTTTGCACAGCGCTTTGCGGCCATGTGGGATGCGAACCAGGCCGCGAGCGGCATCAACAACGGCACTTCGAACAACCCGGCGCTGATCCTGATCGGCCAGTCGACGACGACCCGCCTGGACTCGGACATGCTTTCGAAACTCCAATCCATTCGGTTCGGAAGGTAACCCATGCAATCGGCCCTCTATGTCGGATTGTCGGCCCAGGTCACGCTGGAAAAGCGCCTGCAGACGATCGCCAACAACGTCGCCAACGTGAACACGACGGCTTTCCGCACCGACGTGGTGAAGTTCGAGACAGTGCTATCGCGCGCGGGCACGAGCCCCGTGGCATTCTCCACGCCGGGCGGCAACATCATCTCGCGAGAAGCCGGCAATCTGACCGAGACCGGCAACCCGCTCGATGTCGCCGTGGTGGGACATGGCTGGCTGGCTTTCGCCGGTCCGAACGGCACCGTTTATACGCGCGACGGCCGCCTGCAGATCGCGCCCAATGGCGACCTCCAGACGGTGACCGGCTTTCCCGTCGTCGATGCAGGCGGAGCCCAGATCACCGTCGATCCGAACGGTGGACCGCTATCCATCGCCCGCAGCGGCGCCATCACGCAGGACGGCAATGAAATCGGCACACTCGGCCTGTTCAACATCTCCGCCGATGCCAACCTCGACCGCTACGGCAATTCGGGTGTCGTCCCGGATCGCCCCGCCACGGCTGTGACCGATTTCACCAGAGATGGTTTTCGACAGAGCTATGTTGAAGGGTCGGGCGCCAATCCGATGCTCGAGCTGACTCGGCTCATGGCGGCGTCCCGCGCCTTCGACGGCGCGAATTCGCTGATCGAGGGTACCGAAGGCTCGCTGCAGAACGCGATACGGACGCTGGGTGAACCCGCCAAGTCCTAAAGGCCGCGCACAAGTAAGGTGAGGAATTTCCTTGAACGCCCTTTGGCAACTTGAATGGGCGCTGCTGGACCTGCAGCAGAACACCCCTCTTGCGAGTGTCAGCGGCGCCATTTCGGAGATCGCGCCGACGCATTTTCGCGTCTCGGGCCTGTCCCGCTTCGTCAGGCTCGGCGAACTCATCGGGGTCAAATCCGCCGGGCGTCCCCAGATCGGCGAAGTGGTGCGGATCGACAGCGACGGCATCATCGCAAAGCCGTTCGACCGGCAATTCTCGGGCGGACTCGGGTCCGTCGCATTCCGGATGCCGCCGATGTCATTCGCGCCCGATCCGAGCTGGAAGGGGCGCGTCATCAACGCTCTCGGCGTGCCGCTGGACGGACAGGGTGCCCTGATTCCGGGATCACGTCCCGTCTCGGTGGACGCGGAGCCGCCGCCGGCCATGAAACGGGCGCGTGTCCACAAGCCATTGCGCACCGGCGTGCGTGTCATCGACCTGTTCTCCCCGATCTGCGCCGGCCAGCGCGTCGGAATCTTCGCTGGCTCGGGCGTCGGAAAATCGACGCTCCTCGCGATGCTCGCCCGCAGCGAAGGATTTGACACCGTGGTCCTGGCACTCGTCGGCGAGCGCGGCCGGGAAGTGCGCGAGTTCATAGAGGACGTGCTGGGCAACGATCGCGCCCGCGCCATCACCATTGTATCGACAGGCGATGAAAGCCCGATGATGCGGCGACTGGCGCCGAAGACCGCGATGGCGGTCGCCGAGTACTTTCGCGACCGGGGCGAATCGGTCCTGCTCGTGGTCGATTCCATAACCCGCTTTGCCCACGCCGCCCGCGAGGTAGCGCTGGCCGCGGGCGAACCCGCAGTCGCGCGAGGCTATGCGCCGACGGTCTTCACCGATTTGCCGCGCCTTCTGGAGCGGGCAGGTCCCGGCGAGGAAGGCTCCGGGACGATCACCGGAATTTTCTCCGTGCTGGTCGACGGGGACGATCATAACGAGCCGATCGCCGACACCATTCGCGGCACGCTCGATGGCCACATCGTGCTCAGCCGGCACATCGCGGACCAGGCGCGCTATCCAGCCGTGGACGTTCTTGCCTCCGTCTCCCGCCTCGCGCATTGCGTCTGGGATCCCGACGAGCGCGAGCTCGTCAGCAAGCTGCGGGCCATGATCGCCAAATATGAAGACACGCGGGACCTTCGCCTGATGGGCGGATATCAGTCGGGGCGTGATTCGGGACTGGATCAGGCGGTCGACCTCGTGCCGAAGATCTACGGCGCAATGAAGCAGGACGCCTCCGCAGCGCGGAGCGGCGACGCGTTTCGCGAACTGAGAGACATGTTGAAAGGGTCCTAGAGCGCTGCACGTCGAATGGCGCTGCTCCACAAATGCATGGCTTCGAGCTTTGCTTCTTGAGTGCGAGGGCGATGTCTCTCGATCAAGCGAGCGCGATTCGGACCGCAGCCTGAGCGGAAGTCGATTATCGGCCTGCGCGGAAGGCGCTTTATAGAAACTGTCGCATTCGTCCGTGCCTGTCGGCTGATGCATGACAGGTCGCTGTCGCTCGTCATTTTTCGGAAACGGGCCAAGTTGCCTGTGGAGAACTTTGCAACCTCGCATAAACTCGTCGAATGTCATCCTTACGGAGATTGTCTCGAGATGTTTTTCTTGATCAGGTCAGGTATCGAGTAACATCGAGAAGCGTTTGCTGGTGACTTGAGGGTTCAGGGGCTTCAGTTGAGGAATTTCGGTCCATCGTCTCGGCGGCGACCGTGGCTTCCCTTAATGAGGGCCACGAGTACGAAGCCATTAAGGACCGAACGCGAACCGTCGTGTGCCGCGACGGCAGGCCAGCCAGCTTCATCGCGGACTGACGCGCGCCCCGAAGCAGAATTTTGGCGCAACGAACTCATTTCACGTCAATGCTTGCTCAGCTCATACTCAAGAAATCAGGAGCCGTGGCCGAGGGCGAATTGCACGCGCCTTGGCGAGATTTCTCGAGCGGGGTAAATCATGCCAGTGCCACGTGAGGCGGTCGAGCTGCTGATCCAGGCGGCTAGGGCCTGGTATTTCGAGGGCGATCAACACGGGTTGCGCGACCGGGAGTGGATGGCGCTGCGGTTTCTCGGCCGCGCCAACCGCTGCTCGCGGACGCCGTCGGCGCTGGCCGGCTTCATCGGCGCCACCAGAGCGACGGCTTCGCAAATCGTAAAGAGGCTCGAGACCAAATCGTACCTGGTCCGAGAGCCCTCGCCCCAGGACAAGCGCTCGGTCGTGCTCTGCGTGACCTCGCAGGGCGAGAAGGTCCTGGCTCAGCACGATCCCATCAATCACGTATTGAAAGCCGTCGCCGGGCTCGGCAGCGAAGAATGTATCAGGCTGCGCGATTCGCTCAGGCAGATCCTGAACCACCTCGATGCCACGCATCGTCGCCTCAATGCCAGCATTTGCAGAGACTGCATGTTTCTCGCCGAACGTGCCCCGGCTACTGGAAAGGGCCGCACGAGCGCAGAATTCACCTGCCGGCTTTATCGAATGCCGATACCGGCTCATGAAATCGACCTGCTTTGCGCCAGTTTCGAGCGCGCAAGCGACCGCCCGAAACTCGACAAGCTTCCCAGCCCTCGCGACGGTGCGAGCCGAGCGTGAACTCTCGCGTCGCACAATTTTCCTCCGACGATCTGCCGCGCCGCCCGACACAATAATGACGCGCACCGAACATGTTCCGCCCCCGGCCCCGAATGGGGACTTGCCGGTTAGAGGGGGACGGCATTCGGGCATTCAAGCCGCGGCAGGGGGAGAGGATCAGGAAGCTGTGCTCGCGACATGCGCGCTCCGAAAACATCGAAAACAACCCCATGCAAGGTAGCAGGCGGCCGGGCGAAGGCCGCGAAGGCAACTTGACGCGTCGGGCAAATCAGTGGTATTTTTCCATTATTCCGAAATAGTGCAAGCACCCTCGCCCCGCACTAGCGGGCGCGCCGGTTGCGCTTGCCGCGGAAAAATCCTCACCCCCGCCTGAAACTGCACGCACCTCGCCGCGGCGAACGATCGCCCGCGCGTGGCCGAACCGCGCGCGCTTCCCGCGCGTGCCAGGGAATCTTGACATGAACACTGCTCCGGACCGCACGATGCCGGCGGCGATCGCCGCAACCGACCAGACCAGGGCTGCCGCAGCGCCGCGAATAAAACTCTCGCCGCACGGATTCTCCATCGATCATCCGGACCCGGAGCTCGGCGAACAGCTCATGGCGAACGCGCTGGGGGTCGCCGATCGCGAAGCAATGCATGGCATCCTGCGGCAATTGGTCAAGGCCAGCGTGAGCGGCGAGGCCCCTGACGAGGTCAACCTCTCTTTCATGATCTCGATGGTGAAGGGCATTCGCCCCCGGGATTCCGTCGAGGCCATGCTGGTGGCGCAGATGGTTTCCGTTCATGTGATGGCGATGCGATGCGCCCATCACCTCGCGAATGCCGCAGACATCGCCCAGCACGACAGCGCCGCGCGCGCACTCGGCCGGCTCGCCCGCACGTTTCCGGCCCAGATCGAGGCGCTGGGCCGCTACCGCAGCCATAGCGAGCCCGCCATCACCGTACAGAACGTATCGGTCGGGGACGGCGGCAAGGCCATTGTCGGCAACGTCACGCAGCATGCGAGCGTGATCGTTTCCGACAAAAGCCCGGCATCCGCGGCGCGGAAGGCACTGAGGCCCGCGGGCTCCAGGCGAAGACGCGATCCCGCTGATGCCAGGCGGGAAGCCACCAAGCGGGAAGCCTAGGCATGAGCGATCACATCAGAAATACCGGCCCGATGCTGGCGAGCCCGCGGTGTGGCGCCAAAACCCGTTCCGGCGATGCGTGCCGCTCGCCGGCGGTGCACGGCAAGAAGCGCTGCCGCATGCATGGCGGCGCACAGGGATCCGGCGCGCCAAAGTCAAACCAGAACGCGCGCAAGCACGGCCTGTTCACCAGGGATGCGATCACCGAGCGAAGGCAGATTCAGGCGTTGCTGGGGGAAGCGCGGAAGCTGCTGGAAGAGATGAAATGAAGGCGCTACGCTGCACCGTGTCAAGAAAGGTGGAGACGTTCCGTTGGGGCGGTCAGGAATGCACCTTTTCAAGTACCTTTGTCTCATCGGCACAATTGCCGTTTGGGGGACGGCTGCATCCCTTGCAGCGGAGCAACCGTCCGAGATTCCGGGCTGGCTGCGGAGCCACATCGGCGAAGGCGAAGGTCAGATTGCCCAGGTGGTCTTGCAGCGGGCGCGCGCGCTTTATCTGAAAAAGGTGGCCGCAGGCGTCGTCAAAAATCCCTGCTATTTTGCAATGGACGCGACCCGTCCCCACGGTGGCAGATTGGGGAAGCGATTTTACACGATCTGCGAACCTGACCGGTCGTTTCGTGCAGTCTCCACGGGTCATGGCAGTGGTCGCAACATCAAGGGCGTGGCGAATTTTTCGAACGGAAGGGAATGCGCGAAGAATTTCGGCAACGCGCAGGATTCATATCTGACGACCGGCGGCGCCTATCTCACAGCCGAGACGAAAACCTCGTTCAAAGGCTATTATCGCATCTCCGCGAAACAGGATGCAGTCCTGACGCGCTCGTTCGTTCAGTTCGACGGCGAGGGAGAGACCGCCAATGCCAGGGAGCGTGAGATCGGCGGGCATGCGGCGGTTTTGCTGAGGCAGATCCATTTTCGATGGATGCCGCGCAGTTCCTACGCGAATGAAAACGGGTGCGTCCCCGTCGGCACGCTCGAGGATTACGCCGGCGGACGCAGCAACGGGTGCACGAGCTGGTCGCGATCCGACGCAGAACAAATCATTGCATTGCTCAAGGATCCGACGACGCTCTACATCTATCCGGAATCGGAGGACATCAAGGCGGTTGCGCAAGCCGTCTCGGCCCGCCAGCCGCATTCGTCCAACGGCCCTTATCGGAACGCCGCCTGCCTGAAGCAAATCGGCGCTCCCAAATTCTGGTCAAGAGAGGTTCTCGGACCGATCCTCGCTCGATACCACAGGGACCCGGTCCCCAGCCGCGCGGCGGTTTGCAAGCCGTAGATTCTGCCGCTTCTCTCAATTCGCTGTACGGGCCGGTTCGCCGGAGGAGGTCCACTGGATGCGTCCCCTCCGTAAGAAGAAATGACATCCACATCCTTTTTTACGCCATATGGACGGCGAAAGCGTCGCCGTGCCGTCGGGATGTTCCTCCAGCTTCCAGCACGGATGCTCTGAAGGTAGCAGGTTGAGTGACAAAGTGTGGCCGCAACCCTTCGGGCAACGCAGGGCGGCCTCCCAGGCATGTTCGCCATGGCCGACAACGTAGAGAACGCCACCGGCAAGAACGTCGGGCCGATCATCGACGCGCTCGATGCGATAGATTGCAAACGACTGAAAGCGATCAATCAGCCAGTGCCAAAGTGCGAGAAGAAAATTGATGATGGCTTCTTTCATACACTGAGCTCCGGCAAGTCGAGCAACGGTGACACGTCGCCGCGCCCAGTAAAGCGACGCAAGACCGGGCAAGCGGCTCCTTCCATCTCGGTGTAGAGGCCCATCTGAGTGAGGCTAAGGGTCGTCGTTGCATAGCGGGAGTTCGGATCATCCCGGAAGCGATAGAGCCGGGCAAACAACTCCATTACGCCGAGCGGCGCTATGGACATGTTCAATGCCATGACGGCCGGTTGTTCTTCCTGAACACCGCGGATGTAGCGCTCCTTGCGGAGCTGCGCATAACGCTCGCTGTCCTTGCGCTTGACAGCGTCGGCTTGAGCGTCTTCGTACGAAAACATCCCGCGGCTGGTCAGGCTAGACCCGCCCGGTCGGACGTATTGGATGGCTCCACAAACCTGCTCGATGAAACCGGTCTGATCGGCATCGATCCTGACGCCAAGATCAATGTAGGGTAGCAGGTAGAATGTCGCGAGGCGGTTGAGGATGGCGCGGCCCGCGAGGGAGTCCATGCATCCAAACACGAAATCACAAGACGCGACTGCGCGCACGGCTCCGGGTGTCGCAAGGTCGAGCGGATAGGTCTCGACGACCGTGCCAAATTGAAGCGCATGGATTGCGCGCGCTGCCACATCAACTTTGAGCTGGCCGATATCGCTGGGATAGGCGTTGAGAATCCGGCCGAGGTTCTTAAGCTCGATCTTGTCGGGATCGACAAGAACGATGCGACCGAACCCATGGCGCGCGAGGAGCTCGGCAACGAGGCTTCCCAAGCCTGAGCATCCGACGACGGCGACGGAGAAGCGACCCAAATCGCCAGTCATTTTCGATCCGAAGAGCGGCGCCTCCATTCGCGCGGTTTGGAGCACACGGTCAATCGTTAGGCGGGCGTCGCTCGCGTGTGGGAAAGTACGAATGCTGTCACCGACGACAGCGACTCGGGACAGGGGCAGAAATCCGCCATCGTCATCGATAAGACGTCCGAACATCGTACCTCCGGGCAACATGACGACGCTAGCGTGCGGCGCGGAACCGTCGACCCAGCCGTGAATTGAGGGGAAGAGATCCGTATCGCTTTGGTCGTCTGCAGACGAAAACGCGTCGAAGCCACCCGGATGGCTGTGAATCTTGACGATGGCGAGATTCTTTCGCCGCGCCGTTTCGAGATGCGGCACGAGCAGTTCGGAAGGCCAAGTCAACTGCGTCTCCGTGCGCGTCGTGCAGGCCTTGTCCGGAATCGTGTGAATCTCGTGGGCGAGCAGGCGGATGCGGGCCCCGTGATCGGTAAGCCCACAGAGCACGATGGCGGCCGACTCTTTGCCATCGCCGGAAAAGAGATGCTTTTGGAGCCGGAGAAATTGCTCCTCGGTGAAGGTCAGAGACGTGAAGGGCTGCATCATCGCTGGGGCTCCCGCTCGAGGAAAACGCGGACAAACTCGACGTGGGTTTCGAGGCAGTCTTCGCCAGCGACCCATGGGCACTCGGCCGTGCGGTGCCGTGACCACCGCTGCCAGCTTCGCCCCGCTATCTGTTCGACGGCCTGAGTCTGGGGAATGGCCTTGCCATCGCTTCGGCCAAGCGCAGGGAAGAAGTATGCCATGTCGAGCGGCCCGGGCGGATAGCCGGCGAGGATTTCGATGGCGACGTCCGCTACCCTCACGGTGAGGCCCGTGGGCAGCGGGAAGTCGTAGATGACCACCCAGCGGCGGTTGGCCTCCTGGATGGCGTCCCAGCGGAGTCCGAGGCGGACAAGGAAGTTCTCATCCGCTTCGGGCAGTTGAAAATCGCGGCGGGCCATCGGCGTCACCGGGCGCCGTCCGAGATATCCTTCGGCATCGTCGAGAACTTCTCGACGCCCGGAGTCGTGAGGTCGACTTTCTGGTCGAGCCCAATAGGCACCGCCGGGCCGTTGCGGAAGATTTGCCGGAGAATCCATTTCTCCGGCGGTTTCTTTCCAGCGAGTTCCAGCAACTGCCGCCCGGTCGGGTGCGGCACCTCGACGACGTAGTGCTTCCTGTCGATTCGGATGCGGTAGTGGCGCGCACGCGGAGGCTTCCTGCCTTGCCGTGCGTACTCCTCGATGTCGACCAGTTCTAGGAGTTCCCCGGCCGAACTGCTCTCTGGATGATCTAACATTTTTTCGAGCCTCATTTTTGCCTTGGCCAATCCTCGGCTACTAATTGATGATATAACATGTATTTTTTAGCTATACAAGGGCTACTTTTTATACGTTTTCCGTTGAAAACTTGCTGAATTTGGCTATATTTGGCCGGGATGGAGGAACCAATGGCTGCAAAGAAGACGATGACCCTGAACCTGACGGACGCTGAGATGGACGCTCTTGAGCGGCTGTCGGCCGATAAGGACCTGACGAAGACTGCAATCCTTCGTCAGGCGCTCCGTCTGTATCAGCTCGTCGAGGCCAGGCTCGTGCGTGGTGAGAAGCTTTATTTCGAGAATGACGCCACGAAGGAGAAAGCGGAGTTGATGCTCGTATGACCGCAACCGCCTCGACCGTTCACCTTCTCGAAATGGCAACCGGAAAGCTGGTCGAAGCTGATCTGCTTGATCAGGTCGAGGAGCGCCATCTGAAAGACTGGGACACGCAATGGCGTCCGCTTGTCGCGGCAACCGTCAGGCGATTAGTCACGACGAACGCGCCCATGTCCCAGTGGCCTCAGAGCTTCCATTGGAATTGGCGTCAGAAGATCGAGGACATGAAAGGAATTCTTAGCGGAGCTTCATTCTGCATCGAGTGCGAAGGGGTTACACAGGGAATGATGGCACTCAACGTAACAAGCGCGAGAACTCGCCTCGCGCAACAGAAAGGACAGCATCTCGTTTACGTAGAATATCTAGAGGCCGCACCGTGGAACCGCCCCGAGCATGTTGCTCAGCCGCGGTTTCGCGGTATCGGGAGCATTCTAATGTACGCAGCAGTCGCCCGGAGCCAGGCGGAGGGTTTCAAGGGCCGCGTAGGCCTTCACGCGCTGCCGCAGTCACACGTCTTTTATGCCGACAAGTGCGGTATGACGGACATGGGACCCGACCCGAATGTGCAGAAGCTGCACTATTTCGAAATGACAGTCGAACAAGCAGAAGGATTTGTGGATGGAAAGGAGAGGTCATGAAGTTCGAGATAAAGAAGGAATGGTGCCTTGCCGCCGCGCGTCGCGAAGGTGACGTTGAGGTTGGTGCAGGCAGCCTTGCTTTCGATCCGACACCGGAGATCGAAGATGCTGCCGTTCAAGGTTTACCCACTGAAGCAATGCAGCTTGCCTTTGGCAAGCTCGTAAATTTTCTGCGCCGGCAGCGAAGCTGGAGCATCGAACAACTCGCCCGACAAGCGAATGTCGATGCGGCTGAACTCCTGCTGATTGAGAAGGAAGCGCGCCACCAAACTGAGCCACATACGGTATTTCAACTGGCTCAAGTCTTTCATCTCAATTTCAAGGGCCTGCAACAATTGGCCGGTCTCGCCGTGGTGCGGAATCATCAGGTTGTGACGGAAGCGATCCGGTTCGCCGCACATTCTGATTCGATTGAGAAGCTTTCGCCCGATCAAGCACGCTCCGTCGAGGAATTCGTGGCCGCACTTAATCGGCTCGCCGATGGGGAAAAAGCGTCCCAATGAGAAATAAACCACCCAGCAGCAGCACCGCTGCAGCCATCGAGGCTCAAGTGGACAAGGTGTTAAGGGGGCTCGGCAACCCCGGGCCCCCTCTCCGACTGGAGGACGTCCGCGAGCTGCAGCGCCTCGACCGCTACTACTACTCGACGACAAACGACAGCGCATTGCGCGAGCTGGTCAGCCGAATCCGTGTCGGCGTACGCCAAGTGATTGAGCGGCCCATGCTCATGGTCGATGCAGCAAAGTGCTTCAATTTGAAGGCGTTCTACGTCCCGGATCGCAAGCGCATTCTGATGGATGAAAGCATTCCTAAGCTTAAGCATCGGTGGATCGAGGCGCATGAGATCACACATGATCTGCTGCCATGGCATCACGAAATGATGCTGGGCGATACCGATCAGACGCTTACGCCCACATGCCACGAGATGCTGGAGGGCGAGGCTAACTACGGAGCTGGTCAACTCCTCTTCCTTCGCAACCGCTTCGTGGAGGAGGCGCGAGGCTCGGCCGTCAGCTTCGAGGTGGTGCAAGAATTGAAGAAGCGCTTCGGGAACACTATGACAACGACTCTGTGGCGCTACGTCGAAAGCGCATTTCCCGACCGTGCAATCGTAGGAATCGTTTCGGCGCATCCGCATCCACGATTTCGGTCCGACGACTTCAATCCACTCGATCCGTGTCGCTACTTCATTCGGTCAAACGCATTTGCTACTCGCTTCCCCCACGTAACCGAGATCGATATGTTCGCGATCCTGGAAGGCTATTGCGCGCCACGCCGCGGAGGGCCGCTCGGCACCGATGAATTCACGTTGACAGACGCCAACGGCGACCTCCAGCTTTTCACGACGGAAACATTCTTCAACCGCCACGATGCGTTAACATTGGCGGTTCACCTACGGGCGGTACCAAAGGCCGTTGCAGCGTCACCCATCGCGGAGGCTATCTGATCCTGGATTGTTTGATCTTATGCGGCTCCCATTTATGCGCTTCTCGGCGTCGTGACTCGCATGCGCTGCCGTGCGCTCAAGTCAATGGGGCTTCACCATCTTTGTGGCTGCCGATCCAAATCGTTTGCATTGACGGCACTTTCTTCCAGCCCTTCTCCTGAAGGGTCTCGTCCGGAAACAGTTGAGCCGCACTGAGCGCGGCAACTCGATGGTTACCGTCGAGCATAAGCACGCGTCCGTCGACCTGCATCGCACTCACTGGATTTGGAAACACCCCGTTGTGCAGAAGGTAGAACATGGCTTCGTTAAAGCGCCGCTTCGTTCCGTCATCGGCCACGCCAAGCCGCATCTCCGACCGCATCGTCGTCACGATACCCTGTGTCTTCGGCGCTAGGTTGTTGAGGCTACAGTCGACGGCCTTTTCGGCCCACGTTACGTCACGCCACCATGAAAGGGCGCGTCCGCCCAAGATGGCTTGCCAAGAGCCCGAGAGCGGCTCAGGCGGAGGCCAACCGGTATCGGACCGGTTCGCGAGGTACACGAGCCACTCTTTGAGAACCGCATCGGGCCAATTTGGGAGATCCTTCTTGACGTCCGCAAGCTCCACCATGCTGCCTCTGATGCGAACAAACCAAATGTCGGGAACTATAGCAGTTGAGCCGCTGCGAAAGTGTCAAGCGCTCGCTCGCGCAGTTTGCGGAAGCACCCGACAAACTAGGGCGTCGCGCGCTCAGGATATCAGAACGCGACTTCAGACAGGATAGTAACTGAACGCCCAGCTTCGTAGGCCACTAACTTCTTGCGCCGCTGGCGCTCCCTAGGGGAATCGAACCCCTGTTTCAGCCTTGAGAGGGCCGCGTCCTAACCGCTAGACGAAGGGAGCGTGCAGGTCAGGCAATAGCGTTGAAATGGGCCTGCCGCAAGGCGGGTCGGGCTTATTTGGTTAGTGTGTGGCTGCCCCGCCATCGCCCTACCCGCGCGAACCATCAGGGTTCGCTGACGAATTTCAGCTTTCCGGCGGGTTTCAGCGTCTTAGCGTCAAAAGTGCGGATTTCGACGGAGCCGCCGACATCCAGCGTCACCACCAGGCGCTCGCCGGCGACCGCCGTCGAGACGATCCGGGCGCCCTTCGGCAGGGCCGCGGTCACATCCGTGGCGGCGGTGGTCACGCTTGGCTCGCTGCGGTAAAGGCGGTAACCGACGGCGAACAGCACGGCCGCGATCGCTACACCCGTGGTGGCACTCGCGATCAGCATCATCCGCCGCACCCGCGCAAACAAGGCGGCCTGTTCCTGGGTCAGTTCTTGGGTCGGCTCGGGAATGGCGGCTTCGGTCATAAGGTACTTCTTTGCAAGGCTCTTCTTCAAACGGCGGTGAGAGGCTTCTGGTTACGGTGGAGGGCGACGAGGGCTCGCCCCGGCTCGACCGCGTGCTGGCGGGCGCTATCGCAAACCTGTCGCGCTCGCGGCTGAAGGCGCTGATCCTGGCAGGTTCCGTGACCGTGAAGGGCGCCCCCGTCCGCGACCCCGCTTATCACGTCACCGCGGGCGATACGATCACAATCGACGTGCCGGAAGCCGTCCCGCCAGAGCCGAAGGGCGAGGATATCGCGCTCGATATCGTGTTCGAGGACGACGACATCATCGTGATCGACAAGCCGAAGGGCCTCGTCGTGCATCCGGCGGCGGGGCATGAGACCGGCACGCTGGTGAATGCGCTGATCGCCCATTGCGGCGAGAGCCTCTCCGGCATCGGCGGCGTCAAGCGGCCCGGCATCGTGCACCGGCTCGACAAGGACACGACGGGACTGATGGTCGTCGCCAAGAACGATGCCGCGCACGCGTCGCTGACCGCGCAATTCGCCGATCATGGACGGACCGGCGAGATGCGCCGCGGCTATCTCGCCTTTGTCTGGGGCGTGCCGAACCGGCAGCGCGGCACCATCGACGCGCCGATCGACCGCCATCCCTTCGCGCGGGAAAAGATGGCCGTGCGCCAGGGCGGCCGCGAGGCCGTTACCCATTGGGAAATCCGCGAAGTCTTCAATGGCCGCGACGGCAAGCCGGTGGCTTCGCTCCTGGCCTGCCAGCTCGAAACCGGGCGCACCCACCAGATCAGGGTGCACCTCGCCCATATCGGCCATCCTCTGCTCGGCGATTCCGTCTACGGCCCGCACTTCAAGACCAAGGCCGGGCATCTCGGGCCCGAGGCGCAGGCGGCCCTGGCCGCCCTTGGACGGCAGGCCCTCCATGCTTACCTTCTGGTTCTGGAGCACCCGAGAAGCGGAGAAATTCTTCACTGGGAAACGGCTCTCCCGGAGGATTTGCTCCTATTGGAGAAAACCCTGGAGGCGGCGCTATGACGCAGGCCGCTCGAAAAACGTAAAGCATTACAAAAAGTTATAGCTGCCACACGGGGACGTGACGTCAGTATTGCTTCCCTATCGGACCCCCTTTGGGGTATATTGCACCTGCGCTGAATATCCAGCGCAGGAACATCGCAAGCTGGCCGGCTTTAACCAAGCGGCCACCTGCCTGGCCCGCCGCTATCGGGGGCCTGAACATCTGGAGGGCGCAAGCATGGCCCGCACCGCTACTTTGCCGGTTCTCAATGGAGAATCCGGCCTTTCCCGGTACCTCGCCGAGATTCGCAAGTTCCCGATGCTGGAACCCCAGCAGGAATACATGCTCGCCAAGCGTTGGCGCGAGCATGACGATCGCGACGCGGCACACCAGCTCGTCACCAGCCATCTCAGGCTCGTGGCCAAGATCGCCATGGGCTATCGCGGCTACGGCTTGCCGATTTCCGAGGTCGTCTCGGAGGGCAATGTCGGCCTGATGCAGGCGGTGAAGCGATTCGAACCCGAAAAGGGATTCCGTCTCGCCACCTACGCCATGTGGTGGATCAAGGCGTCGATTCAAGAGTACATCCTGCGTTCCTGGTCGCTCGTGAAGATGGGCACCACCGCGAACCAGAAGAAGCTGTTCTTCAACCTGCGCAAGGCGAAGAGCAAGATCAACGCGCTGGACGAGGGTGATCTCCATCCCGATCAGGTCAAACTGATCGCCAAGCGCCTCGGCGTGACCGATCAGGACGTTGTCGACATGAACCGCCGTCTCGGCGGCGATGCCTCGCTCAACGCGCCGATCCGCGACGACGGCGAAGCCGGCGAATGGCAGGACTGGCTGGTCGACAACTCGCCCAACGCCGAAGCCTTGATGGCGGAGAGCGAGGAATTCGATCACCGGCGCCAGGCCTTGAGCGGCGCGATCAACGTGCTCAACCCGCGCGAACGCCGCATCTTCGAGGCGCGGCGCCTTGCGGAAGAGCCGATGACGCTGGAAGACCTCGCCGCCGAATTCGGCGTCTCGCGCGAGCGCGTCCGGCAGATCGAGGTCCGCGCCTTCGAGAAGGTGCAGTCCGCGGTCAAGGGCACCATCGCGAGGCAGGAAGCGCAGCTGGAAGCCGCGCACTGATCGAAAATTTTTCTGGCGGATCGAAACGGGAGCCGGCGGCAACGCCGGCTTTCTGTTTTTTGGGCCACGTTGTTTCCACCACTCCACCGTCGTCCTGCGCGAAAGCGGGGGACCCAGTACGCCGCTGCGGGCGTGAGACCATCTGCAATAAGTCCGATCTCTGGAATACTGGATCGTCCGCCTGAGCCTGTCATCGGGCGCGCATTCGCGCGACCCGTTGGCGGACGATGACGCCTGCGTCCTAAAGCGCGATGAGATTGGGATGAATCGTCATCGCGCTTTGGCTCTTTGTTTGAGCATGATCTTTTCGGAAAACCGCTCCACACTTTTCCGGATCATGCTCTACTCCCCCCACTCCCGCGCCAGCTTGGCCAGCTCGCAGCCTTCGCAATAGCGCGCGTCCTTGTAGTCGATCCAGTTGTGCGCGTAGACGCGCTCAAGCGGAATGTCGTAGCGCGCACGCAGCACCCTCACGAGCACGCGCCATGCCGCGATCTGCGCATCGGTGGGACCGCGGGTGACATCGGGAAAATTCCCGGCGAACTCGACGCCGATGGAATTGGTGCCGAGCACCTGCCGGTACGTCGCGCGGTTGTCGATAAATTTGTTGTCGTTGCGGTTGGCGCCGTCGCCATGGGTCGGCACCAGACCCTCCGCCACCGCCCAATAGACCGTGCCGTCGGTCTCGACCCACACGGTGACGCCGCGCCGTGTCGGGTTCTTGTTCTGCAGCTGCGCTCCGCCCTTCGCCGAGCCGGCCGGCCCCTCGGTCTGATGAACGATGATGTTCTTCCAGGGATGCGCCTTGGCGACGTCGCCCCAGGGCGCGAGCCAGACGATACGGAGCCCGGGAATGTCGGGTGTGCCCGAGGCGCGCGCGAGCGTGGCGAGGTCGGAGGTCTGGGCGATGGCGGGAAAGCAGAAAACGACGGCAAGGAGCGCCATCGTCGGCAGGCGAAATTTCATGGACATCAAAATCCGGTGGCGCCCCTGCCTAGCATGTTTTCG
>Ga0187815_10000211_pt1 | contig 29617 bp, 28 predicted proteins | sample NC_S_5_FD_132962 | JGI IMG/M metagenome (GOLD analysis project Ga0187815, IMG submission 132962) | Wetland sediment microbial communities from Neuse River Estuary, North Carolina, USA - ASW-S_5 | ecosystem: Environmental > Aquatic > Freshwater > Wetlands > Sediment | place: USA: North Carolina... | reverse complement strand
GCCGCGATCGGCCGGAAGGTCGGATGGACCGGCAGGAGCATCCGCGCAGTGAGCGTCGCCCGCATCGCGACCGCTGGGCCCGCAAGGACGACCGCGGAGATCGCTTAGCCGACCGTCCGCGCCGCGACAATGAGGACGACAGCAAGATCTTTGCCAAGCGCCCCGCCTTCGGCGGCCGCGGCGCCTATCGCGAGCGCAAGGGCGATTTTGATCGGCGCGCACCTCGCGAGGAGCCGAAGCCGAAGAAAGCCGGCGAGCGTATCGCCAAGGTGCTGGCCCGCGCCGGGCTTGCCTCGCGCCGCGATGCCGAGGAGATGGTGACGTCTGGCCGCGTCACCGTGAACGGCCGCATCATCAACTCGCCGGCGCTCGACGTCACTGCCAATGACGTGGTTGCGGTCGACGGCAAGCCGTTGCCGCCGCGCGAGCGCACGCGGCTGTTCCTCTATCACAAGCCGCGCGGGCTGATGACGACCCATGACGATCCCGAGGGGCGGCCTACGGTGTTCGACAATCTGCCGGAAGGCCTGCCGCGATTGATCAGCATCGGCCGGCTCGACTTCAACACCGAGGGGCTCTTGCTGCTCACCAATGACGGCGGGCTTGCGCGCACGCTGGAGCTGCCCGACACCGGCTGGCTGCGGCGCTACCGCGTACGCGCTCATGGCGAAGTCACGCAGGCGCAGCTCGACGAGTTGAAGAAGGGCGTCGAGGTCGAGGGCGTCAAATACGGACCGATCGATGCGACGCTGGAACGCGACCAGGGCGCCAATGTCTGGGTGGTGTTCGCGATCCGCGAGGGCAAGAACCGCGAGGTGCGCAACGTGATGGCGCATCTCGGCCTCGAGGTGAACCGGCTGATCCGCGTCTCCTACGGTCCGTTCCAGCTAGGCGAAATCGCCGAAGGGCAGGTCGAGGAAGTCAAGACGCGGGTGCTGCGCGAACAGCTCGGCGAGCGCGTCGCCAGGCTTGCGGGCGCCGATTTCATGCAGCCCGAGCAGAATGGCGCCGGGGACGAAGACGAGGCGCCGCGCGGCAAGAAGCCGTTCAAGCCCGCCAGCAAGAGGGCTGTGATCGCCGATCGGAAGGGCCGCCGCGTGCTGGTGCAGCGCAGCGGCAGTGAGGAGGCGCGCGAACGCAATGATGACGAGCATGCCGGCTACGGTCCACCGCGCCGCGTCAAGCGCGGCTATCACGGCAAGCGCGATCTCAAGCCGCGGGATGAGTAGCCGATGCGCGTGGTCGGCGGACGATTGAGGGGCCGCAATCTGGCTTCGCCCGCTTCGCGCGAGATACGTCCCACCGCGGATCGTCTGCGCGAGTCCGTGTTCAATATCCTGATGCACGCCTACGACGATCCGATCGAGGGCGCGCGGGTGCTGGATCTGTTTGCCGGCACCGGCGCGCTCGGCATCGAGGCGATCTCGCGCGGCGCGAAGTTCGTGCTGTTCGTCGATAATGGCGCGGAGGCGCGCGCGCTTCTGCGCAACAATGTGGAAGCGCTCGGCCTCGGCGGCGTGACAAAAGTGTATCGCCGCGACGCCACTGATCCCGGCCCTGCGCATCCGGTCGAGCCGTTCTCGCTGGTGTTCCTCGATCCGCCCTATGGCAAGGGACTGGCGGAGAAGGCGCTTGCTGCGCTACGCGATGGCGGCTGGCTGACGCCGGGCGCGCTGCTCGTGGTGGAGGAGGCGAAGGCCGCGAGCTTCGCCGCGCCCGAGGGCTTCGAAGAACTGGAGCGGCGGGCGTATGACGATACGGAGTTCGTGTTCCTGCGGGCTGGGTGACGACACCGCATCTTGTCATCGCCCGGCTCGACCGGGCGATCCAGTACGCGGCGGCCTATCGATTCAGCACCTAAGTCTCTGGGATACTGGATCACCCGCCTTCGCGGGTGATGACGCTTGAATGTGTGGATGCGATCTCTGCTACCGCCGCCCGAACAGCTTCTCGATATCGGCGAGCTTTAGCTCGACATAGGTCGGGCGGCCGTGATTGCACTGGCCGGAATTGGGTGTGTCTTCCATCTCGCGCAAAAGCGCGTTCATCTCTTCCGGCTTGAGGCGGCGGCCGGCGCGGACCGAGCCGTGACAGGCCATGGTGGCGGCGACGTGCATCAGGCGGCGCTCCAGCGGCAGCGCCTCGTCCCACTCGGCCATATGCTCGGCGAGGTCGCGCAAGAGACCGCCGGCGTTGGCCTTGCCGAGCAGCGAGGGCGTCTCGCGCACCGCGATCGCGCCGGGGCCGAAGGATTCGATGGCAAGCCCGAAAGACACCAGCTCCTCGGCGCGATCGAGCAGTTTCTCCACAGTAGCCTCATCGAGCTCGACGATCTCAGGGATCAGCAGGATCTGCCGCTGCACGCCGTTCTTCGCCAACGATGCCTTCAGCTTCTCATAGACGATGCGCTCATGGGCGGCGTGCTGGTCCACCACGATCAGCCCGTCGCGGGTTTGCGCGACGATATAGGTCTCGTGGATTTGCGTGCGGGCGGCTCCCAGCGGGCGGTCGAGCAGATCGGCTGATGGCGCTTCCTCGAAACGCACGTCGGCCGTGGGGGCGCCAACATCGAATGAAGTCTGCTCGCGTTCTGCGAATGCAGGCGCTGCCGAGCCTTCAAAAATCGGCAGCGGCGAAACTGGATAAGCAGGAGAACTTCGCCAGTCCCAATTGCCGGGCCTTGGCGCAAAGGACGGACGGAAGGCGGAGAGCGCGGCGCCATCGGTATTGGCCGCGGTACGCCTGCCCTCGCGCGCAAGCCCCTCCTTCAGCGCGTGCACGATCAGCGCGCGGACGAGGCCGGCATTGCGGAAGCGCACTTCGGTCTTCGCCGGATGCACATTGGCGTCGACCTCCTGGGCTTCGAGCGTGACGAACAACGCCACCACGGGATGACGGTCGCGCGGCAGATAATCGGAATAGGCGGCGCGCACCGCACCTAAGATCAGCTTGTCGCGCACCGGCCGACCGTTGACGAAGAGATATTGTCCGAGCGCATTGGCGCGGGTCAGCGAGGGCGCGGCGGCGAAGCCTTCGATCACAACGCCGTCGCGCTCGGCGCGCACCTCGATGGCGCTGCTGCGGAAATCGCTGCCGAGAATATCGCCCAATCGCGTCAGCCGGCCGGGCGCGCCCGGCAGTGCCGCGGCCCAGGTCACCGGTGCGCGCTCCTCACCTGCGAGCGTGAAGGCAATGTCGGGCCGCGCCATCGCGAGCCGCCGCACCACTTCGCGGATCGCTTCGGCTTCGGTGCGGTCGGTCTTCAGGAATTTCAGACGTGCCGGCGTCGCATAGAAGAGATCGCTGACCTCGACACGGGTGCCGTGGCCGAGCGCCGCCGGCATGATGGGTGATTTCACGCCGCCTTCGACCGTGAGCGACCATGCATGCGGCTCGCTGGCATGCCGCGTGGTGATGCCAAGCCTTGCGACCGCGCCGATCGAGGGCAGGGCTTCGCCGCGAAAACCCAGCGTGCGGATGCGCAATAAATCCTCATCGTCGAGCTTGGAGGTGGCGTGGCGCTCCACCGCGAGGGCGAGATCGCCATGCGTCATGCCGCTGCCGTCGTCGGTGATGCCGATGCGACGCCTGCCGCCGCCATCGGTGAAAATGTCGATCCGGCTGGCACCGGCATCGATGGCGTTCTCGACCAGCTCCTTCACCACGCTCGCAGGGCGCTCGACCACCTCGCCGGCGGCGATGCGGTTGACGACCTGTTCGGGGAGCTGACGGACGGGCATGGCCCCGCAATGTAGTCGGTTGGACCGGAAAGCGCGAACCCCGGGCTGAAAAAATCTGGTGAGAGCGCGAACCCTGTTCGCGCGCCAGCGCCTCTATCGGCCGGAACAAAACGGTTCTCGCCGAGCCAGGAGAGGGATTTCATGTTCTATCGCAATAGCCTGTCGGGTTGGCAGCGCGCCACGGACATCATTGCCGGCATCGTGCCGATCGCCTTGGGACTTTCTGGCCAATTCCGGCCGCCTCGCTCGCTGCGCCTTTGTGGCTGGCGGCGCCACGGTGATTCTCACCGGCAGCTTCGGGTTTGTCCGATGTGCTTTATATCCGCCGGCCGCGGAATTTCGCGAAGCGCGCCGCGTGCGTTGCGTTGCTGCCGCAAATTGGGAAGGCGCGTGGCCAAGGTTTCGCGAAATGACCTTGAAATCCCTGCACGATGACCACATCGCCCGGTTTGCATCGCGCATGCGCCGTTCGCACAACAACCAGCTCCGGCGATGTCGGGTGACGGCGGACGGCGCAGCCAATCGTCCGGCCATTCATCGCCGATCAAATCTGGGAGAAGTGAATGAAGGTGATCAAAGCTTCGGCGGTCGCGCTTGCCATGTCGGCCATGCTTGCCGGCCCCGTGCTGGCGCAAGGCGCCTCATCCGACCCGCAGATGCGCGGCGGCGTGCAGGGCAATAGCCAGCTGCGCGGCACCATATCGGGCAGCGGCGACGAGGAGTTCAATGCCCAGGCGGGCACCGCCGAGAAGGGCGGCACCGGCACGAAGGCGAAGGGCACGGTGGGTACCGCCCGGCGCGCGACGACCAAAGGCGTCACCGACGGTGCAGCCGGCGATCCCGCAGCCGGAAGCAAGCAGCGCTAGCAAACGGCCACTTCGTTCGACGTTTGCTTGACATCGAGCGCCGGCCGCAGCGCGGCCGGTGCTCTTGCTTCGCGCCGGACTGGCAAACGCTAGTCGTCGAAGCCGCGCGAGCCGCGGCGGGCCTTGATGTCGCTGCGGCGCTTCTTGCCTTCGAGACGGCGCTGCTTGGAGCCCAGCGTCGGCCTGGTTGGCCGGCGCGGCGTCGGGCGCACCAGCGACTCCCTCAGCAGCTCCAGCAAGCGATCGATCGCATCGGCGCGGTTGCGCTCCTGGGTGCGGAAGCGCTGGGCGTGGATCACGATGACACCTTCCTTGGTCATGCGCTGGCCGGCAAGGCGGAGCAGCCGCGCCCGGGCGTCGTCGGGCAGGGCAACCTTGTTGGTGTCGAAGCGCAACTGCGCTGCGGTCGCGAGCTTGTTGACGTTCTGTCCGCCCGGGCCGGAGGCACGGACGAACGCGATGTCAATATCGTCCTCGTCGATTGAAAGGGCGTGCGAAACCCGCAGCATGACGTCACCGGTCATTCAAAGGTGACGGACATGTACCACATCCCTTGTGGAACGCGCGAAGGGCGCGTCCTCACGGCAGGGCGGATGTGGAAAAGCTCAGTTCGCCCTGAGCGGGACAGCCGCGGGCTGCGCCGCTGCCTGCGGAGCGCGTCCGACGACCACCGTGAGCAGGCCCTGGCCCCACAGGCGCTTCGACACGCGCCTCGCATCCTCCAGCGTGACCGCATCGACCAGCCCGTTGCGCTTCTCGATATAGTCGATCGGCAGCTTGTCGAGCTGGTACTGCAGCAGGGCCTGCGCCAGCTTGGAGGAGGTGTCGAGCGCCAGCATCTGCGAGCCCTTCAGGTAGGACTTGGCGTCATCAAGCTCCTTCTGGGTCGGACCTTCCTCGGCGATGCGGCGGATTTCCTGCTCGACGGCGTCGACGGTCTCGCCGGCGCGGTCGGCGCGGGTGCCGGTATTGCCGATGAACAGCGCGGAATGCTCCATCCACGTCAGCGATCCATAGACGGAGTAGGCAAGGCCGCGCTTCTCGCGCACTTCGCGATAGAGCCGCGACGACAGCCCGCCGCCGCCGAGAATGTGGTTGACGACATAGGCCGCCATGAAATCCGGATCGTGACGCATGATGCCGGGGGCGCCGAAGGTCACGACGGTCTGCGGCACGTCGAGCGGAATGAAAGCGCGCTGCGGCGGCTTGGCTGCGGTAACGTCGGCAACCGCCGCGAGATTGGCCTTGGCCTGCAGGCCGCCGAAGGTCTTGTCGAGCAGCTTGCCCAGCGTATCCGGATCGACGTCGCCGACCACGGCGATGCGCAGCGTATCCCTGGCGATCACGCGCGCGACGTAGTCGCGCAGGTCGGCGACCGTGATGGTCGGCACGCTCTCCAGCGTTCCGTTGGCGGAACGGCCGTAAGGATGATCGCCGTAGGCGACTTCGAGGAATTTGCGTCCCGCCAGCGACGTCGGGTTAGTGGACTCGCGGCGCAGGCTGGACAGCACCTGGTTGCGGATGCGCTCGACGTCGGTGGTATCGAAACGCGGCGTCGACAGCGCGGAGCGCAACAGATCGAAAGCCTCGTCCTTGTTCTCCTTCAGCATGCGCAAGCTGCCGCGGAAGGTGTCGCGCGAGGAGGTGAAGCTGAGCTCGATGGCGCGGCGGTCGAGCCGCTCGTGGAAGGTCTTGGAATCGAGATCGCCGGAGCCCTCGTCGAGGAGGCTCGCGACCATGTTGCCTACGCCGGGCTTGGCCGCCGGATCCTGTGAGGCGCCGCCACCGAAGGCGTATTCCATTGCGATCAGCGGCACCGTGGCATCCTGCACGAACCAGGCCTCGATGCCGCCCGGCGAGACGAGCCGCTGGATTTTCGTGGCGGCTTGCGAGGGCGAGGAGGCAAGCGAAGTCAGCGCAAGCGCGGCAGCGCCGCCGATCAGGGCGGCGCGGCGGGTGATCAGGATGCTCACGAACGTTTCTCCTCGCGCTTGGGCGCCTGGTCCTTGATGAGATAGCCGGTCACCGAGCGCTTTTTGTCCAACCATTTCTGTGCGGCGTCGCGCACCTGCTCGCCGGTGACGGCGCGAATCCGGTCGGGCCAGCTCCGGATGTCCTCGATGCTGAGGCCGGAAGTCAGCGCGCCGCCGTACCAGCGCGCCATGGTTGCCTGGTTGTCCTGGGCGTAGACGGCTTCCGCAATCAATTGCGTCTTGACCCGTTCGAGGTCTTCGGCCCGCGGCGGATTGTGCGCAAGATCGGCAATCACCGCATCCATCGCCTGCTCGACTTGCGAGAACTCCACGCCGGGTCTTGGCGACACCGAAATCTGGAACTGGGTCGGATCAAGCGAGGTGCCCTGGTATCCGGCGCCGGCGCTGATCGCGAGCGGCTTGTCGATGACGAGCGCGCGGTAGAGGTAGGAGTTGGCCCCATTCCCCATCAATTGTGCGAGCACGTCCAGCGCAGCGCTTTCTCCGGCCGCCGCGGTGGTCGACGACGGCACGAGATAATAGCGGCGGATATTGGTCTGCTCGACGCGCGGATCCGACAGCGTCACGGTGCGCGGGGCCGCCGGCACCGGCTCCTGCGGGCGGACGCGCCGCGCAGGGATCGAAGGCTGCGCCGGAATGGGCCCGTAGAATTTCTCCACCAGCGGACGGACGTCATTTGCCTCGACGTCGCCGGCAATGATCAGGATCGCGTTGTTCGGCGCGTAGAAGCGCTTGTAGAAGGCGAGCGCATCCTCGCGATCGAGCTTCTCGATTTCCTGGCGCCAGCCAATCACCGGGCGGCCGTAGGGATGGTTAAGATAGAGCGCGGCCATCATCTGCTCGGTCAACCGCGCATCCGGATTGTTGGCGACGCGCATGTTGAATTCCTCCAGCACCACGTCGCGCTCGGGCAGCACGTTCTCGTCCTTGAGAATGAGGCCGGTCATGCGATCGGCCTCGAACTCGATCATGCGCGCGAGTTGGTCACGCGGCACGCGCTGGTAATAACCGGTGTAATCGGTGGAGGTGAAAGCGTTCTCGTTGCCGCCGACCTGCTGCACGGTCTTGGAGAATTCGCCGGCCGGATGCTTCGCCGTGCCCTTGAACATCAAATGCTCGAGGAAATGCGCCAGCCCGGATTTGCCCGGCGTCTCGTCGGCGGAGCCGACCTTGTACCAGATCATCTGCGTGACCACGGGCGTGCGGTGATCGGGAATCACCACGACTTGCATGCCATTTTGCAGCGTGAAGCTCGCGGGCGGCTGCGGCTTGCCGTTGGTCTGGGCGGTGGCGCTGCCGGCAATGGCGGGCAGCAGGGCAGCAAAGAGCGAAACAGCTAAGCGTGTTGAAGACATCATGACCTGTCGGGACAGCCCGGACAAAATCGTCCGGAATTAATCGCGGTATACACCGCGCACGCACCGGCCAGCCTCACGAAGGCGAGAGACAAGCTTAACTATTCGCCATATTTGCCGGCGGCCGGATTGTATTCCTTGTTGAGCGATTCCTTCGGCCCGGTGCCGTAGGCGAAGTTCGGCGACGGTGTCTGATAGCCGGTCGGCGGCTGCGTCAGCGAGTCGCGCGTCGGCTCACCCTTGAACGGCGCGGTCTCGCTCTTGTTGCCGCCGAACAGGCCGCTGAGGCCGCCACTATAGCCGAGCTGCGACGGGCTCAGAATCGGGTTGTTGTACGAGTTGCCCGGCTGGACCGGATCGCCGTTGGTGCGTGTAGGCGCAACGGTCTTGCCTGCAGAAAGCTCACTAGGCGTCAGTATGCGGGAAGCCTCGCGCGGATCCTTGTTGGCCTTCTTGCGCGAATCGATCGCTGCCTTGCGGCGCTGCTCATCGGGGTCCTTCGGCCAGTTCGGAACCTTGGATTCGGCGGCCGCCTGGCCGGGCGGGGGCAGGTCGAGCTTGGGCGGCACGACGAGCGGCGAGCGCTCGCGATAGTCGATGCCGCGGTTTTCCATGTTGGTGCCGCCGAGACCGCGCATGATGCCTTCGATGACCTTCTCCTCGAAGGTCTTGTCGTCCTCGTCCTCGTCATCGGCCGCGCGCACGGGGCCGGCGGCCATGACGAGTCCGATGCCGAGGGCGGCAGCCGTGAACCAGGCCGCCCGCGCGAGCTTCGCCCGCACCATCCATCCGCTCGCTTCGGTCTTGCGCATCGCGCTGTTCCTGCTCACAAATTTCGAGGTGCCCGCCCCTCAGGACGGGCGCATCTGGAGGGTTCGTATCGGCCGGGATCAGGGCGCTTTTGCGGCGGGTACCCCCAAGAAGGAATCATACAATAGGGCCGCTACCCCGGCAACGATGGCCACATCGGCCAGGTTGAACACGTACCAATTGTAGGTTTTTCCGGCGATTTCGATGTGAAACAGGGCGAAATCGACCACGGCGCCATAGGCAACGCGGTCGATGGCATTGCCGATGGCCCCGCCAATGATCATCCCCAACGCGATGGTGGCGAGCATGGTGCGCGACCAGACCATCCAGACGGCGAGCGCGATCACCGCGGCGGCCTTCACGAGGGTCAATATCACCTGCGCGATCCAGCTGTCGTTCTGGAACCAGCCGAAGCTGATGCCGACATTCCAGGCGAGCCAGAGGTCGAAGAACGGCGTCACCTTCACAACACCCCGCCGGCCGAGATCGAACACGTAGAGCAGCCAAAGCTTGCTCGCCTGATCGAGCACGAGCGCGATCAGCGCCGCGATGATGCCGGCGCGCAGCGGACGGCTAGTTGGCCTTTCTGTCCCGGTCACCTATCAGGCTTTCTTGCCACGCTTCTTCGTGGCCCTCTTCTTTCCAGCGCCGGAGCTCTTTGCCCGCGCAGCTTTCTTTCCCTTGGCACCCTTCTTGGCTTTGGCTGAGACGGCCTTCTTTGCCTTAGCGCGGCTCGTGGCTTTCGCCTTGGCTGGGACGGCTTTCTTCGCCTTGGCGCGGCTCTTGGCTTTCGCCTTGGCTGAGACAGCCTTCTTTGCCTTGGCGCCTTTCTTGACCTTGGTCTTGGCCGTTGCGGACTTCTTCGCCCCGGCGAGCTTCTTTGCTTTACTCTTGGCAGTGGCCGGCTTGCTGGCTCCCGCTTCCTTCCTGCTCTTGGCTGCGGCCGCGTTCTTCGTCTTCGCGTTCTTCTTGATCGCGGTCGTTGTTTTCGGGGCCTTGGTCGTTTCGGCGGGCTTTCTAACCTCGTCAGCTTCCTTGGCTCCGACGGCCTCGTTACCTTCACGCGGCCCGGTCACAAGCGAGGCGATCTTTGAACCGGCGTCCTCGGGAGTGTTCGGCAAGGTGCGCTCCGGCTGTGCGGATTGCTTGATTTCCTCGATAGGCTTCGCAGCTGCTTCAACCGGGCTCGCAGGGTCCACGCTTACGCCCAGCGCTTTCCATTCGCGCAGCGCTATCGCGTCACGCGGCGAGACATCAGGATATTCCGGGTCTTCGCCCACGGTCGGCAGGATCTTCCACGACCGCGCGCATTTGGTGCCGACGGCCTGCTCGACCACGACGGCAACGCCCTTGACGTCGGACAGCGTGAACGCGTCGGCGGGTGCGTCATCTTCGCGGATTTCGTAGTTCGAGGTGATGCATACTTCGGCCAGGTCGACATCAAAGAGCGTCGCAAGCATCGCCCTGTCCGAGACGTAAACGACTGGCGAGGCTTCCAGCGAGGAGCCGATCTTCTTCGCGGCGCGTTGCAGCTCAAGTGCGCCGGTGACGACGCGGCGGACGTCGCGGATCGTCTCCCATTTCTTCGCCAGCACATCGTCGCGGAAGGAGGCGAAGTCGGTCGGGAACAGCGTCAGGTGCACCGACGGGTCGGTGTCCTTGCGATAAAGCTGCCAGGCTTCCTCGGTGGTGAAGCTCAGAACCGGCGCCAGCCATTTCAGGATGGAGGCGCAGATCAGGTCGATCGCCGTCAATGCCGACTTGCGCGTCACCGACGACGGCGGGTCGCAATAGAGAGTGTCCTTGCGGATGTCGAAATAGAACGCGGACAGCTCGCTGTTCATGAACGCCGCAAGGCTCGCTACCACGGTCTTGTAGTCGAACTCGGCATAGGCCTGCCGCACGATGTCAGCCTGCTCGGCGAGCTGGTGCAGCATCAGCCGCTCCAGCTCCGGCATGTCCGCATGCGCGACCGCCTCGCTGCGTTTGAAATGATGCAGCGTGCCGAGCATCCAGCGGATGGTGTTGCGCAGCTTGCGATAGGTCTCGACGGTGTTCTTGAGGATCTCCGGGCCGATGCGCTGGTCGTCGGCATAGTCGGTGGCACAGACCCAGAGGCGCAGGATGTCGGCGCCGGACTGCGCCATCACCTTTTGCGGCTCCACGGTGTTGCCGAGCGATTTCGACATCTTGCGGCCGTTCTCGTCGAGCGTGAAGCCGTGGGTGAGCACGACGTCATAGGGCGCGCGGCCGCGGGTGCCGGAGCTCTCCAGCAGCGAGGAATGGAACCAGCCGCGGTGCTGGTCGCTGCCTTCCAGATACATCACGGTGTCCTGGCCGCCGTCGATCTTGCGCACGATGTTGCCGAGCTGCGGAAAATTCTGGCGGTCCTCCAGCACGAAGGCGTGCGTCGAGCCGGAATCGAACCAGACATCGAGGATGTCGTCGATCTTCTTCCAATCTTCGTTGGCCCGCGAGCCGAGGAAACGCTCGCGCGCGCCCTCGCGGTACCAGGCGTCGGCGCCTTCCTCCATGAAGGCTTCGACGATACGCTGGTTGACCACCTCGTCCTGCAGGATTTCCGCGGACCCATCGCCCTTCTCGCGCACGAACACGGCGATCGGCACGCCCCAGGCGCGCTGGCGCGAGATCACCCAGTCCGGGCGGTTGACGATCATGCCGTTGATGCGGTTTTGCCCTGAGGGCGGCACCCACTGGGTCACTGCGATCGCATGCAGCGCGCGGGCGCGTAGCGTGTCGCCCGCCTTCGCCTTGCCGTCCTCGGCGATGTCCTTGTCCATCGCGATGAACCATTGCGGCGTGTTGCGGAAGATCACCGGCTTCTTCGAGCGCCAGGAATGCGGGTACTGGTGCTTCAGCCGGCCGCGCGCGAGCAGCTGACCCGCCTCGACCAGCGCCTTGATCACGGCCTCGTTGGCATCGCCCTTTTCGCCCTTGTCGTTGATGACGCGTTTGCCGGTAAAGCCGGGCGCCTGCGCCGTGAAAGCGCCGTTCTCGTCGACGGTATAGGGGATGGTGGTGCTGATGCCGCGCGCTTCCAGTTCGCGCGCATTCGCGGTCCAGACGTCGAAGTCTTCGCGGCCATGGCCGGGCGCGGTGTGCACGAAGCCCGTGCCGGTGTCGTCGGTGACGTGCTCGCCGGCGAGCAGCGGCACGGTGAATTCATAGCCGCCATCAAGGCCCTTCAGCGGGTGGGCGCATTCGATCGCGTCCATCGTGTCGGCCGGGATGTCGCGCACCTTCTCGTAGGCCGAAACGCGCGCCTGCTTGAACACTTCGGCCGCCAGCGCATCGGCGAGGATCAGCAGGTCGCCGGTCTTCGCCCAGTTGTCGGCGGGCGCATCGGTCACCTTGTAGAGGCCGTAGGCGATTTTCGGCGAGAAGCTGATGGCGCGGTTGCCCGGCAGCGTCCATGGCGTCGTGGTCCAGATCACCACCGACGCATTGGCGAGCGCGCCATGGGCCGGCGAGGTGACGGGAAACTTCACCCACACCATGTCGGACGTGTAGTCCTCGTATTCGACCTCGGCTTCGGCAAGCGCGGTCTTCTCCACCACGCTCCACATGACAGGCTTGGAGCCGCGATAGAGCGTGCCGTTGGCGGCGAACTTCATCAATTCGCGCGCGATCGCAGCCTCCGCGGGATAGCTCATGGTGGCGTAGGGATGGTCCCAGTCGCCGATGATGCCGAGGCGCTTGAATTCCTCGCGCTGCACGTTGAGCCAGTGCGTCGCATAGGCGCGGCATTCCTGGCGGAATTCCACCATCGCCGCCGAGTTGCGGAAGTCCGGCTTCTGCTTGCCCTTGGAGCGGTAGTTCTCTTCCTCGATCTTCCATTCGATCGGCAGGCCGTGGCAGTCCCAGCCCGGCACGTAGTTGGAGTCGAAGCCGAGCATCTGCTGGCTTTTGGTGACGACGTCCTTGAGGATCTTGTTCAGCGCGTGCCCGATATGGATGTTGCCGTTGGCGTAGGGCGGGCCGTCATGCAGCACGAATTTGGCGCGGCCTGCGGCATCCTCGCGCAGCTTCTCGTAGAGGCCGATCTCGTTCCAGTATTTCAGGATCTCTGGCTCGCGCTGCGGCAGGCCGGCGCGCATCGGGAATTCCGTCTGCGGCAGGAACAGGGTTTTGGAATAGTCGGCGGAAGCGGACTTTTGCGGCTTTTCGGACATGAATGCTCTGATTTGGCTCGGGTAGCGGCGCTGGGACGCAATCGATCGCGGTTGGAAACAGGAAATTCCCGGTCTTGCGCCGAGCCTAGGCTCAGGCGGAAGCCGGGCCGCTAATCCCTATGATGCGCCGCGCGAACATGGGCGCTTCCATAGCAGGGGAGGGCGGAAATCGCAAAGGGGCTGCCAGGATCAGCGGGATCGCGGCCGTGCCGGGTTTCCGGTCACGGTCTGTCCCGGGGCGACATCCCGCGTCACCACACTGCCCGCGCCGATCACCGCGCCATCGCCGATGGTGACGCCGGGCAGGATGACGGCGGCCCCGCCGATCCAGACATCGCTGCCGATCCGCACCGGGCGGCCAAATTCGAGCCCGGCGCGCCGCGTGGCGGCGTCACGCGGATGGTCTGCGGCATAGATCTGCACGGCTGGACCGATCTGGGTGCGCGCGCCGATCGTCACTTCGACGACGTCAAGGATGACGCAATTGAAGTTCAGGAAAACACCGTCGCCGAGGTGGATGTTGTATCCGAAGTCGCAATGAAATGGTGGGCGTATCACTGCCTCGGCGCCCACATGCGCGAAACGTTCGCGCAACAGCGCATGGCGCACCGATACGGGTTCTGCCAATGCGGCATTGTACCGAACGAGCCAGGCCTTGGTCGCGGCCTGGTCGGCCGCGAGTTCGGCATCGGGCCGGTACAATTCGCCCGCCAGCATCTTTTGTTTCTCGGTCTTCAACTGGTTGATCCTAGTTTGGGGTAGGGATCCGCCGGCGTCAGGTCGGCGCGGGCGGAATGCTCGTTCCTCCGTGCTCCCGGATCAGGCCGCGCTTGAGACTCGCATTTCCACGTGCAAGCCGGCGGCGCCCACCATGTTGACCAGCGTATCGAGACCGAACAGCTCGATCTTGCCGCGCATGAGGTCGGAGATACGTGGTTGAGTGACGCCAAGCAGCTTCGCCGCGTCGGACTGGCTAAGCCCCGAGCGAACGATATGATCCTTCAACGCCATCATCAACGTCGAACGGAGCTTCATGTTTTCCGCCTGAGCAGGAGTGCCTTCAATTGCGTCCCAAACGTTGGCGAAGCGCTTCTTGCTCATTGATCCAGCTCCTTCAATAGGTCCCGGCAGCGTTGGCTGGCCAAGTCCAAATCTGCCTTGCGAGTTTTCTGTGTCTTCTTCTGAAAACAGTGCTGCGCTGCCCCGGAACTCGATGGGCTTCAGATCGGTCATCGCGACAGCGTATACAAAATTTTGTATATGCTGTCAACTGGCCTGAAGCCTCAAGATATCAGTCCCAGTTTGGGGTAGGCATCCGGCGCGGCCGCGAGATCAGCGCGGGCGCGGGCGGTATCTTCGTTCATGCGGGCGATCAGCGCGTCGACGCTGTCGAATTTCAATTCATCGCGGATGAAGGAAATGAAGGCAACGTCGAGTTCGGCGCCGTAGAGATCGGCCTTGAAGTCGAACAGGAATACTTCGAGCAGCGGCGCGCCATTGTCGAAGGTCGGGCGTCGGCCGAAGCTCGCGACGCCGTCGAACCGCTCGGCACCGCGGCCGACCCGCACGGCGTAGATGCCGTGCCTCAGTTCGCAATTCTTGTCGAGACGGATATTTGCGGTGGGAAAGCCGAGGTTGCGGCCGCGCTTCTCGCCATGGATGACGGAGCCGGTGACGAACCAGGGCCCGCCGAGCATTTCGGTGGCATCGGCAATCTGCCCCTCCGCGAGCGCCATGCGGATAGCGGTGGAGGAGACCGGCCGCTCGTCGATATCGACGTGGGCCTGCACGTCGACCTCGATGCCGAGACGCGGCGCCTCGGCGACCAGCAGGCTTGGGGAGCCGACCCGGCCCTTGCCGAAATGGAAGTCGTAGCCGACGGCAATGCCGCTGACGCCGAGCCGCTCGATCAGGTCATGGTGAATGAAATCTTGCGCCGAAGTGCCGGCGCGGGCCTTGTCGAACGTCATCACCACGGCGCCGGCGAGGCCGGTTCCGGCCAGAAGCCGCAGCTTGTTGGTCTCCGTGGTCAGGCGGAACTGCGGGCTGTTCGGGCTGAAGAAGCTGCGCGGATGCGGCTCGAAAGTCACGGCGAGCGCGGGCCTGCCGTGCGCGCGGCCCATCTGCAGGGCTGCCCCGATGACGGCGCGGTGCCCGAGATGGACGCCGTCGAAATTGCCCATCGCCACCACGGCTCCCCTGGGGATCGCGGAAGCCGGCGTCGTGTCGCGGATAACGGTGAATTTGGACGGCATTTCCTGACGATTCTGGTCGATTCTCGGGGCCCGGCACAGCGGAAGGTGCGGCGGGACCGTGGCTTGGCCGGGCGGGCCAAGTCAAGCGGGCGCGAATGCAAGGCAAAATGGATGATTTTGCGGGCGTTCTGGGCGAAGTGGCTTAACGCCCTGTTTAACGCCCCGGTGTTAAGCGTTGGCCGGATTGCGGGTAGCGCGATCCGAAAATGTCTGTTGTGGCGTAAAGCGTCGGGGGGAAGAGAAGATGGCGGTGGATCTGTCGATGCCGGTTCTAGTGGTGGATGATTACAGCACCATGATCCGCATCATCCGAAATCTTCTGAAGCAGCTCGGTTTCGAGAACATCGATGATGCCAGCGACGGTTCGGCGGCGCTGAACAAGATGCGCGGCAAGAAATATGGCCTCGTGATTTCGGACTGGAACATGGAGCCGATGACCGGCTACGACCTGCTCAAGGAAGTGCGCGCCGATCCCAATCTGGCGACCACGCCGTTCATCATGATCACGGCGGAATCCAAGACCGAGAACGTGATCGCGGCCAAGAAGGCCGGCGTGAACAATTACATCGTCAAGCCGTTCAATGCCGCGACGCTGAAGACCAAGATCGAGGCGGTCTTCCCTGACATGACGATGGCGTAAGCCGACGCCAGAACGCGGTCTCTCAGTTTCGTCATGCCCGGGCTTGTTCCGGGCATCCACGTTTTTGGTGCCGCGAAGCAAGGACGTGGATGGCCGGGAGAAGCCCGGCCATGACGACGTCTACCAGCGCAATTCCCGGATCAGCGCCTTGGGCGGATGACCGAACAGCTCCTTCACGGACGCCGGGTCAAGCTGATCGACACCGGCGAACTCCTCGGCATGAATGCCGCGGGTGACGAACAGGCAGTCGATGCCGAAACCATGGGCGCCGGCAAGATCGGTGCGCACGGAGTCGCCGATCGCCAGCACGTGGCGCAGCTCGGCAGGGCCGCCGCGCCGCTCGGCGGCGAGCACCATGGCGCGCTCATAGATCGGCCGATGCGGCTTGCCGTAAAACACTACCTCGCCACCGAGTTCGCGGTAGAGTTCGGCAATGGCGCCGGCGCAATAGATCAACCGGTCGCCGCGCTCGACGACAATGTCGGGATTGGCGCAGATCAGCGGCACCTTGCGCGCGAGCGCCTTTGACAGCATTGGCCGGTAGTCTTCGGCCGACTCGGTTTCGTCGTCGAACGGGCCGGTGCAGATGATGTAGTCGGCGCCGTCGAGGTCCGACATCACGGGGTCGAGCCCGCGATGGATCGAGCCGTCGCGATCGGGGCCCACCCAGTACAGTTTCTTGCCGGGATGATCCGCCACGAAATGCCGGGTTAGGTCGCCCGAGCTGACGATGGCATCATAGGTCTCATCCGCAACGCCGAGCTTGCGCAATTGCCGCTGCACGGAGTCGGCCGGGCGCGGAGCATTGGTAATGAGGATGACGATGCCGCCCTGCTGGCGATAGCTGTGCAGCGCTGCACAGGCCTCAGGAAACGACTCCAGCCCGTTATGCACCACGCCCCAGATATCGCTGAGCACGACCTCGACGCCGTCAATGACGTCGCGCAGCCTCTCGACAAAGCGCAGGCTCATGGCAGGGAGCGGCGGTCAGTTCGGGCCGACGGCGCGGCGCGCCAGCGCGGCGTTGCCGGTCGCGCGTGGCGGCGGATTGATGGCTGAAGTGTCGGCGGTGGCCGGATTGCCGGAACCATTGGCTTCCTGTGGCTTGGTGGCGGTGGCCCCGCCGGTAGCAGATGCTCCCTCGGGCCGCAACGGCCGCGGCGGGGCAAACAGGAAGCCCTGTCCGAATCGAACGTCGAAGTCGAGCAGGTCGACCACCGCACGTTCGCCCTCGATCTTCTCGGCGATCAGGTCGATGCCGAAGCGGCCGAGCAGATCGGAGAGGTCGGACGGATGGATGTCCGAGGTCGAGCTCTGCTTGGGGTCGAGCAGCAGCGAGGCCGGTACCTTGATGAAGCGCACGCCGCGGTCGGCGAGCTCGCGCGGCTCGAAGCGCAGATCGGTCACATGGTCGATCGAGAAGCGGTAGCCGCGCTGCGCCAGCGCTGCGAGATTTTCGGTCTCCGACGGGCCAAGGCCGCGGAGGGTGGCCTGCTTGAATTCGAGCACGAAAGAGGGCGCGAGCGCCCTGTTGGCTTCGAGGAAATCCAGGCACTGCGCGAAATTGGTCGGGTTGGTGATGGTGGTTGCCGACACGTTGCAGAACACACCGACGTCCTTGTTGCGCACCATCAGCCGGCGCAGCACCTGAACGCAGCGCAGCATCACGGCGTGGTCGATGCGGCCGATCAGGCCGGCGCTCTCGGCGGTAGCGATGAAATCTTCCGCCACCAGCACCTGGTCCTTGTCGTCGCGCAGCCGCGTCACCGCCTCGTAGTAGCGCACCTTGCGCTGCGGCAGCGTCACCATCGGCTGCAGATAGATGTCGAGACGATTCTCCTCGATGGCGTTTTTCACCGCGGCGATGAGCTGGGTCTGGCTGCGTGAAGGCACAGCTTGGGCAGACGCGGAAGACGCCGGCGCAGCTTCAGGCGCAGCGGACCGCACGGCCGCAGCAGGAGGCGCCTGGGTGGCCTGCACGTCGGGCGGACTCATGGGAGCGGGTGGAGGTGGTGCGGGCGGACGGGCGGCCAGCATCTCCTCGTGGGTCGCCAGCGTGGTGGCCAATTGCTTGACCAGCACGCCGAGCTCGTTGATCTCGCCGATCATGCCCTGCATGCGGTCGGCGCCGGCGGAATTAGCCGAAACCACCTTGCCCTCGATAGCTGAGAGGCGCCGGCCGAACTCGGCCACCTGGCGGGCGAGGTCGGCGGTGCCGCGGGAGAGATCGGCAATCTGGCCGCCGACATCGGTGCGGTCGCGCAGCCGCATGGACACGGCATTGTAGAGGATAAGGAAGGTCAGCGCGGTCAGCGCCACCAGCGCGGATTCATAGAAGCTGATGCCGGCCCAGGCGTAGAGCGCAAGGCCGAGGGAAGCTGCGACCAGCACCATGCAGACGGCGATGAAGATCGTGGAAATACGGATCATAGCTCGCGCATCGCCCTCACGTCCGGAACGCACCCAACCGGGAAAACACGGAATGCTTCAGGCATGATCGCGCAGGCGCTCCCCCAAGGCGGGAGCGAGCTTAGCACCAATGTTGATTCGTGGGGATAGCGTGTCGCCGGGGCCGGCCCCGGACCCCAATTCGTCCGGCTCCAGCGTGCCGGGAACAGGCCGGATCGGCTCCGGCCCGTTCCGCCGCTTCGGCTTATGCGACCGCGCGGATGACCTTGCCGACCTTGTCCACGATCTCGCCGATCTGCTCCTCGGTGACGATCAGAGGTGGGGTCAGCGCCAGCGTGTCGCCGACGGACCGCAGCATGATGTCGTGGTCGAAGAAGGCGCTGTTGAGACCGGCGACGCCGCGCTTGCCGACGCCGTCCGCGGACGGGGCAAGGTCGATGCCGGCGGTCAGGCCCACGGTGCGGATGTCGAGCACATTGGGCAGGCCCTTCAGCGACATGATCGCGTCGGCGAATTTTGGCTCGAGCTTGTTGGCCCGCTCGAACAGTTTCTCGTCGCGGTAGATGTCGAGGGTGGCAAGGCCCGCAGCGCAGGCCAGCGGATGCGCCGAATAGGTGTAGCCGTGGGTCAGCTCGACCATGTGCTCCGGCCCGGTCATGAAGGCGTCATGGATGGTGTCGCGCACCAGCACGCCGCCCATCGGAGCCGCCCCGTTGGTGACGCCCTTGGCAAAGGTGAGCATGTCCGGCAGCACGCCGTAGCGCTCGGCGGCAAAGGCAAAGCCGAGCCGGCCGAAGCCGGTGATGACCTCGTCGAAGATCAAGAGGATGCCATGCTTCTGGGTGATCTCGCGCAGCCGCTTCAGATAGCCCTTGGGGGCGGCGAGCACGCCGGTCGACCCTGCCATCGGCTCGACGATGACGGCGGCGATGGTGTTGGCGCCATGCAGGTTGACGAGATCCTCCAGCGCGTCGGCGAAATGGGCGCCGTATTCCGGCTCACCCTTGGTGAAGGCTTGTTTCTCGCGGTCATAGGTCGCCGGCAGATGGTCGACGCCCGAGAGCAGCGAGCCGAAGATCTTGCGGTTGTTGACGATGCCGCCGACGGCGGTGCCGCCGAAGCCGACGCCGTGATAGCCGCGGACGCGGCCAATCAGGCGCGAGCGGGCGCCCTGGCCGTTGAGCTGGTGATAGGCGAGCGCAATCTTCAGCGCGGTATCGGCCGCTTCCGAGCCCGAGTTGCAGAAGAAGACGTGGTCGAGCCCCTTGGGCGCGAGATCGGCGATGCGGCTGGCAAGCTCAAAGGCCTGCGGGATGCCGAACTGGAACGGCGGCGCGTAGTCCAGCGTCGCGGCCATCTTGGCAATGGCCTCCGAAATCGCGGTGCGGCCGTGGCCGGCATTGGTGCACCACATGCCCGCGGCACCGTCGATCAGCTTGCGACCATCGACGGTGATGTAGTGCATGTCCTTGGCGCCTGCGAGCAGCCGCGGCGCCTTCTTGAAGGCGCGGTTGGCGGTGAACGGCATCCAGTGCGCGGCGAGATCGTTGGGGACGTTGACGGATTTCGAGGGGCTCTTGTCCAGCATGGGGGCCTCTTTGCGTGTTCGGGGCGCAACGCTCGAGGGCAGGCTATCAGCTTCGCCGCGAAGGGGAAGGGCGAGTGGCCGTGATATTTCCGCGCAACCAGGTTTGCTTAGAGGTCGGATGCGGCGATCCAGAACACTTCGCCCTCGGAATCCTCGGTATCGAGCCAGAGCAGCGGCAATTGCGGGAAGGCGGCCTCGAGATTGTCGCGACCGCGGCCGATTTCGCAGAGCAGTCCGCCTTGCGGTGCAAGATGCGTCTTGGCTTCGGCGAGGATGCGCCTGACGATGTCGAGCCCGTCGGCGCCGCCGTCGAAGGCAAGCACAGGTTCAGCGCGGCATTCGGCCGGCAGGCCAGCCATGCCCTCGGCATCAACATAGGGCGGATTGGAGATGATGAGATCGTAGCGCTTGTTGCCAAGCGGCGCGAACAGATTGCCGCGGTGCAGCGCAATGCGGTCATCGAGGCCGTGATCGGCTACATTTCGCGCAGCGACGGCCAGCGCATCCCCGGAAATATCGACCGCGTCGATGGCGGCATGGGGAAAATGGCGGGCGGCGAGGATCGCAAGACACCCGCTGCCGGTGCAGAGGTCGAGCACGCTTTCCACTTCCGCGGGATCGCCGATCAGCGAGGCCGCGTCCTCGCCGTCGCCGCTGAAATGCGAATCCATGAGCTCGCCGATGAAGGAACGCGGCACGATGGTGCGCTCGTCGACATAGAACGGCAGCCCGCGCATCCAGATCTTGTTGACGAGATAGGCGGCGGGTTTTCGCGTCGAGATGCGGCGCTCGATCAGGTCGAGGATCTTCTTCCCCTCCGCTGCGGTCACGCGCGTATGGGCGAACTGCTCGAACTGGTCGGGATGCAGATGTAGCGTCTCGCAGACGAGGAACGCAGCTTCCGCCACGGGATCGGTCGTGCCGTGGGCGAAAACCAGCCCGGCTGCCGCGAACCGGCTCACCGCATAGCGCACGAAATCGAGCAGCGTCTGCAATTCGCCGGCGCCAACCTTCGGCACCTTGGCAACGGATCGGGCACGCTTTGCGGCCTTCTTCGCGCGCTTCGCCATCAGGATTTGGTCCAGCGCGCTGCGGCCGCGTCGTCATGGTCGCGCGCCTCGATCCAGCTCGTGCCGCGGGTGCTCTCTTCCTGCTTCCAGAACGGCGCGCTGGTCTTCAGGTAGTCCATCAGGAATTCGGCGGCCTCGAACGCCGCCTGCCGGTGCGAAGAGGCGGTGACGACAAGCACGATGTTTTCACCCGGCGTGATGCGCCCGAAGCGGTGGATGACGGTGAGCCCCTGCAGCGGCCAGCGCGCCATCGCCTCGTCGGCGTGCCGCTTGATCTCCGCTTCGGCCATGCCGGGATAATGCTCGAGCCTCAAGGCGGCGATCGGCTCGGATTCTTCAGTGCCGCGGCAGATGCCGGTGAAGCTCACGACGGCGCCGATATCGGCGCGGCCCTGGCTCACGAGGGCGATCTCCCGCGCGACGTCGAAATCGGCTTCCTGAATGCGGATGGTCGCGGCCACGCCCATGGCGAACAAACTCAGCCGCCGGTCATCGGCGGAAAGAACGCGATCTCGCGCGCGCCGGCAATCGCCGCATCCGGCCTGACATGCGCATGGTCGATCGCGACGCGGATCACTTTCGGCTTCTCGAACGCGTAGGCATAGGCCTCGCCGCGGTTCGACAGCCACGCGATCAGTTCGTCGACCGTGTGCACGCTTGCGGGAGGCTCGATGGTCTCCTCCGCCTTGCCGATCCGCTCGCGCACCCAGGCGAAATACTTCACCTTCATCCTTCATCCTCCTCGATGAGGTGATGAATGCCGGCGCGGAAATAGTCCCAGCCGGTGTAGATCGTCACAATCGCCGATATCCAGAGCAGCACGATGCCGATCAGCGTGGTGGCGGGAATGAGTTGCTCGCCGGCTTCGCCCGCGATCAGGAATCCGATGGCGACGAGTTGGACGGTGGTTTTCCACTTCGCCAGTTTCGTGACAGGCACGCTGACCCGAAGTGCGGCGAGATATTCGCGCAGGCCCGAGACCAGGATCTCGCGGCACAGAATCACCACCGCGGCCCACAGCGTCCAGCCATGGATGGAGTTGTCGGCGGCGAGCATCAAGAGACAGGAAGCGACCAGCAGCTTGTCGGCGATCGGGTCGAGCATCCGGCCAAAGGCGGATTGCTGATCCCAGATTCGCGCATAGTAGCCATCCAGCCAATCCGTGATCGCGGCGGTGATGAACACGGCCAGCGCCACCCAGCGCAGCCATAGTGGCCCGTCCAGGATGGACTGCACATAGACGCAGCCGACCACCACGGGGATGGCGGCAATCCGCCCCACGGTCAGGATATTCGGGATCGACAAGGTCTTGGACGGGCTTCTGGTGGTCGCGATGTTCATCCGTCTTACCAATACCGGCGAAGCTGGGAGGTCAACACCTTGGCGCACATGAGGCGTGGGAGATGACGTAAGTATAACGAGTTTAACGCCAAATCCCCAATTAGCCGGGCTGGGTGTGGAAATACTCGAAGATTCGCCGGGCACTTTCGGCACTGACCCCCGGAACCTTGCCGAGATCGGCAATCGAGGCCCGCTCGATCTCCTTCAGCGTTCCAAAGTGAAGCAGCAGGGCACGTTTGCGTGACGGGCCGATCCCGGGGATCTCCTGCAGGCCGGCCTCACGGATGTCCTTTTTGCGCAGCTTGCGGTGCGAACCGATCACGAAACGATGTGCCTCGTCGCGCAGCCGCTGGATAAAATAAAGCACGGGATCGCGCGGCTCGAGCTTGATCGCCTCGCGGTCCGGCATGAACAGGGTCTCTCGGCCGGCATCGCGGTCCGGTCCCTTGGCGACGCCGAGCAAGGTCACCTTGTCGACGCCGAGCTCGGCGAGGATTTCGCGCGCCGCGTTGAGCTGGCCGCGGCCGCCGTCGATGATGACAAGGTCGGGCCATTGCGGAAACGAATCGTCGTCGCGCGGCTTCTTGTCGTCGCCGTCGGCGGGCTTGACGAGACGCTTGAAGCGGCGCTGCAGCACCTCGCGCATCATGGCGTAGTCATCGCCCGGCGTGAGCCCTTCCGACTTGATGTTGAACTTGCGGTATTGGTTTTTCATGAAACCGTCGGGTCCTGCGACGATCATGGCGCCGACCGCGTTGGTGCCCTGGATGTGGCTGTTGTCATAGACCTCGATGCGCTTCGGGGTGTGCGGCAGGCCCAGCGTCGTCACCATCGCATCCAGCAGCCGGCCTTGTGTTGCGGTATCGGCGAGCTTGCGGCCGAGCGCCTCGCGCGCATTGGTCAGTGCATGCGCGATCATCTCCTTCTTCTCGCCGCGCTTGGGCACGGAGACCTCGACCTTGAAGCCGGCCTTCACCGAAAGCGCATCCGCCAGGAGTTCGGCTTCTTCCACTTCGTGCGAGAGCAGGATCAGCTTCGGCGGCGGCTTGTCGTCGTAGAACTGGGTGAGGAACGAGCCCAGCACTTCCTCCGGCGTGAACGTCTTTTCCGCCCGCGGGAAATAGGCGCGGTTGCCCCAGTTCTGGCCTGTGCGGAAGAAGAACACTTCCACGCAGGAATAGCCGCCTTCCTGGTGTATGGCGAACACGTCGGCTTCTTCCACGGTGCGCGGATTGATGCCCTGCTGCGACTGGATCGCCGAGAGCGCGGCGAGGCGGTCGCGGAAGGTGGCGGCGGTCTCGAATTCGAGCTCGCCGGATGCCTTCTCCATTTCGGCGGCGAGCAGCTGCTTCACCGCATGGCTGCGGCCCGACAGGAACTCGGTCGCCTCGCGCACAAGCTCGGTATAGCCGGGGAAATCGATCTCGCGCGTGCAGGGGCCGGCGCAGCGGCGGATCTGATAGAGCAGACAGGGCCGGGTGCGGCTCTCGAAGAAGGAGTCGGTGCAGGAGCGGATCAGGAACGCGCGCTGCAGCGCCGTGATGGTGCGGTTGACGGCGCCGGCGGAGGCGAAGGGGCCGAAATAGCGTCCCGGCCGCGTCTGCGCGCCGCGATGTTTCAGGATCTGCGGAGCCCAATGGTCGCCGGTGATCAGGATGTAAGGGAACGACTTGTCGTCGCGAAGCTGCACGTTGAAGCGCGGGCGCAACTGCTTGATCAGGTTGGCTTCCAGCAGCAGCGCTTCGGTCTCGGTCACGGTCGAGACGATCTCGACATTGGTGGTGGCCGCGATCATGCGCAGGATGCGCGCCGGCAGCGGCGCGTTGACCCTTGCATAGGAGGTGAGGCGCTTTTTGACGTTCTTGGCCTTGCCGACATAGAGCACGTCGTTGGCGGCATTGAGCATGCGGTAGACGCCGGGCGAGGTCGGCGCGAGCCGCACCGCGTTCTCGATCGCGGCATGCCCCGCCGTCAGCCCGCCCTCGGCGATGGCTTCCGCCGGTTCCTCCGACAAGTCGGGCAGGCGGGCTTCCTCGTCGTCCTCGGCGGGCGACGTCGCCGGGTCGATGTCGGCGCTCGCATCCTGCGGCGGCATGTCGCCGGCGGAACCCACCTTGCCCTTGCGCGGTGGCGGCTGATCGCTGGAATCGTCTTTCATGGGGGCGAATTTATGCATTGCCGCGGGGCCCCGCCAGCCGCACGGGCTCAAGGGGCGCGCCATCCGCAAGTAACACATTCTTAAGAATGATGAGCGGCCGGTAACCCCGCTTAACAACGCTTTAACTTAAAATTCTCGATAACTTCTACGCGAAAAGACTGGAATTCCGTAACCAAGCGGGGCGTTCGGCGCGTCCGCGGGTCACGGTGAGTTGCGTGGTGGAGAGTACCGATGACCAGGTTTGTGTTGGGCGCGTTCGCGCTCCTCGCGGCAGGGTGGAGCATCCAGGCGGAGGCTGCCGACTTCAGCTACAATTCGCGCCCGCCCTATACCGTCAACCAGCCGCTCAACGCCTATAGCTGGGCCGGCCCCTATCTCGGCGGCAATTTCGGCTACGCCTGGGGCAGCGTCGACAATGCCTGGGCCAAGCCAAGCGGCTTCGTCGGCGGCCTGCAGGCCGGCTACAACTTCCAGAACGGCCCGTGGGTGTTTGGTTTCGAGGGCGACATCCAGGGCTCGAGCGCGGACGACACCTTTGCGGCGTGGAAATTCTCCAACCCGTGGTTCGGCACCATCCGCGGCCGCGGCGGCTATGCCTTCAACAACGTGCTGTTCTACGGCACGCTGGGTCTGGCGTTCGGCGAATTGCGCGCCACCACCTTCGGGATGACGGAATCCCACACCAATGTCGGCTGGACCGCAGGTCTCGGCGCCGAGTTCGGCTTCGCGCCGAGCTGGAGCGCCAAAATCGAATATCTCTATGTCGATCTTGCCAACAGCAATTTCATCATCACCGGCGCCTCGCACGGCCTGAGCTTCGGCACGGTGCGCGCGGGAGTGAATTACCGCTTCTGAAGACAAGACGCGTCAACAGAAACACGCGTCAACAGGAACACACGACAAGAACACTTGGCATAGCAACCTCCCGGCCGGCGAAAACGGCCGGGATTTTTTTGTGCCGCGATCGGCAAAGTGGTTAGGACGAAACCACGAGGTTGACCGCTTTCGGGCCCTTGCCCTTCTTGTCCGGCTCGACCTCGAAGGTGATGCGCTGTCCCTCGGTGAGATCTTTCAAGCCGGCGCGCTCCACCGCGGTGATGTGCACGAACACGTCGCGGCCGCCGTCGTCCGGCTTGATGAAGCCGTAGCCGCGCTCGCCGTTGAAAAACTTGACCGTACCAGTCATGGCCATCGGGAAACCTCCCCCGTCGTGCTTTGCCGTGACGCGTAATTCGCGCCCGGCCGACCGGACAATCGCTGCCGGAAAGCATGGCCACCTTGACGGAACGCAAACAAAAATCCCGCGCGCCGCCTGGTCGTTCTTAGGCCTTGTCACTCCGCCGCAACCATTCGCGGAAGCGGAACGTAAAGCCAGTCCAAGTAGCCCTGAGCATAATACGGTTCCCGGCATGTTGCCTATGACTTTGATGGCTAGGGCAGCCCTGAGGGGTAGCCCGGGCGGCGAGCCGGCGCAGGGCCTCAGGGCTTGGCGGCCTCCAGGCGGAAGCGGCCGGCGCCGCCCTGGCCGAGCGGCTTTTCCAGCTCCGGGAGGATGGTCTTGAGTTCCCCCTGCAAGGTCCACGGCGGGTTGACCATCAGAAGGCCGGTGGAGGCCAGCGGCCCGCCCGCTTCCTGCGGGGCGACGGAAAATTCCAGCCGCAGGCAGCTGCCGGCGGGCTTGGCATCCCCGGCGGCCTGCGCGACCTGCCGCGCCAGCGTGTCGGCGGCGCGGCGGCTCTTGACGGGATACCAGAGCACATAGCTGCCGGTCGGCCATTTCTGGAATGCGGCGCGGAAGCCGTTTCCCAGCTGCTCGAACTCGTTGTTCGCCTCAAACGGCGGGTCGATCAGGACGAGCCCGCGCCGCTCCTTCGGCGGCACGAAGGCGGAGAGCGCCATCCAGCCGTCGAGATCGACCACGCGCGCCTGCTCGTCGCGGCGCAGCGCCTCGATCAGCTGCTTGCGCGCGCCCGGCTCAAGCTCGCAGGCGGTCAGCCGGTCCTGCGGCCGCAATAGCGCCCGGGCGATCAGGGGCGAACCCGGATAGGCCGTCAGCTCGGCGCCGGCGTTGAAGGCTCTGACGATGTCGAGATAGGGCCGGACCAGCGGCAGCGCCTTGTCGGAAAAGCGCGCCTGCAGGATGCGCGCAATTCCGCTTTTCCATTCGCCGCTGCGCTGCGCCTCGTTGCCGGTGAGGTCATAGAGGCCGCCGCCGGCATGGGTGTCGATGACGCGAAAGGCGGCGGGTTTTTCCTGCAAATAAAGCAGGATGCGCGTCAGCACGATGTGCTTGAGGACATCGGCGAAATTGCCGGCGTGGAAGGCGTGGCGGTAGTTCATGCTCAGTCTGCAAGTCCCTTGGCGGACTCTACTCGTCCTACTTCGTCATGCCCGGGCTTGTCCCGGGCATCCACGTCTTCCTTTACTGCTGCCAAGACGTGGATGGCCGGGACATCTAGCGCGAAGACGCGCTTCGCGCTTTAGCCCGGCCATGACGAGGAAAATCATCCCCCGCGCACCGGCGGCATCAGCACCTGCTCGCGGCGGCAGGATCGGCGCTCGTTCTCCTCGCAGGAGCGGAACTGCAGGTCCTTGCTCATGCAGATGCGCACCTCGGAAAGCCGCCGCGAATCGCAGGTCACCGAGATCGCGGACGGGCTCAGTCCCGGATTGGCCTTGATGAAATCGGCTTCCAGGTCCTCCGGCGAAATCAGCTTCGGCTTGGACAGCTGCAGCAAATCTTCCGGGATCCTCACCGCGGCGCGCGCCTTGCGGATGGTCTCGAAATAGGCGCGCGTGCCGAGCCCGGAGCAGGTGCCGTGCTTGTCCCACTCGTTGTAGATCAGCCCCGGCGCCGGCATCAGGTCGAGCATCGAGAGCATGACATTGCGCTCCAGCCGCGGGGCGGGGCGCTTGCAATATTCGGGATAGCCGCGGTCGTATTGCGGCCACAGCCCGTGCACGACGAAGGAGAACGGCCGTTCGCCGCACTGCGCGCTCGAGCGGTGGGTATGGCCGCGCTCGGCGGCCGCCTCGCAGAAGGAGGGCGACCAGGACAGCGCCAGCACATAGAAATCGAACGCGCCGGGGGCGTTCTGGCGGGCATCCTGGGCCTGCGCCGGGGCCAGGAAGGCCGGGCCGAGCAGGAAAAGCAGGGAAAGGAGAAGCCGCCGCGCCAGCATCGACAAGGAAGAAACCATCACCGCGCCCTCACACCACACCGGCGCGGAGCCTAGCAGAGCGTGAGAACATTTCAAGAACAAAATCCAGGGTTGTCATTGCCGGCCCGCCGGACCGGCAATCAGTCAGGGCTTGCAATCAGGGCTAGCAATCAGGGCTTGGCCGCCTTGCAGGCCGGATTCCAGGCCCAGTTGCGGTCGAGGCCGACCACGCAGAATTCGACGCCCTGGCCCATGCCGGCAAAGGCGCCGTCCTCGATGATCGAGAAATACACCTCGCGCATCTTGCCGTCGGAGATCATGGCCTGGCCCGCGCAATAGCGGCGCGGGATGTTGTCGGACTGCCAGGGCCGGAAGGCGATCTCGTGGACATTGGTGTAGCCCGTGATCACCAGCCTGGAATTCCAGAAGGTGCTTTCCTTCTCCTGGAACATCGAGGCGATGCCCGGCAGCGCCGCCTCGCAGGGCTTGAGCCGGCCGTCATATTTCGGGCCGCTCAGCCAGAAATTCAGCTCCAGCGGATTGGCAGCCCGGGCCTCGCCGAGCGCGGCAAGGCCGAGCAGGGCGCCAAGCGCCGCGGCAAGGCCGCATTTCCGTGAGGATTTCAACATCTCGCGCATGGGAATCCGCTTCAAGGCCCGATTGGCCGGACGGTGCCGCGAAGGTGGAACGAGGTCAAGTGCAGCGCGGCAACACCTGAAAAGAGTTCGCCATGGCCCGGCCCGGGCGTTCTTTTCAGGGCCTGCAAGGCGCTCTAAGGTGCGCCCACGAGAATGGAGTCGCCGATGCGAAAAGTTATGGCCGCCGGCCTGGTTGCGATCTGCGGGATGCTGGCGTCTGCGCCGGCGCGGGCCGACTGGGTGCCGCCGTTCAAGGGCAACGATACCGGCGGGATCATCGCCTTTTCGCTCGCCCAGCAGCAGGACGCCCGCCAGCTCGCCGTCGATCACTGCGCCTATTACGGCAAGGTGGTGAAGTTCCTCGCCATCCAGGCCACTTATGGCGGCTACATCTCCTTCTCCTGCCGCTGGGTGCCCTATGGCTCCAACGCGCGGCCGCTGGTCACCAAGTACTAGATCCATTTCCATCGCTGACAGACAGGAGCGCGGCGCATGACGCGACAGCTTCTCGCATTCGTTGCCGCGACCGGCCTGCTTTTGCCTGCAGCCGGCGCGCAGGCCGTGGAGCTGCCGGTGCGCAAGGCGGGCCTCTGGGAAATGAAGATGGTGCGCACGGGCGGCTCGATGCCCGACATGACCATGCAGCATTGCACCGATGCCTCCACCGACAAGAAGATGAGCACGTCGTTCTCGCCGGGCCAGGAAACCTGCAGCAAGCAGGACGTCGAGAAGACCGCGACCGGCTATGTCAGCTCCTCCGTGTGCAGCGTCGCCGGCACGACCGTCACCTCGCATGCCGAGATCACCGGCGACTTCAATTCCGCCTACACCATGAAGGCGACCTCGCGCACCGAGGGCGCGCCGTCCGGCATGCCGCGCGAGAGTGCGGTCACCATCGAGGCGAAATGGCTCGGCGCCTGCAAGGCCGACCAGAAGCCGGGCGACATCGTGATGCCCGGCGGCATGAAGATGAACATCCTCGAGCTCGACAAGCTCAAGGCGATGCTGCCGAAGTCGATGCAGAAATGATCGCATTCTCGTCATCAAGGTAGATCAAGGCCTCATGGTTCGAGACGCGCGTGCCGCGCTCCTCACCATGAGGGTCTGACGTTGAGGCAACTTGCGAGAACCTCATCCTGAGGAGCCGCGCATCGGCGCGGCGTCTCGAAGGATGGGCCGCACGAAGAAAGCAGACACAGATTCTCGTTCCCGCAGCAGGTTTTCACCCGGGTTGTGCCATCTCGTTGTCCCTCTCTCCTTCGAGAGGGCGCAGGGAAAGCCGGGCGCCGACTGCGCCCGCAGTCCCGTGTGCGAAAGTCCGGTAGCAAAGAGCACACGGGTTAAACCACAGGTACAGCCGAGACATCCCGGCTTTCCCCGCGCAATGGCTTTACGGCTT
>Ga0187815_10000210_pt1 | contig 29765 bp, 24 predicted proteins | sample NC_S_5_FD_132962 | JGI IMG/M metagenome (GOLD analysis project Ga0187815, IMG submission 132962) | Wetland sediment microbial communities from Neuse River Estuary, North Carolina, USA - ASW-S_5 | ecosystem: Environmental > Aquatic > Freshwater > Wetlands > Sediment | place: USA: North Carolina... | reverse complement strand
GCCCTTCTCCTTGAAGTATTTCAGCGCGCCGGGGTGGAACGGGATCGGCGAGCGGTCCTGCACCTGGTTGTCGAGCGAGAAACTCTCGGCTTCCTTGTGCACGGCGACGATGTCGGCCTTCTTCTCCACCAGCGTCTTGACGACGGCGTAGGCGTCGTCGTCGCTCATCTTGTCGCCGGTGACGATCAGGTTCCAGACCTCGGTGATCGAGTTGTCCTTGTCGTAGCCGGGATACGATCCTGCCTTGATCTTGCTCGGCGAATACAGCTTGCCGTATTTGGCGTTCATCTTCTCGGCCAGGTTGCCATGGTCGACCAGCTTCATCTTGATGCCGGGCGTCGCCGCGAGATCGGTGACGGCGGCGGTCGGAATGCCGCCGACCCAGAAGAAGGCATCGATCTTGCGGTCCTTGATGGCGTTGACGGACTCGGCAACGCCAAGCCGCTCGCGCTTCATGTCCTTGTCCTTGTCGAGACCGGCCGCCTCGATGACGCGGAACGCCATGACTTCAGTGGCGCTGCCGGGCGATCCCGTGGAGACGCGCTTGCCCTTCATGTCGGCCATGGTTTCGATGCCGGTGCCTTCCACCGTCACCACATGCATGCGGTTCGGATAGACCACGAGCAGGGCCTGCAACGGCAGCTTGCCGCTCTTGAACTTGTCCTCGCCCTTCAGCGCATCGAGCGCGGCGTCGGCCATGGTGAAGCCAAGCTCGCTCTTTCCAGCGCCGATCAGCTTGAGATTGTCGACCGAGCCGCCGGTGACTTCGGCGGTGGCCTGCACGTTGGGAAGGTTCTTCGAGAGCACGTTGGCGACTGCCCCGCCGAGCGGATAGTAGACGCCGCCCGTGCCGCCGGTGCCGATCGACATGGTCTTCTGCTGGGCGTGCGCGAGGCCACCAAGCGCCAGTCCCGCGGAAAGCGTAACGGCCAGGATTGCCGCGGTTCTTGTTGCTCTTCTCATGGTCGTTTCACTCCTCAAATTGTCGGCGCCGGTTGGGGCGTCCGCGTTCTGGCCTGCCACAGTAGCACGCCGAAGCCGATGATCAGGCCCGGCAGGTAAGTGTAGCTGATGTCGCGCCCGATCAGCCATTCGACGATTGCCTCGATCAGGCTCGGAAATACCAGCAGCAATCCCGATAGCAGAAGCAGGCCGCGCTCAATCGGCGTATTTTGTCGCAGCGCCCAGTTCTGGGCGCAGGCCGCCAGCGCCATCAGGCCGATGGTGGTCTTGATCGTGATCTCGAAGATATCGATCCACGAGCCGCCCTTGGGAATGCTGAGCAGCAGGCCTGCGCCTTGCGGGTCGAGCACGAACACGAACGGCACCAGGAAGGCGGGCAGGGTGTATTTCCAGGATTGCAGCGTGGTCTTGTAGGGATCGCCGCCGGTGATGGCGGCGGCCGCGAACGGCGACAGCGCCGTCGGCGGCGAGACTTCCGACAGCACAGCATAGTAGAAGATGAACATGTGCGCGGCGTAGTCGGGCACGCCAAGCTTGATCAACGCGGGCGCGGCGATCACGGCGCAGATGATGTACGACGCCGTCACAGGCACGGCGAGGCCGATGATCCAGACGATAAGCGAGGTGTAGATCGCGGTCAGCAGCAGGCTGCCGCCGGCATAGCTGATCACGATGGCGGAGAATTTCAGTCCGAGGCCGGTCAGCGTCACGACGCCGACCACGATGCCGGCGCAGGCGCAGGTGGTCGCCGCGTTGAGCGCGCCGATCGAGCCGTCGGCCAGCGCCTTCACCAGCTTCTTCGGCACCAGCGCCGTATCCTTGCGCAGGAAGCTCAGCGCGAAGGTGACGACGATGGCATAAAACACCGATAGCGACGCCGAATAGCCGACCACCATGAACACGACCACGGCCAGCAGCGAGATGAAGTGGAAGCCATAGCGCTTCGTCATCTCGCCAAGCGTCAGGTCGGGTTTGAAGGAAACGTCCCTGGCGCCGAATTTCTTGGCGTCCAGCTCCACCATGACCAGCAGCGACAGGTAGTAAAGACAGGTCGGGATCGTCGCCATCCAGATCACGTCGAGATAGCTGATCTTGAGAAACTCGGCGATCAGGAACGCGGCCGCGCCCAGCACCGGCGGCGAGAGGATCGCGCCGAGGCCGCCGGCTGCGAGCAGCCCGCCCGCCGCGTTCTTCTCAAAGCCGGCCTTGGCCATCATTGGATAGGCCACGGTGCCGATCATGACGGTCGTGGCAACGCCCGAGCCCGAGGGGCCGCCGAGCAGGAACGACGACAGCACCACCGTGCGCCCGGCGCTGTTCGGCTTGCCGCCCATCAGGGCCAGCGAGAAGTCGATGAAGAATTTTCCGGCGCCGGAATGCTGCAGGAAGGCGCCGTAGATCGTGAACAGGATGATCAATGTCGCGGACACGTCCACCGCGACGCCGAAAATGCCCTCCAGGGTGATGAAGAGATGGCCGACCAGACGCGCCAAGTCGTAGCCGCGATGGGTCCACGGCGCCGGCAGGTGCGGGCCCAGCATCGCATAGGCGATGAAGAACACCGAAACCACGGGCATGATCCATCCGGTGGTGCGCCGCGTTGCTTCCAGCACCAGCACGATGAAGACGATGCCGACGATCACGTCCCACCGCTCGGGCACGGCGGCGCGGTCGGTGAAGTCGTCACCGCCCCACAGCGCATAGACGATGGTCGCCACCGCAACGATGCCGGGCACGACGTCCCACCAGCGCACGCGGTTACGGAAACGCGTCGCCAGTGGAAACAGCAGGAAGCTCAGCACCAGCGTGAAGGCAACGTGGGTGTAGCGCAGTTCCTGGGTCGGCACGATCGCATAGGCCGCGTAGAGGTGGAACAGGCTCATCGCGACCGCGATCGCGGTCGAGATCCGCCCGGCCCAGCCCATCAGCCGGTTCGCTGCGCCTTCCTCGGCCTCGACGAAGGCTTCTGCCTTTTGCAGTGCCTCGTCGGAGACAGCGACGACCTCGTCATTGGGTTTGCGCTGTGATGATTGGTCTTGCCCCATGCTTTCCCCAAGAAGCTGAAGGCCGCGGCCGGCCCCTCGGAGCGCATTGACCCTACTTTGGGGAGCCGTTGCAAGGGGTTTGCACCCATCGACTTTCGGATAGGACGGAACCTGAATGCTTTGCAAAAAAGCCGGTCAGCCCTTCGCGGTTCGGCGATATGAAGCGGTTGACCCCGGCCCCGCCTGCGGTCAATTTCCGGCCTCTCAAGGGGAAATTCATGCCAATTCGTTCAAGACTGACCGCGTTCGCGGTCGCGTGCGCCATTGTGCTGGCGGCGCCCGCCGCCACGGCGCAAGGATTCATTAACATTCTCACCGGCGGCACTTCCGGTGTCTATTACCCGCTCGGCGTCGCCATCGGGAAAATCTACAGCGACAAGATTCCGAACGTCAAAACGCAGGTGCAGGCCACCAAGGCCTCGGTCGAGAACCTCGTGCTGCTGCAGCAGGGCCGCGGCGAGCTCGCCTTCACGCTCGGCGACTCCCTGAAGGCCGCCTGGGAAGGCGACGAGGAAGCCGGCTTCAAGAACAAGCTCGACAAGCTGCGCACCATCGGGGCGATCTATCCCAACTACATCCAGATCGTCGCTACCGCCGAGAGCGGCATCAGGACGCTCGACGACCTCAAGGGCAAGAGCCTGTCGGTGGGCGCGCCGAAGTCCGGCACCGAGCTGAATTCGCGCGCGATCCTTTCCGCCGCTGGGATGAGCTACAAGGACCTCGGCAAGGTCGAGTATTTGCCGTTCGCCGAATCCGTCGACCTCATGAAGAACCGCCAGCTCAATGCGACGCTGCAATCGGCGGGCCTCGGCGTGGCGTCGCTGAAGGATCTCAGCACGTCCAGCCCAATCGCCGTGGTGTCCGTGCCCAAGGCGATCGTCGACAAGATCGGGCCGCCCTTCATCGCGGCAACCATTCCCGCGAACACATACACCGGCCAGGAAAAGGACGTGCCGACGGCGGCGGTGGTCAACTATCTCGTGACCTCCTCGAAGGTGTCGGACGACCTTGCCTACCAGATGACCAAGCTGATCTTTGAATCCCTGCCTGAGCTTGCCAATGCGCATGCCGCCGGCAAGGAGATCAAGCTGGAGACCGCCGCCAGCGGCAGTCCGATCCCGCTGCATCCCGGCGCGATCCGCTATTACAGGGAAAAGGGCCTGATCAAGTAAGGGGGCTCGCTCTTCCAGTGTCATGCCCGGGCTAAAGCGCGAAGCGCGTCTTCGCCGCCCAAGGTCGCCGCCCAAGCCCCGGCATCCACGTTTTGGGACGCGGCACATTAAGACGTGGATGGCCGGGACAAGCCCGGGCATGTCGAATCAGGCAAGTGATATAAGGGACGGGGACAGGGGAAGCGCGACAATGCAGCAGGTTGAAGCGACGGAAGGCCCCGCCAAGGTCAAGCTCGATAATTTCGAACACGGCTTTCCGGAAGGCTTCGGTCCGGGCATCTGGGGACGTCTGGCCTACGCCATCGGCATCCTGTTCGCGGTGTTCCAGCTCTATGTCGCCGCGTTCAACTATTTCCCGAGCCAGGTGGTGCGCGGCGTCCATGTCGGCTTCCTGCTGCTGCTTACTTTCGGCCTGATCGGTAACTTCACGGCGAAGACCGACTTCGGCCGCGCCGCGGCCTGGATGACCGGCGCGCTGGGCTTTGCCTGCGGCCTCTACCAGTGGATCTTCTATGCGGATTTGATCGCGCGCGACGGAGACCCGACTCGCACCGACCTCGTGGTCGGCACCTTGCTCGCGATCCTGATCTTCGAGGGCACGCGCCGCCTGATGGGTCTCGCGCTGCCGCTGATGTGCGGCGCCTGTCTGCTCTACTGGTTCTTCGGCCAGTATCTGCCGGCGCCATTCAACCACCGAGGCTATGATTTCGACCAGGTGATCTCGCATCTCTCCTTCGGCACGGAGGGCTTTTACGGCGTGCCAATCTACGTGTCGGCGACCTACATCTTCCTGTTCATCCTGTTCGGCTCGTTCCTCGAACGCGCCGGCATGATCCAGCTCTTCACCGACGTTTCGCTCGGCCTGTTCGGCCGCACCCGCGGCGGACCGGCAAAGGTCGCGGTGTTCGCATCGGGTATGATGGGCACGATCTCCGGCTCTGGCGTCGCCAACGTGGTCACCGTTGGCCAGTTCACCATTCCCCTGATGATCAAGTTCGGCTATCGCCGCGCCTTTGCCGCGGGCGTCGAGGCGACCGCCTCGATGGGCGGGCAGATCATGCCGCCGGTCATGGGTGCGGTCGCCTTCATCATGGCGGAAACGCTCGGCGTGCAATATTCGGAGATCGTCAAGGCCGCGGTGATCCCGGCGATCCTCTATTTCGCTTCCGCCTTCTGGATGGTGCATCTGGAGGCGGGTAAGCACGGCCTCGTCGGCATGAAGAAATCGGAGATTCCAAACGCGTGGAAGGCGCTGGTGGCGCGCTGGTATCTCGTGCTGCCGCTCGCCGCGCTCGTCTATATGCTGTTCGAGGGATTTACGCCGCTCTATGCCGGCAGCATGGGCCTTGCGCTTACCGTCGCGCTGATCCTGGGCGCTTCCATCACGCTCGGCTTCTCCGGCACCGTGCTGCGCTACATCTTCTGGATCGGCCTTGCGTTGGTCGTCGCGGCGGTGTCGCGCAACGGGCTGGAGATCGTCCCGGTGGCCGGTGTTGTTGGCCTCCTGATCGTGATCGCGTTTCTGTCTCGCGGCGGCCGCGCCACGCTCGTCGCCTGCCGCGGCGCGCTCGCCGACAGCGCCAAGTCGGCCCTGACCGTCGGCATGGCGTGCGCCATCGTCGGCAGCATCATCGGCATGATGACGCAGACCGGCGTCGGCACCATCTTCGGCACCTGGATCATCGGCCTCGGCGACCAGAGCCTGTTCCTCGCGCTGATCATGACGATGCTGCTGTCGATCCTGCTCGGCACCGGCATTCCAACCATCCCGACCTACATCATCACCGCAGCGCTGGCCGCTCCCGCGCTCGCCAAGCTCGGCGTGCCCCTGATCGCCAGCCACATGTTCGCGTTCTATTACGGCATCATGGCCGACCTGTCGCCGCCGGTGGCGCTCGCCGCACTCGCGGCTGCGCCGATCGCCAAAGAAAATCCCGACAAGATCGGCTGGGAGGCGATGCGGGTCGCGCTCGCCGGCTATGTGATCCCCTTCATCTTCGTCTATTCGCCGGCCCTGATGCTGCAGGCCGGCGATCCCATGGCGGCAACGCTTGGCTTCTACGGCGCGGTGGCGCTCGCGACGTTGAAGGCGCTGGTCGCGATCGGCCTGTTCGGCGTGGTCGCCATCGGCTTCCTGTTCGCGAGGCTTAACTGGGCCGAGCGCGCCGTGGCGTTCATCGCCGCGCTCTGCCTGCTCGGCGATTTCCAGTACAGCGACACCGCGGGCTTTGCGCTCGCCGCCCTTGTTGTGCTCTGGCAATGGCGGCAGCGTGCGCGCAGCACGGTGGCGCCGGCTTGAGCCTGTGCCTTGCCTCCGCCGGTGCCGTGAAGGCGATCTCCATTGCTGCCTTCACGCTGGCCTGGACCCATTCGATCGAAAAGGTCGAATGGCAGGAGGACTGGCGGATCACGCCGAAGGGGCTCGAACTGGTCGAGGCGCGCGTCAAGGGCTCCGGTGCCGGCATGGAGCCGCCGCCCGAGGCCCGGCTCGTGGAGGGCTGGTTTCGCTGGAAGCCTTCGCGCCCCGCCATGCCGGAGGTAACGCTCGGCAATTCCGGCGCCGCCGGCGAATGGCGGTTGTGCGCGGACGGCAAATGCAGGACGCTGTCGGACATTCTCGGCCATCCGGTCGGGGCCAACGTCACGACCATGCGCGCGTGCAAACAATAACCGCGCAAGCAACAACAATGGCAGGGAGAACGCGATGAACCGGCTCAAGGGCAAGACTGCGATGGTGGTGGGTGCAGGCTCGATCGGGCCCGGCTGGGGCAATGGCAAGGCGACTGCGGTGACCTTTGCGCGCGAGGGCGCGCAGGTGTTCTGCGTCGACCGCAACGGCGCCGCTGCGGAAGAGACCGCCAACATCATCAAGTCCGAGGGCGGCAAGGCGGCGGCATTCACAGCCGACGTCTCCCGCGCGGCCGACGTCGAGGCGATGGTCGCCGCCTGCCTGAAGGCCTACAACCGCATCGACGTGCTCGACAACAATGTCGGCATCGCCGAGATGGGCGACGTGGTCGAGGTGAGCGAGGCGGAATGGGACCGCGTCTTCGCCGTCAATTTGAAGAGCGCTTTCCTTGCCATGAAGCATGTGATCCCGGTCATGCAGAAGCAGGGTGGCGGCTCGATCATCAACATTTCCTCCATCGCCTCGATCCGCCATCTCGGCATTTCCTATGTCAGCTACGGCACCTCGAAGGCTGCGATGAACCAGATGACGCGCACCACCGCCGTGCAGTTCGCGCGCGACCATGTCCGCGTCAATGCGATCCTGCCCGGGTTGATGAAGACGCCGATGGTCGAGCATTCCGCCGGTCTCGCGGCGAGCTATTCCGGCGGCGATGTGGAAGCGATGTGGCGCGCCCGCGACGCCCAGGTGCCGATGGGACACATGGGAGACGCGTGGGATGTCGCCAATGCGGCGCTGTTTTTGGCCTCCGACGAATCGAAATACGTCACCGGCATCGAGCTCGTCGTCGATGGCGGTATCACGGTGAAGAGCTAGCCGGGACGACGTGTGCTCATAGATGATTCCGGAGCTGGCCGCAGCGAACGGGCCGAGCGCAGCAGTCGGAGCTACCCGCGGCGCTCTGCGTCCAGGTGCTTCATCGGAGCTGGCGCCTTTGCCAGGCAAACCGCGAGCTGCGACTTTGCAACTGGATCGTCAGGGAAAGCATGGAGGATGTCTTCGTAGCGGCGGGCGGCCTGAGCAAATTGACCTTGCTCGAAATATGACGAGGCTTCACTCGTCAAATTGCACAGTGTGATCGCATTGTCCGGCGCCTTTAGCTCGGGATCGTCGCTGGCCCTGATGCCGAGCAGCTCATAGACCATGAATTCCCGCTTGCGACCCTTGACCTGAACCTTTCTTATCGGCCTTGCCACGATGTCCGGCCCGACGGCCTCGACAACGCTGTCGCTGACACAGATGGCGGTTCCGAAATTCTTGTTGATGCCCTCCAGCCGCGCCGCAACGTTCACCCCGTCTCCCATTACCGTGTAGCTGAGCCGCTCGCTCGAACCGACATTGCCGATGAGCACCTCCGCGCAATGCAACCCGATCCGAAGATTCAATGACGGTCGCCTCTGCTTGCTCCAGTCAGCGTTGAGCTGTTGCATTCGCCTCGTTGCCCGCAGTGCGCCGCAGCAGCCACGCAGCACGTGGTCATCGCGATGGAGCGGAGCGCCCCAGAACGCCATGATGCCGTCGCCTATGAACTTGTCGACTGTGCCGAACTCCTCCGCAATAGCGTTCGAAACGGCTTCAAAATAGACCGACAGCTGCGCGAGCAGATCATTCGGTGCCTCGCGTTCGGCCAGAGTGGAAAAATCCTGTAGGTCGGTGAAGAGCACGGTCATGAATCGCTGTTCGACACCAAGCGTCAGCGGGGTCCCCGTCTTGATCAGCTTCCTGACTACATCCAGCGGTACGAACGAAGAGAAAGAGCGCAGCGAAGTCTCGAACAGCTTGACCGCGGTTTGCAGTTCCTTGATCTCCTTGATGTTCGATCGCGTCGGGATCCCGTATGAGAATGTCAGGTCCTCGACTGACCGCAAATCCCGTGACACGTATTCGAGCGGCCGTGACAATCTGCGCGAGAAGAAATGGATCAGCAGCAACTCGATGCCGGTGAGGCCGGCGATCAGGACGATCATCTGCTTGCTCGTTCGTTCGAGGGTGCCGACAAAATCATCGGTCGGTGTCAGGGTGATGACCTCCCAGGGTTTGCCGAAACTACCCGGAAAGCGCGCAAATGAGGCGCTGATTTCTTCGCCGCTCTGCGGCGAGCGGAACAGGAAGTTGTCGCGATTGGTGTCGCGTCGTAGCCGATTTGCTTCGCGTACGTTGCCGTCGTCAATCGTATCCAGCTTGGCCATTTCCAGCTGGCCGTTCGCCAATCTCACGCCTTTCTTGGGATCGGGATAGGCGATGATCGTGCCCTCGGTCGGATTGGCGATCACCGTGGTGCTGTGGGGGCTGGCGCGGTGGCTGATGAGAAAGCGCGACAGCACTTCAAGCGTGATATTTGCGGAAGCGCAGCCGACGAACGCACCGTCCTTGACGATCGGGACTCTGAGAATGATGACTGGAAAGCCGGTGTCCGGATTGGGCCGAGGTCCCTCCACGATCAGCGCGCGGACTTCCTTTGCCGCCTGGTAGCCCGCGAGGGCTCTGATGTCCTCGATTGTTCCAACGTCATAACTTCCGACGACGTGGGGCCACGTATCGTAGAACGTGCGATGCCGGACCCGTCGCGCCGAGCCGGAGAAACTGTCGATATAGCTGGAATGCCAGTTTGCGGTCGCTGGAATTTTTGAATCGGAGCGCCGGCGGTCATCGTCCATCCGGGTCACAACTCGATGATAGCCGTCCTCCAGGCTGACATAGACCGCATCGATCTGCGGCGCCGAGGTGAGCGCTTTGTAGAGAAACTCGCGGCTTTCCTCCTTTTTGAATGTCTCGGGATCTTGCGCAGCGACGGAGGCGAGCAGGTCGAGTATGGCCGCGACCGGATTGATCAGGCGCTGGGCGTCGTCGACGCTGGCCCGCCTGGTCTTGGCCACGACGTCGTTCAGCGTCGCATTGATCGTGGCGGAATTCTGCCAATAGTTGTAGGCCAGGATGAATATCAGCACGGGAACGCTGAGGAGAACGAACAATCCCGACATTGCCACGCTCAGTCGCAGCGTGCCGATCGTGCGCGCAATCCGGCGATAAAGGATCCGGCTCAGCACGATAGCAGCGACGACAGCAAGGAAGGCCCACAGTAACGGGTCTCGCATCTGCAATCGCCATGATCCGTTGTCAGGCGCGTAGATCAGTCCTTTCGGAAGCTTCGCTTCGCCGAGCATGCCGAGGTCGACATAAGAGCGAGCGATGGCCTTCCAGCGCGCGGAGCTCTGATCGCCGAGCTCCGTGAGATGCTGGTCGATCAGCAATTCGGTCTGTGCTGCCTCGAACAGCAGCGCCTTCCTGCTCTTTTGCGCGGAGTACTTGCTTCGTATCAGATCGACGATTTCCTCCTTGTGGGCTAGCGCATAGGTCCACCCCATCAAGCTTGCAGCGCGAAACGCCGCTGCGCGTTCGGGATACGCGGCAATCTGCTGCCTCGAGGTGCAGAGGTTGTCACCGTAGAAATCGAACCCGTAGGCGCGCGGCGAAAACGCCAGATAAGGCGTGCCGTACTCTTCGAACAGGTATGGCTCACTGGTGCTGTAGGCGACCATCGCATCCGCCTTGCCGCTGAGCAGATCACGCGGATTCCCGGAGTGGGCGATGCGGGGCAGGTCGGCGTAGCCGACTCCCTCCTGCTTCAGCATCGCCGCGATATCGTCGCTGCCCGGGGCATCCATCAAGGCATGACCCTTCAGCTCGGAAATCGCGTGGATGCCGGCGCGGTGTGGCACCAGGATGATGGCCGCGGAGTGCTGAAAAATCACGCCGAGGACGACATTGTTGGCGCGTTCGGTGCTGTTAACGAGAACGCTGGTGGTGCACACACCGAAATCGGCAGCGCCGTTTGCCACCTCGAGCCCCGCATCGATGCCGGGGCCGCCCTCGCGAACCCTGACATCGAGACCATGGTCGCGATAGAATCCCTTCTCGATCGCCGCGTAATAGCCGGCGAACTGGAATTGATGTTTCCATTTGAGTTGCAGCGACACCTGCTCGAGTGCAAAGGCCGGCATGACCTGTCCGAAGACAAGTCCTGCCACGAGACACAGCGCGAACAACACGTCGCGTCCATGACGCCATCTTCCCGCTGCGGACATGTCGAGATCCACGCTCAAATGTCGCCCTCGACGCCTGCCATTCAGTCGCGAACTTTGACTCAAATTGGACTAGTCCTGAAGCGGTTTGAGTCTGCATCAAGCCGTCCGGCACATCAAGCAAGCGAGGCGGTGAGAACGTCGTGAGACGGTGCTAAACCGAGACATGTGTCAGTAACGCTTCCGCTTCTGGCCTTTAGCAGGCGGCCGTAGCGAATCTATCAGCGCGCGCTGTTACTGGCCTCGGACGAGTCGCAATTACGTCACCGGCATCGAGCTCGTCGTCGACGGCGATGAGCTAACCTAACCGAACCTGAACGGCGTCGCTCAAGGTGGATTTAGTACCCTTCGACTATGGTTCGCCTGGTTCCGGACAGATCAGTGAGGCGAACGATGGAACAGCAAAACAGCGCGAAGACCTGCCCGCAATGTGGCGGCGCCTTCGACCCGTCATGCGATCGCCGTTCCGGTTTTTCGACGCACGGCAGTTCGGCCGCTTGGGATTCGGGGACCCTTGTCGCCGCAGTGCTAATTCTCATGATCGCCTTGTTCGTGATTCCCGCGATCGTTGACCGCTGACGATCGCCTGCCACGATCGCATGGTGCCACGTTAGATTCCGGAGTCCATTCGTGAAACGTCTTTTCCTCATCGCCCTGGCCCTGGCCTCCATTCTGGCCGCGACCGCTCATGGTATCCAAGCGCAGAGCCCGTCACGGTCTCCTGAGTTGACGGTGACTGGTCGTGTGACCGACGTCGTCGGACGACGCTTTTTGATTGACGCAGATCAAGGGCGAACCTTGGTCGATCCCGTCGATGCTCCCAGTTCGTTGAATCTTTCCCCCGGTGATCGCATTTCAGTGACGGGATCGGTGCTGGACGGAATACTCCTCGCTCGTCGTATCGTCACGGTTGACGGCGCCTTGCTGTTCGAACGAAGCGCCGGACCAGGTCTCAGCAACGTCGACGCTACCTTGGCGTCCTTGCACTTGACGCCAACCTCGTCGCCAGTGCGCAAGAAGCGCAAGGTTGAAGTCACCGCGCAGACGGCGGAAGGCCGCAAGGTTTACGTAACGTTCGACCGATTTGGCCGAATTGACGAGATCGAGGACGCCGACCATGATAAGAAGCGCGTCGTAGCGATACGAACGCTCGCTCGGACCGACTTCGAGGAGCTCGCACGGCGCGCCGGTTTTGAACCGCTCGATGATTTCGAGCAAAAAAAGGACAGCGTCGAGATTCTGGTCCGCAATAGATCGGGCGAGCTTTTGGAGCTTCACATGGATCGCAATGGCTATATCTATAAGCGGGAATGGGTCCGCTAAGCTGGAGGAGTTCGACCATTGCGCATTCTTCTGGTCGAGGACGAACGCCCCCTTGCTGAGGAAATCGCCCGCGTGCTCAGAAAGTCCGACCTGGTGGTGGACATTTGCCATGATGGCGCCGCGGCGACGGACTGGGAGGATATCGAAAGCTATGACGCTGCGGTTCTCGATCTCGGGCTTCCAGGGACTGACGGGTTCGGTGTCCTGGCGGCTTGGCGCGGGCGCTCCATCAACCTGCCGGTGCTGGTGCTCACCGCGCGAGATCGGTTCGCCGATCTCGTGAAGGGATTCCGTTCAGGCGCCGATGACTACATGAAGAAACCGTTTCGGAGCGAGGAACTGCTGGTCCGCATCTTTGCCTTGATCCGGCGGTCTGCCGGCCATGCCCAGGCACAGATCGTCGTCGGCAATCTCAATCTGGAGACAGCCTCGGGGGTGATCAGCCTCGACGGTATGCCGCTGAGGCTCACCTCGTTCGAAGGCCGCATTCTGCGATACATGCTGCACCGTCGTGGCGCCGTCGTTAGTCGCACGGAGCTCAGCGAGCATGTCTACGGGCGCGACGCCGACCGCGATTTCAACTCGCTTGAGGTTGTGGTTAGCCGGTTAAGACGCAAGATATCTCCGGTGCGGATCGAGACGGTCCGCGGAGAAGGCTACGCGCTCAAGGCCGATGTTGGCGCGTGAGGCTTCCCTCACGCGGCGGATCACCGTCATCGCGACGCTGACGGTCGTGGTCGTGATGATTTTGGCCGCCCTGGCGTCAGCGCTTCTTATCCGCGCTCACGTGGAGCGGACGTTTGACGCGCGGCTGCGTGAGGACGCGCAGTTCCTCGCTGCCGGGCTTTCCTTCGACAAGGACGGTGTTCTTTCAATATCGAGCATGCCGGAGAATCGCGAGTACATCGAGCCATTATCAGGCTGGTACTGGATCGTTCATTCCGGTGATGTGGTGCTTACGGGGTCGCGTTCCCTTGCTGCGACTTCGCTGACGAGCGGCACGCCGTCGTTGGTCACCGATGCCGAGGGGCCCGGTGGACAGAAGCTGCGATTGTACGCGATATCGCGAACGAATCTTTTCGGCCAACCGCTAACCATCACAGTTGCTGCGCCGCGCTCGGCCATTGACGATGCCGTCAGCTCCGAGGTGGCTCAGCTTTTCGCCGGACTTGCCGTGTTGGGCGCATTGCTCATTGCCATGGTGTGGTGGCAGGTCGCGCGCAGCCTGCGTCCGCTTGGCAAGCTTTCGCGCGACGTGGCTCGGCTCGCGGTCGGCGATCTAGAAACGCTGCCGCCGGTTCAATTTGCCGAGCTCGCGCGTTTGTCGTCCACCATCAATGAGATGCTCGATCACACCCGTCAAACTGCGTTGGCGCATCGCGATCGTGCAGCCAAACTTGCGCATGCCTTGAAAACTCCGCTGGCGCTGATCGCGGCTCGCGCCGAAGGCGATGATGGGTCAAGGGACTTGAATGTCCTCGAGGCTGTCGCGTCGATGCAGCGGCAAATCGACCACAATTTGAGGCGCTCGCGTGCCGCCTATCGCTCTCCGGCTTTCGCCACGCGAGTCGCCGTCAAATCCACCGTAGACGATCTCATGTTTGCGATGCAGCACGCCTACAGATCGCGTGACATCGCTCAGTCGGTCGACGTTGACGAAAGCATCTATTTTGTAGGCGATCGCGAGGACCTCGAAGAGATGCTTGGCAATCTCGTCGAGAATGCGCATCGCTGGGCACGGAGCTGTGTCTCGGTCTCTGCGACCGCGGAGCAAGACACGCTCACGATCGCAGTCACGGACGACGGACCAGGCTTTCCCGACGACATCCTGCGCGCCTACACGCCCTCGACGGACAGGATGTCGGATCAGCGGTCTCCAGGCGGTGGGCTTGGGCTTGCTGTCACGCGGGAAATTGCCGCTGGCTATTCTGGCTCACTCTCGTTAGCCAACGGCGAGGCGTCAGGTGCAAGCGCGGTTTTGCGCTTGCCGACGTGGCGAATTCGTTAGTATCCACCTCGGCTCGATCGTGGTCTCTGCATTCGCAGGGACGACCGGATCACCTATTGCGACAGCGCCAGGATGCCGCCGGCGAAGGTGTGCCAGGCATGCGTCTCGCTGATCGGTAGGTTGAGAAGCTTGACGGCGATCAGCACGAGGCCGCCGATCACGTAGACCGCGTGCGGCCGACCGCGCGTGCGCCAGTCGTGCACGATCGCGACCACCAGCAGGAGATAGGCGACGAAGGCCGGCGGGATCGTCACCGCGACCGGCGGCGGGCCGGGCGGGCCGGGCGGTCCGGGAGGCGCGAGGAAGGTCATGAACCAGCGCGCGACGGCGGCATCGAGGATCGAGATGCCGGCCAGCAGCATCAGGCGCTTGTGCACTTCCGGCCGGCGCACCATGGCGATGCCGATGGCGAAGACCACGGCAAAGAACAGGATGCCGCTCCACGGCACGATCGAGAACGCGATGCCGGCATCGGTCTGGCCGATTGCGGCGGATCGTTGCATCGAGTTTACGCCGGCGAGGAATCCGAAGATCGTCATCGCGGTCGCCAGCGACACGCCGATGATTCCCACCGAGCGATGCCGCCCGGTCTGGCCCGAGGCCGGAAGCCACGCCTGGTACACGAAGTACAGCGACCAGGCGAAGAACACGATGCTGTGGACATGGACCGATGGCGGCGCCGAGAATTTTCCTGCCGCCAGCGGCAGGAAGAAGGTCGGGGCAAAGCCAAGGAAGGCGACGGCCGCGCAGGCCAGTGCCATGTTGAAATAAAAATATCGCGCAGGCGACGCCAATACGGCGCTTGCGCGACGATCATCAGTAAGCGTTGTCACAGGAATTCAAGTCTTTCGGATAAGCGTTGTCACAGGATTTGAGTCTCTCGCAGGTGCAAAAGGTTCATTGCCAATTTGCAACCTGCCGACGGCTGACACCCGCGAACTGGCTCGCTATCCCCCGAATCCGCCGTCATCGAGGAAACGCCGCTCCTCTTCGCTCGTCTCGCGCCCGAGGATCGGATTGCGGTGAGGGAAGCGGCCGAAGCGTTTGATGATGTCGCGGTGACCTTCGGCATGGGCCAGGCTTTCGCCGCCAAGCGGGCCGCACAGCGCGACGCAGCGCTCCTGATTCGCCAGCGATTCCGAATGTGCAAACGGCAGGTAGAAGAACAGCCGCAGATCGGCGTCGAAATGCCGGTCATGGCCGGCGGCAAGGGCTGCTTCGGCAGCCCCGAGCGCGGCTGTATCGCTTGCGTACATGCGCGGCGTGCCGCGAAACACGTTGCGCGGAAACTGGTCGAGCAGCAGGATCAGGGCCAGCGCGCCGCCGGGTGTCCGCTGCCAGTGATCGAGCTCGCCGCGGGCTGCGCTCTCGTGCGCCTGCAGAAACATTTCGCCGAACCGGCGGTCGAAGCCGTCATCTCTGGCAAACCAGAGGTCGGGACCGGCCTCGCTCCAGAATGCGATGATGTCAGAAGGGCTCACCGTGGCGGTCATGGCCGGGCCACCCGCAAAATTCCTGCCGGCATGAAATTCCTGCTCGACGAAGCCTTCGCGGCTGGCTGCCGCAACATGATGTGTCCGGTGGTGCATATCGCTTCTCCTGTGATCATTGCAAGGCCGGGATGGGGGCGGCGACGGCCGTAGCTGTCGAACTGATGGATGCCGGTCTCGGCACAGCCTGGCGGTCACGGTTTCGCGGCAATCTGCCGATGTCGAAGCGAAGCGTTGGTGCTACGATCGGTTCATGCCGATGTCGTGCCAGGCTGCCGGGAAAATTGTGATCGCGTTGGTGCTGTCGGCGCTGGCGCAGGCGGCGCTTGCCAGTGGTGCCGAGCCTGACAAGGATCCGCAGCTCGACCCTGCGCCGTGTCTCGCCGCTGCGGCTGCCAATGATGACGACAAGATCGTGACCTTGTGCGGCGCGCTCATCGCCAACGAGAAGACGGCGAAAGCCGATCGCATCAAGGCGCTCGTCGCCCGCGCGGTCATGTTCGAACGCCAGGAGAAGTACAGCGACGCGATTGAGGACTACGACACCGTGCTGCGGCTCGATCCCACGCTCGCGGATGTGTTGAATGCGCGTGGCGAGGTCTGGCGCAAGAAGGGCAACAACCCCAAGGCGATCGCGGATTTCGCCGCGGCACTGAAGCTCAACCCGGACCATCCCGCGGCGAAGGCCAACCATCGATCGCTGGCGCTGGAGCTGGAGCGCCTCGGCGCGCTGATCGCCGTTGCCGGCAAGCCGAGTTTCAATTGTACTACCGCGCGCCGCCCGGTCGAAAAGGCAATCTGCGCCAGCCCTGAACTCGCAGATCTCGAGCGCGAGGTCCACGGTTCTTACGTCCGGGTGATCCGGGAAGGGCGCGACCAGCGCGAGGTCCGCATCCTGAAGCGCCAGCAGGACGAATTCATCGCCCGCCGGAATGCCCAGTTCGGCAAGCCCGGCTACGATCTGCAAAAGGCCATGCGCGAGCGGCTGCAGCAGATCAACGGGATCGATGGGTATTAGAACGCCGCGATAGCCGAATGTCGCAGGCTTTTCGGCTTGAAACGGACGTCCATCCCGTGACAATGAGGCCCAAGAAAAAACGTCTGAATTGATCCCGATCATGGCCGGATACGCCGCGGCCGTTCAGCTGTCCGGGACATCAGAGGGAGTGAGCCCATGAACATTCACGAGAAAAGCCGGTATCGCGAGGTCTACGCGCGCTCGTTCGCCGATCCCGAAGGGTTTTGGGCGGAGGCGGCGCGGGAGATCGACTGGATCGAACCGGCGAAGAAGGTCTTCGATCCCGCCGTCGGCGCCTATGGTGCCTGGTTTGCCGGCGCCGTGGTCAACACCTGCTACAACGCGCTCGACCGTCATGTTGCCGGCGGCCGCGCCGATCAGGTCGCGCTGATCCACGATTCCCCGCTCACCAATTCCATCACCAAATTCACCTATTCCGAGCTGCTTGCGGAGGTGAAGACGCTCGCCGCCATCATGCAGGATTTCGGCGTGGCCAAGGGCGATCGCGTCATCCTTTATATGCCGATGGTGCCGGAAGCGGTTGTCGCCATGCTCGCCTGCGCGCGCATCGGCGCGGTGCACAGCGTCGTGTTCGGCGGTTTTGCCGCCAAGGAGCTCGCTACCCGCATCGACGACGCCAAGCCGAAGCTGATCTTCTCGGCAAGCTGTGGCATCGAGCCGGGCCGCACCGTGCAATACAAGCCGCTGCTCGATGAAGCGATCCAGCTCGCGAGCAGCAAGCCGTCCGCCTGCATCATCCTGCAACGGCCGCAGCAGGTTTGCGATCTCGCCAGTGGCAGAGACCATGACTGGGCGACGCTGCGCAAGAATGCGATCGCGGCGAAGAAAGCGGCGGACTGCGTGCCGGTGCTATCAACCGATCCGCTGTATATCCTCTACACCTCGGGCACCACAGGCGTGCCGAAGGGCGTGGTGCGCGACAATGGCGGGCATCTGGTCGCGCTGAAATGGTCGATGTTCAACCTCTACGGCGTCAAGCCGGGCGAGATTTGGTGGTGCGGCTCCGACATCGGCTGGGTGGTCGGCCACAGCTATATCGTCTACGGCCCGTTGATCCACGGTGCCACCACGATCATGTATGAGGGCAAGCCTGTGGGCACGCCCGATGCCGGCGCGTTCTGGCGCGTCATCTCCGAGCACAAGGCGGTCGCTTTCTTCACCGCGCCGACCGCGTTCCGCGCCATCAAGAAGGAAGATCCGGAAGGCAAGTTCATCCGGCAATACGATCTCTCGAAATTCCGCACGCTGTTCCTGGCCGGCGAGCGCGCCGATCCGCCCACGGTGGAATGGGCGGAAGCGCAGTTGAAGGTGCCTGTGGTCGATCATTGGTGGCAGACCGAAACCGGTTGGTGCATTGCCGGCAATCCGGTCGGCTTGGGCATGCTGCCGGTCAAGCACGGCTCGCCGACGGTGCCGATGCCGGGTTACCAGGTCGACGTGGTGGACGAAGCGGCCAAGCCGGTGCCTCCAGGAACCATGGGCTCGATCGTGATAAAACTGCCGATGCCGCCGGCCTGCCTGCCGACGCTGTGGCAGCAGGACGCGCGCTTCAGGGAGGCTTACCTCAGCGAATTCCCCGGCTACTACAAGACATCGGATGCCGGCTACAAGGACGAGGATGGCTATGTCTGGGTGATGGGCCGCACCGACGACATCATCAATGTCGCCGGCCACAGGCTGTCGACCGGCGGCATGGAGGAGATCCTGGCCTCGCATTCGGATGTCGCCGAATGCGCCGTGCTCGGCATCAAGGATGCGATCAAGGGCGAGGTGCCCTGCGGCTTCCTGGTGTTGAAGGCGGGCGTGACACGCAAGCCCGCGGATATCGAGAAGGAGATCGTGGCGCTGGTGCGCGAGAAGCTCGGCCCTGTCGCCGCCTTCAAGCTCGCCATCACCGTCGGCAGGCTACCGAAGACGCGTTCGGGAAAAATCCTGCGCGGCACCATCAAGAAGATCGCCGACGGCGAAAGCTGGACCATGCCGGCGACGATCGAAGACCCGAAGGTGCTGGACGAGATCGGCGAGGCGCTGAAGGGCAGGGTGTGAAGGCTTCTTGAATACGCCGCACTTGTCGGCGAAGACCCTCATCCTGAGGAGCGGCGCAAGCCGCGTCTCGAAGGATGAGGCCCCATATGGGCCGCATGGTTCGAGACGCCCGCTTGCGCGGGCTCCTCACCATGAGGATTGAGAGAACCTATGAACTCACGAATTGCATTCGCGTTGCTCCTCATCGCCCCGCTACTCGCCGGATGCCTCGAGCGCGGCCAGCCGGTCATGGTCGACAGCTCGGCCGATGACGATGCCTTCTGCCGCGCCAATAACGTTGCCCCGGGCTCGAACGAATATGTCAACTGCCGCAAGAATCGCGATGTCCAGCGCGGCAATGCCAACGCGCGCACGGACCGCGCCCAGCGGAACATGGCCGAGCAGATGCTGAACAATCCGGTGCGGCCGTAATCGCATGATCCGGACCCGGAGGGCCGCGCCAGCGCAAAGGGTACCGGTTTTCTGATCAACATCATGCGCAAGAGCGGAGATCATCATGAACGAAGACAGTTTCAACAACAGCCTGCGTGGATTTCTCAAGAAGGTCGGCATCACCTCGCAACGCGAGATCGAAAAGGCGGTGCGCGACGCAATGGCGGCCGGCAAGCTCAAGGGCAACGAGAAGCTGCCGGCGAAGATGGTACTCACTATCGGCGGCGTCAGCCTGACGCATGAGATCGCGGGCGAGATTGATTTGGGATGATCGCTCGCCGCTTTCCCTCTCCCCTTGTGGGAGAGGGTGCGATCGCGAAGCGAGCGCGGGTGAGGGGTCTGTCTCCGCGGATTGCGTTCCTCGTTGAAGCGCCTGTGCTCGCGGACACAAACCCCTCATCCGGCGCTTCGCGCCACCTTCTCCCACAGGGGGAGAAGGAAGAGGGGCCACAAAATAAAGACGCGGCAGGTCGCCCCGCCGCGTTTCGCAAAAACTCAAACCAGCCGTGAGGAGCCTTACTCCTCCTCCGCCTTCTTGCCGCCGATCGTTTTCAGCTTGGCGAACACGGCATCGACATTGAGATCGTCGCTGCTCTTCTCGGGCTGCTCCGCCTCTTCTTCCTTGCGGGTGGTCTCGGAGGCCGGCAGCAGCGTCGCGCCGCCGTAGTTCGCCGGCACCGGCTTCTCCTTCGCGGCGCGCTGCACCTCGAAATCGAGCTCGATCTGCGAGCATAGGCCGAGCGTCACCGGGTCCATCGGCGTCAGCGTGGAAGCATTCCAGTGGGTGCGGTCGCGCACGCTGGCGATCGTGGTCTTGGTGGTGCCGACCAGGCGCATGATCTGCGCGTCCTTCAGCTCCGGATGGTTGCGCACCAGCCAGAGGATCGCGCTCGGCCGTTCATGGCGGCGCGACACCGGGGTGTAGCGCGGTCCCTTGCGCTTGGCGGCCGGCGGCAGCACCACCTTGCTCTGCTCGAGCTTGAGGCGGTACTCCGCGTCGTTCTCGCCCTTTTCGATCTCCTCGCGGGTCAGCTGCCCGTTTGAAATCGGGTCCATGCCCTTGATGCCCTGGGCGGCGTCGCCATCGGCGATGGCGCGGATTTCCAGGGGGTGCATCTTGGTGAAATCGGCGACCTGGTCGAAGGTCAGCGCGGTATTATCAAGCAGCCAGACGGCCGTCGCCTTTGGCATTAGCGGCGCGTTGCTCATGGCAAATCTCCTTTGCACTTCGCCCACCTCTTTCGGAGGCGAAGCCGTGGTCATCAGCGATGACGGGAATTACCCCTATATAAGCCCGGAGGGGTAAAAGGCGCAATGCCCAAGGAAAAGTGCCTTGACATGGCTTTAAACCGGTCCCAAGTCCTTACCCGAGCAGGCCGTTCCCCGCCCGCCGGCAGGGGGTGATTCGGGCCCGGGAATTACCCCAAATGTCAGCGAAACCAGACCTTAGAATCGTGCTTTGTTCTCCCCGCGGCTTCTGTGCCGGGGTGGTCAGGGCCATCGACACCGTGGAACGGGCGCTTACTATCTATGGCGCCCCCGTCTATGTCCGCCACGAGATCGTCCATAACAAATATGTCGTCGACAGCCTGAAGACCAAGGGCGCGATTTTTGTCGAGGAACTCGAGGAGATTCCGGACAATACCAATGCGCCGGTGGTGTTCTCCGCCCACGGGGTTCCGAAGTCGGTTCCCGCCGAAGCCAAGTCGCGCAATTTCTTCTCGCTGGATGCGACCTGCCCGCTGGTGACCAAGGTGCACCGCGAGGCCGCCATCCACTTCAAGCGCGGCCGCGAAATCCTCCTGATCGGCCACTCGCATCATCCCGAAGTGGTGGGCACGCTCGGCCAGCTGCCGGCAGGCGCGATCTCGCTGATCGAGACCGCTGAGGACGCCAAGACCTTTACGCCGAAGGATCCGAACAACCTCGCCTTCGTGACGCAGACCACGCTGTCGATCGACGACACCAAGGAGATCGTGGAGATCCTGAAGAACCGTTTCCCGAACATCTCCGGTCCGCACAAGGAAGACATCTGTTACGCCACCACCAACCGCCAGCTCGCGGTGAAGAAGGTGGCCCCGGTCGTCGATGCGCTGATCGTGGTCGGCGCGCCGAACTCGTCCAACTCGCAGCGGCTGCGGGAAGTCGCCGAGCGCGAGGGCTGCAGGATTTCGGTGCTGGCGCAGCGCGCCAGCGACATCGACTGGAAGCGTTTTGAAGGCATCAGGAGCCTCGGCATCACCGCGGGCGCCTCGGCGCCGGAAGTGATCGTCGAGGAGATCATGGGCGCCTTCGCCGAGCGTTATACGCTGCATGTGGAGACGGTCTCGGCTGCGGAAGAGAACGAGTTCTTCCCGCTGCCGCGTTCGGTGCGGCCGGACGCTGCATAAGGGCGCGACCTGTGCGGCGAATTTGAAGTTCCTCAGAGTTTGACGCGAGTGCGGCAGGAACTTCAAATCGATTAGCCGCACCAGCAGCAAGAATCATTTGTAGTGTCCCTTTGATCCCGAAGTTCGCATCAGAGGGGCCGCGAGGGGCGAGCGAACTTCGGGAGCGGACACTACATGGCGGTATATACCGACGTCGCCGCCGAAGAGCTCGCGGAATTCCTCAAGGGCTATGACATCGGCGAACTGCTCTCCTACAAGGGCATCGCCGAGGGCGTCGAAAATTCCAATTTTCTGATGCACACCTCGAAGGGCGCCTACATCCTCACGCTCTATGAGAAGCGCGTGGCGGAGGATGACCTGCCGTACTTCCTGTCGCTGATGGCGCATCTCGCCGAGCATGGCGTGAGCTGCCCGCAACCGGCAAAGAGCAGGAACGGCGCGGTCTATTCCACGCTCGCCGGGCGCCCCGCTGCGATTATCAATTTCCTCGAGGGCATGTGGCCGCGCCGGCCCAACGCGGCGCATTGCGCCGGGGTCGGCGAGGCCCTGGCCAGGATGCATCTGGCCGGCCGCGACTTCCCGCTGTTCCGCCCCAATCCGCTGTCGGTCTCCGGCTGGCGGCCGCTGTTCCAGCGCGCCGGCGATCGTGCCGACAATGTGCAGGCAGGTTTATCCGATTTCATCACGCGCGAGCTCGACTATCTCGAGGCGCGCTGGCCGAACGATCTGCCGGTCGGCGTCATCCATGCCGACCTGTTTCCGGACAATGTGTTCTTCCTCGGCGACAAGCTGTCGGGCCTGATCGACTTCCCGTTCTCCTGCAATGACATTCTCGCCTATGACGTTGCGATCTGCCTCAATGCCTGGTGCTTCGAGCCCGATCATTCCTTCAACGTCACCAAGGCGCGCGCGCTGCTCAATGCCTATGGCCGCACCCGTCCGCTGTCGGTGGCGGAGCAGAACGCGCTGCCGCTGCTCGCGCGCGGCGCCGCGTTGCGTTTCCTGCTGACGCGGCTCGTCGATTTCCTCAACGTGCCCCCGGGCGCGCTGGTGAAGCCGAAGGACCCGCTGGAATATGTGCGCAAGCTGCGCTTCCAGCAGGGCGTCGCCAGCCTGAACGACTACGGCGTCACGCCGGCGGGATGCGCGGCGTGAGCGAAAAGCCGCATGTGACGATCTTCACCGATGGCGCCTGTTCCGGAAATCCTGGTCCCGGCGGCTGGGGCGCGGTGCTGCGCTTTGGCGAGGTCGAGAAGGAATTGAAGGGCGGCGAGCTGCATACCACCAACAACCGCATGGAGCTGATGGCGGCGATCTCGGCGCTGGAGGCGCTGAAGAAATCCTGCGTCGTCGATCTCACCACCGACAGCCAGTATGTGCGCCAGGGCATCACCGGCTGGATTCACGGCTGGAAGAAGAACGGCTGGCGCACCGCGGACAAGAAGCCGGTCAAGAACGCCGAACTGTGGCAGCGCCTCGATGCCGCGCTCAAGCCGCACGAGGTGCGCTGGCACTGGATCAAGGGCCACGCCGGCCACGCCGAAAACGAGCGCGCCGATCGCCTGGCGCGCGAGGGCGTGGCGATGGCGAGGTTGAAGGGGTGACCCCAAACTGTCATCGCCCGCGAAGGCGGGCGATCCAGTATTCCAGAGACATTTGAGAGATGCGGTGAAGCCGCGGCGTACTGGGTCGCCCGGTCATCAAGCCGGGCGACGACAGTCCGAATAGCTTACAGCTGCCCCAGCAGCGTCTCGCCGCCGGACACCTCGACCTTGCCCGGCGCGGGCTCGAGGTTGAGCTTCTTCACCGTGCCGTCTTCGACCAGCATCGAATAGCGCTTGGAGCGGATGCCGAGGCCGTTGGCGGAAGCATCGAGCTCCATGCCGATCGCCTTGGTGAAATCGGCATTGCCGTCGGCGAGGAAGACGGCCTCGTCGCGCTGGTCGGTGTCGCGCTTCCAGGCGTTCATCACGAATGCATCGTTGACCGAGACGATGGCGATGGTGTCGACGCCCTTGCCCTTCATGGCATAGGCGTTGAGGAAGATGCTCGGCAGATGCATCTTGTGGCAGGTGCCGGTATAGGCGCCGGGCACGGCGAACAGCGCCACCTTCTTGCCCTTGAAAATGTCGTCGGTGGTTTTGACCTGGGGACCTTCCGCCGTCATCACCCGAAATTTCGTTTCCGGCAGCTTGTCGCCAACTTGGATCGCCATCTTTAATTCCTCCCTGAATGAGCGGTGTGTTTCTTAGAGCATTTTTGTTCCCGGGGGAAACCACTTCACCAGGGTGTGATGGGCGCCCTCATTCCGGGGCGCGTCGAAGACGCGAACCCGGAATCTCGAGATTCCGGGTTCGATGCTTCGCATCGCCCCGGAATGACGCTGGACGGATGCGCCCGCCTTACGCGGCGGCCGCCTTCTTCTCGTCGCGCAGCTCGCGGCGCAGGATCTTGCCGACATTGGTCTTGGGCAGGTCGGTCCTGAACTCGATCTGCTTTGGCACCTTGTAGGCGGTGAGCTGCGTGCCGCAGTACTTGATGACGTCTTCGGCGGTGAGGCCCGGGTCCTTGCGGACGATGAATGCCTTCACCGCCTCGCCGGACTTGGAATCCGGCACGCCGATCACGGCGCATTCCAGCACGCCCGGATGCATCGCAATGACGTCCTCGATCTCGTTCGGATAGACGTTGAAGCCGGAGACCAGGATCATGTCCTTCTTGCGGTCCACGATCTTGGTGTAACCCTTGGCATCCATCACGCCGATGTCGCCGGTGCGGAAATAGCCGTCCGCCGTCATCACCTTCGCCGTCTCGTCCGGCCGGTTCCAGTAGCCGGCCATCACCTGCGGGCCCTTGGCGCAGATTTCACCGGCCTCGCCGAGCGGCACTTCCTTGCCGTCGTCGTCGCGGATCGAAATGTAAGTGGAAGGCACGGGGAGGCCGATCGTGCCCGAGAACTGGTCGATGTTGGCCGGGTTGCATGTCAGCGTCGGCGAGGTCTCGGACAGCCCATAGCCTTCCGCCAAGGTGCAGCCGGTGGTCGCCAGCCATCTCTCGGCGACTGCCTTCTGCGTGGCCATGCCGCCGCCGTTGGAGACTTTCAGCTTCGAGAAATCGAGCTTGTCGAAGCCGGGGGTGTTCAAGAGGCCGTTGTACAGAGTGTTGACAGCCGGAAAAAAGCTGACCTGGTACTTCGCCAGCTCCTTGACGAAGCCGGCCATGTCGCGCGGGTTCGGGATCAACAGATTGGTGCCGCCGGCGCGCACGCCCAGCAGGTAACACGCGGTCAGTGCGAAGATGTGATAGAGCGGCAGCGCGCAGACGATGATCATATTGTCGACGATCGGCGGTTTCTTCAGCGCGGGCTGCAGCCAGGCATCGTTCTGCAGTACGTTGGCGACGATGTTGCGGTGAAGCAGCGTCGCGCCCTTGGAAACACCGGTGGTGCCGCCGGTATATTGCAGGAAGGCGACGTCGTCGGGGGTGAGCTTCGGCTTGTCGAGCTTCATGCCGCGGCCGGCCGCAATCGCGTCGTTGAAGGCGATGGCGCGCGGGATCGAGTAGGACGGCACCATCTTCTTCACCTTGCGCACGACAAGGTTGACGATCACGCCCTTGAAACCGAGCAGGTCGCCCATGCTGCCGATGATGACGTGCTTGACCGAAGTCTTGCCGAGCACCTGCTGCACCGTGCTGGCAAAATTCTCCAGCACGATGATGGCCTCCGCGCCGGAATCCTTCAGCTGGTGCTCGAGCTCGCGCGGGGTGTAGAGCGGGTTGACGTTGACCACGGTGTAGCCCGCGCGCAGCACGGCGGCGGTCGCAACCGGATACTGCAGCACGTTCGGCATCATCAGCGCGACGCGCGCGCCCTTGGGCAGGCCCTTGCTCTGCAGGAAGGCGCCGAGCGAGCGCGACATCTCGTCGAGGTCGCGATAGCTGATCGACTTGTCCATGCAGATGAACGCCTTGCGGTCGGCAAACTTCGCAAAGCTTTCCTCGAGCAATTCAACCAGCGACGAGTACTGGGTGACGTCGATATCGGACGGCACGCCGGGCGGATATTGCTTGAGCCAGATACGCTCCATGGGTCTCTCCCCTCAAAACTCTCGGATTTGTTTGTTCGCTGCCGGTTGGGTGGCCCGGGCCGCCTTGTTTCCGCCAGTATTGGCAATGCGGCCGCCGATGGCAAGCGGCTGCGCGTTATCGACGCATTGGCCGGTCCGTGCGCAAACGAGGTTAATGGCGGAAGGGCCGCTCAATTCGCGGGCGGCGGCGCGTGCGCGATCAGCTGGCCGGCTTGGCTTCGGGCTTGGGCTTTGCGGTCGCGGCGGGCTTTGCGGTCGCCGCCGGCTTTGCGCTTGCCGCCGGCTTGACGGATGCGGCGGGCTTGGCCGTCGCTGCCGGTTTGGCAGGCTTTGCTGATGCGGCGGGCTTGTCGGCAGGCTTTGCCGCGGCAACAGCTTGCGGCTTCGCCGCAGCATGCTGCGCCTTCGGCTTCGCCGCTGCCGGCTTCTGCTCCGGCTTGGCCGCGGTCCGGGTCTCGGCGGCCTTCGGCTCAGCTGCCGCGTCCGGCTTTTTCGCCGCGGTGCGTGAGCGCTTGGCGCGCTTGCTCGTCTGCTTGTCGGAATCCGTCGCCACCGCCGCGATCAGGGCTGCGCCGGTCTTCTTGGGACCGGTGTAGACCACCATCGGCTCGCCGACCGGAACGTCCTGCAACAGCAATTCGGATGCCTTCGGCATCGGCGCCTGCAGACCCGCGGTGAAGAAGGTCATGCCGGTCTCGCCGCTGGAGGCGTTGCCGGCCAGCGTCGAGTCCGCGTCCTCGTCCGTCGCCGGCCGCTTGCGTTTTCCGCCGCACATCTCGTCGCGCAGGTTCGGCGGCGTGGCGTCGATCGGTGCAAGGCTTTCCACCGTGCCAAGCGCGGGCCGCAGCCACGACAGGCCGGTGTTGCCGAAACCTCGCTCCAGCAATTGCGCCGCACGCACCGCGCGCGCTGAACCTGAGGACGAGCCGAGCACGACAGCGATCAGCCGCTTGCCGTTGCGCGTGGCCGAGGCCACGAGGTTGTAGCCGGAGGCGCAGATGAAGCCGGTCTTGAAACCGTCGGCGCCGGGATAGTGGCCGATCAGCTTGTTGAAATTATTGGTTGTCCTGCGGCCGAAGCGAATCGCCGGGATGTGCATGAAATATTCGTATTCCGGCAGATCGCGGATCATGGCGCGGGCGAGAATGGCGAGATCGCGCGCGGAAGTGATCTGGCCGTCCGCCGGCAGGCCGTTCGGATTGACGTAGCTGGTCTGCGTCATGCCGAGCCGCTGCGCAGTCTGGTTCATCATCGCGGAGAAGCCGTCGATCGAACCGCCGACGCCTTCGGCGAGCACCACGGCCATGTCGTTGGCCGACTTCACCATCATCATGGCGAGCGCGTTCTCGACCGTGACCTGCGTGCCCGGCTTGAAACCCATTTTCGACGGCGACTGCGAGGCCGCCACCGGCGATACCGTCAGCGTCTGCTCGAGCGACAGCCGGCCTTCCTTGACGGCCTTCAGCGTCACATAGGCGGTCATGATCTTGGTAACGGAAGCCGGATACCACGGCATCGTGGCGTTGTCGGCCTGCAGCACGCGGCCACTATCGGCCTCGACCACCAGCCACGCCTCACTTCGCGCGCCGCTCGGAATCATCGCAGCGAACGCCGCGACGGCAATCAATTTCAGCGGAGAGTTGCCAAGCAACGAGCGAATGAATTGCACAATCCGATTCCGGTCCTTTGAGAACAACGCCTCACTTCTTGAGGAGGTCCTTGTGTGACTTTTCGGGGTTCAAGCGTATCCGGCGCCGTGTCTTTGCGGCCAATCGCAACCTATACCGGCTCGCCGTTTGAGAACAGAGCCTTGCCTGGCAATTCGGCAAATCGTGGACAAAAGGGCGTAATTTCGTCAGGTCTAGCCGAGAATTTTGCTGCCGTCGGTCTTTGCGCTTTCCTTGGGCGTCTCAACCACGGCGCGTGCCTGCTCCTGCACCATGAACTGGGCCCGCGCGAGCTCCGCGAATCGGCCGCCTTTGGCCACGAGTTCATCGAAAGTTCCGCTTTCGATCACGCGCCCGTTGTCGAACACGAGGATCTTCGTCGCGTTGCGGATAGTGGAGAGCCGGTGCGCGATCACGAATGTGGTACGTCCCTTCATCACTTCGTCGAGAGCGGCATTGACCTTGGCCTCGGTGACTGCGTCGAGCGCGCTGGTCGCCTCGTCCAGGATCAGGATCGGCGGATCCTTCAACAGCGCACGCGCGATCGACAGGCGCTGGCGCTCGCCGCCCGACAGCATGCGCCCGCGTTCGCCGGCATGGGTGTCGAATTTCTTCTCGCCGCGCTCGATGAATTCCAGCGCCTGCGCGCGCAACGCCGCCTGCCGCAGCTCTTCATCCGTCGCATCGGGCTTGCCGACGCGCAGGTTCTCGGCGATCGAGCGGTTGAACAGCAGCGCTTCCTGGAACACCACGCCGATATTCCGCCGTAGCGCGGTGAGTTTCAGCGCGCGGATGTCCATGCCGTCGATCTTGATGATGCCGGATTGCGGATCGAAGGCGCGATGCAGAAGCGCGATCGCAGTCGACTTGCCGGCGCCGGTCGGACCGACCAGCGCGATGGTCTGGCCGGGCAGCGCCGTGAAGGAGAGATCCTCGATCGCCGGCCGCTTGCCGTCATAGGAGAACGAGACGTCGTTGAACTCGACGAGGCCGGAAAGCCTGCCCATGTCGGCCGCGCCGGGGCGGTCGCGCACCGCGGGCACGGCGTCCAGCACGTCGAAGAACTGCTGCAGGCGCGGGGCTTCCATGAACACGTTGTTGATGAAGCTCACCACCTGCTCGAGCTTCTGGATCAGCATGGTCGCAAAGGAGACGAACATCACGATCTCGCCCACGGTCGTGAGGCCTTGCTGGTGCAGCGCGATGCCGACGGTGAAGATCGCCAGCACGGTGATGGTGGTGGAGGCGCGGGTGATCACGGTGACCAGCGCCCACCATGACAGCACGGGCATCTGCGCCGCCAGCAGCTTGTCGGCGACGAAGCGTAGCCCCTGCACCTCGGAATCGATCCGTACGAAGCTCTGCACCAGCGCAACATTGCCCAGCGCATCGGAGGCGCGCGCGGAGAGGTCGCTGTATTGCTCCTCGACCTCCATCTGCATGCCGTAGGTCTTGCGCACCACCAGCGTGGTGAGAATAGTGAAGACGACGCAGAGTGCGAACAGCAGGACAGCGAGCTGCCAGTTGATGTAGAGCGACAGCGGCAGCAGCACCACCACGGACATGATCGCGGCGAAATGCTCACGGAAGAAACCGAGCCACAGCCGCCACAGCGCGTCGGTGCCGCTCAGCATGGTCTTCATCAGCGTGCCGGAATGGGTGCCGGTGTGGAAGGTCAGCGGCAGCTGCAGGATGTGCTCGAAATAGTCGGTCAGCACCGCCTGCCGCTGGCGGTGCGCCAGGCGGTCGGCATGCAGCGCCACCACAGCGCTGCAGGCGATGGTGAACAGGCCGAACGCCACCCAGGCCGCGAGCAGCGGCCAGGGCGAATCGGTGGCGAACATGCCGGTCACCGGCCGTCCCGACATCACGTCGACGATCTTGCCGAACAGCACGGGTTCGGCGAACTGCGCGCCGGCCAGCAGCAGATTGGCGACGGCGAGGATCCAGCCCAGCCGCGCCTCCTTGCCGAGCAATTCGAGCACGCGGGTGTAGAGTCGGATCATGGACATGCGGCAGAGACTCGCGAGTCGAGAACGAAGTTCGCCATTCTAAGCAGGGATCAACGAGCGCGACTAGTGAGGCAGGGCTTCATCAAGCAGTCGAGCAAGTGGCGCCCCTCTCCCTAACCCTCCCCCGCAAGGCAGGGGAATCGCATATGGATTTCATGTCTCGATTGCCTTGCTTCGCAACATGGATTCTGAAGATGACTCCCGAATCACTGAGGGGGTCAGATGGGCAAATTCAAGAAGGCGTTCCGGCGCTTGCCGGACCCGCGGGCGGCCAATGCACGGCACGATCTGCTGGAAGTGCTGGTCATCGCATTGGCGG
>Ga0187815_10000209_pt1 | contig 29866 bp, 33 predicted proteins | sample NC_S_5_FD_132962 | JGI IMG/M metagenome (GOLD analysis project Ga0187815, IMG submission 132962) | Wetland sediment microbial communities from Neuse River Estuary, North Carolina, USA - ASW-S_5 | ecosystem: Environmental > Aquatic > Freshwater > Wetlands > Sediment | place: USA: North Carolina... | reverse complement strand
CATACGAATGGCAAAAGAGCTCAAAGTGGCCTCAAAGAAGAATAAAGCTCCCATCTGGTTAAGACTTTCAGAGATGGCATTAAAACCAACCAGAACAAAAAGAGTACTCAATTTAGGTCAGATTGACAGATCTGTAAATGATAATGATATAGTCATAGTGCCAGGAAAGGTTCTAGGCACTGGAAATATTTCACACAAGATAACATTATGCTCTTTCTCAATTTCTACAACAGGAGCAAAGAAAATAACACAGTCTGGAGGGAAAATCATAGACTTTGCACAGTTGATTAAGAACAACCCAACAGGTAAAGGAGTGAAAATAATTGGCTAAACAAGAACAAACACAAGTAAAGACACAGTCTAAACAGCCTCAGGACGTAATAGTAGACGGTACAAACCAAGTTGCTGGAAGACTGAGTTCACATGTAGCAAAACTATTGATCAATGGTACAAGAGTTTCAATTGTAAATTCTGAAAACATCGTGCTTAGCGGAGATAGATACATGATAATTGGTGAATATAGAAAGTTTCTCGAGGTAGCAAGTATCAATAATCCTAAATTTGGTCCATTCCATCCCCGTCGACCTGATACAATGATCACAAAGATGGTGAGAGGCATGCTTCCAAAGAACAAGCCTTCTGGTCAGACAGCTTTGAAGAGATTGAGAGCATACCTAGGTGTTCCAAATGAATTAAAATCAAAAAAGACAACCCAGTTTGAAGATGCAAAAATAAGAAGACCTGCTGCATATTATACAACTTTTGGAGAGCTAGGCAGAACTGTAGGGTGGCACGAATAATGGCAAAGCTTGAAGGTTATTTTGCATCAAGAAAGACTGCACGTGCTCATGCTTTCATCACAAAGGGCGCAGGTAGAGTTAGGATCAACAATGTCCCAGTAGAGATGATTCAACAAGAGATAGCAAGAGAAGTAATTCTTGCCCCGCTTGAAATCACAGGAGATCTTAGAAACAAAATTGATCTTTCAGTCAGAGTGCGCGGTGGTGGCTTTATGGGACAATCATATGCCAGTGCTGTTGCAATATCAAGAGCTTTGACAGGTTGGACAAAGACAAGAAAAGAGCCAAAAGAGCATCCATTTACAAGAACAGTTCGCGAGGATCTAAAAAAGAAAATTTCAGAATATGATAAACACTTGCTTAGTGGCGATGACAGGAGAAAAGAGCCAAAGAAGTTTGGCGGCCCTAGCGCTAGAAGAAGAAAACAGAAATCATACAGGTAGTTTTGAAAGCTGTAATTCTGGCCGGAGGGCGTGGAACACGTGGAAGGCCTTTTACAGACTACATCCCAAAGGCAATGATACCAGTTCACGAAAAACCGTTGATTGCTCACATAGTGGAATACCTGTCATCATTTAAGATCATAGATGAGATAATCATCCTTGCAGATTTTAATGGCTTGGGCAAACAGATAGAGAGGTACTTTGAAAACTACAAAAGAGTAAAAAAGCCACTTAGGTTCATTCAAGATTCACAGAGTGGAACTGGTGGAGATCTAGTACATTTGGAGAAGGTTTTAGAGAAAAATTCAGAGTTTCTTCTATGGTTTGTTGACAACCTGACACCCCTTGATATCAAAAGCATGCATAAATTCCATAGAGAAAAAAACACCTTGGCTACAATAGCTACCAGAAGATACAGAAAAGAAGAGACAGGTTATGCCATAGTAGAAAATGGAGTCGTTGTTGAATTTAGGGAAAAGCCAACGATAAAACTCGAGATGGCCGAATGCCTTGGAATCTATATCCTAAATTCAAAAATTTTGAAGATCATAAAATCAAAAAAAGATAAAAGAAAAGAGATGAACCTTTCATATGATATTCTCCAACCACTATCAAAAGAAGGAAAGATTAGCGCCTATGATATAGGAAAGAGCCCATGGATTGATGTCGACTCACCAGGCCGTGTTGAAAGAGAAAAAGAACTAGTAAATACAATAATCAAGAAACTCTAAGACTAGAATTACTTTGCGCATTTTCATATTTTGAGATCTCATTATTATATTGTAGTGTCAATGCAATATCATCAAGGCCTTCAAGAAGAATTTTTTTCCAATGAGGTTCAATATCAAAAGATATAACAACACCGTCATTGGTTATGGTTTGTTTTTCCAGATCTATTTCAATCTCAGATCTGCTTTCAAATAATTTTTGCAATACTTGTTCATTTACCTTTATTGGTAGAATTCCATTTTTGAAACAGTTGTTGTAAAAAATATCAGCAAACGAGGTAGACAATACTGTCCTGAATCCAAAATCTAAAAGCGCCCAAGCAGCATGTTCCCTGCTTGATCCACATCCAAAATTGTTTCTTGCCAATAATATCTTTGAATCTCTATATCGAGGATCATTTAGAACAAAGTCCTTTTTTGCAGATCCATCTTTTTCATACCTCCAATCATAAAACAAGTACTGACCAAACCCAGTTTTTTGAACTAGTTTTAAGAATTGTTTTGGAATTATCTGATCAGTGTCAACGTTGACCTTGTCAAGGGGAGTCGCGATACTTTTGATCTTTATGAAAGGTTCCATCTCAGTTCAAATCCAACTCACGCACGTCAATAAAATGGCCTCGAATTGCAGCAGCAGCAGCCATTACAGGACTAACAAGGTGTGTCCTGCCACCAGAACCTTGTCTGCCTTCAAAGTTTCTATTAGAGGTGCTAGCACATCTCTCGCCAGCAGATAGAATATCAGGATTCATTCCAAGGCACATACTACATCCTGATTCTCGCCACTCAAATCCTGCATCTTTGAAGATCCTGTCAAGACCTAGTTCTTCTGCTTGTTTTTTAACATGCTGTGATCCAGGTACGATCATGGCCCTTACTTTTGATGAGACTTTGTTTCCTTTCACTATTTTTGCAGCTTCGGTCAAGTCTTCCAGTCTAGAATTAGTACAAGAACCGATGAAAACTCTGTCAAGCTCAATGTCGGTAATCAAAGTTCCTGATTTGAGCCCCATGTATTGTAGGGCTTTGGTTGCTGCTTTTTCTTCCTCAGGGTTTCCTTTTGCATATTCTTCAGGAAATGGAACCCTTCCTGTAACATCAACAGTCATTGCAGGATTTGTTCCCCAGCTTACCTGAGGTGCAATGACATCTGCATGTAACGTGAAACTTTTGTCAAATCTTGCGTTACTATCAGTCTTCATGTTTTCTCTCCAATACTCTACCAATTTGTCGTAATTTTTTGGAATGTATCTTCTCCCTTTCAAATAATCAAATGTCTTTTCGTCTGGAGCTACAAGACCCGCCCTTGCACCACCCTCAATTGACATATTGCATATGGTCATCCTTTGCTCCATACTAAGTTCTGAGATTGCTTCTCCTCTATACTCAAATGTTGTGCCTGTACCTCCAGCAGTACCAATCTGTCGTATTATGGAAAGTATAATGTCCTTTGCAGTTATTGCATGGGGGTTCTTTCGTTTTCCTTCCACCCTAATTTCAAATGTCTTTGGCTTTTCCATCCATATGCATTGAGTAGCCAGCACGTGTTCTACATCGCTTGTGCCGATTCCAAAGGCAAGCGCACCAAAGGCTCCATGAGTTGAGGTGTGACTGTCACCACAAACTATTGTTGTTCCAGGCAAGGTGATTCCAAGTTCAGGACCTATAACATGGACTATTCCCTGATTTGGACTGTTAATATCAAAAAGCTCAATCCCAAACTCTTTACAATTTCTTTCTAGTGCTTTTATCTGCGTTGCAGAGGTTTGGTCTAATATTGGCAATGACCTGTTGCTTGTTGGCACATTATGATCCATTGTTGCAAAAGTAAGATCGGTTCTTCGTACCTTTCTCTTGTTCATGCGCAATCCATCAAAGGCCTGTGGTGATGTTACCTCGTGTACTAGATGCCTGTCAACGTACAATAGAGAACGGCCGTCTCCCTCTTTTACTACATGCGAATCCCAGATCTTTTCAAATAATGTCTTTGCCATCTAATTATTCACATTCAAATCGGAGATATAATGGTATAATGGACAATTTGTTACAGAATAGATACATCTATGGTTTGTAGTTGAACAGTCCACCTGCTGCAATTATTTTTCCTATCAATTCTGGAAATGGTTTTATTTTGTAGATCGTATTTTTGGTCACGTTCCTTATTTCATTTTTAGATGTTTCAATCTCGAGTTGATCTCCTTCAGATATGTCGTTGTAGGTACTTTCTTCTATCTCAATAGGTAGCAAAAATGCCCCATCTACTGCGTTTCTATAGAATATCCTTGCAAAGGATAATGCCAGAACTGCTTTGACTCCAGAGTATGAGAGAGCTATTGGTGCATGTTCCCTTGAGGAGCCACAACCAAAGTTTTTACCTGCAACTATGAAATCGCCTGGTTTTACTTTTTTGTGAAAATCTTTGTCAATTCCCTCCATGGCATGTTTTGCAAGCTCATTGTAATCATGAATTTTGAGGTATGGCCCTGGCAAGATTACATCGGTATCAATGTTGTCTCTTGCGTACTTTATTACTGAGCCCTTCATTTAATGTCCCTCGGGTCTGTAATTTTCCCTGTAATTGCCGATGCAGCTGCAACAAGTGGCGAAGCAAGATATGTCTTTGATTCAACATGACCCATCCTGCCTGGGAAATTTCTATTTGTGGTGCTGATGCATACTTCATCTTTTGCCAAGACTCCCATATGTGCACCACAGCAAGCACCACATGTTGGCGGACCCACCATTGCTCCTGCATCCATGAAAATCTTTAGAAGTCCTTCATCCATTGCCTTTCGGAAGATAGATATCGCTGCGGGAAGCACTTCGGTTCTAATCTTTACTTTTCTTCCTTTGAGGATTTTTGCAACAGCTCTCAAGTCCTCAAGTTTTGCTCCAGTACATGAACCAATGTATGCCTTGTCAAGGGATATAGATGATAGTTCTCGTGCAACTGTAACATTTTCTGGAGAGAATGGTTTAGCTACGATTGGATCAAGTTCAGATGCCTCATATTCATAGATTTTTTCATATTGAGCGTCAGGATCCCCGCGAACTTCACTATAATTTGTAGCTCCTCGTTGTGCAAGATAGTCTCGTAGTTTTTGATCCGGTTCAATTATTCCGCTTTTTGCTCCAGCTTCTGTAGTCATGTTAGTTAGGGTCAACCTTTCCTCAACAGACATTTCAGATATGCCAGATCCTCCAAATTGCATTGTCTTGTATGCGCCGCCATCGGTGCCAATATCCCCAATTATTTTCAATATCAAGTCCTTTGCCATTACATAGTCAGGTAATTTTCCATTTAGCTTAAAGTATATTGTCTCTGGAACCTTAAACCAGATCTTTCCATTTAATAGAACATATGCCACATCAGTATGTCCAAGTCCTGCTGCAAATGCACCTAGTGCGCCAGTAGTGTTTGTATGTGAATCCCCTCCAACATAGACTTCACCTGGTAAAACCATCGCCTCTTCGTGAGAAAGCGTATGACAAATCCCATACTGACCCATACCATATTTGAAATGCTTTTCTATGCCATACTCTTTTGTAAATTGCGTCAGCAATACCACATTTTGAGCAGATATTTTGTCAGCTGCAGGTACAAAATGATCCTCGGCAACCCACACTTTTTCGGGGGCCCATAATTTTTCAATCTTCATTCCAGTCTTCTTTAATTTTTCAAATACAGCTATTACTCCAGGCCCAGATACGTCATGTACCATTACCTTATCCACATTAGCAAATATCACGTCATCAGGCGAAACTTTGGTTTTTCCTGATGCTCTAGCCAGAATTTTTTCAGTAATATTCAACAAAAGAAACATCCTTTTTAGAAATTAAAACGTTTGCAGAAAGAGTCACCTCCAAAGCTTTACATCACTTGAAAATCATCTAAAAAATATTGGTTTCGAGACTTTTGAAATTATCGGCTTTTATTATACTTGTGTCATTATTCCAGCATGCGGTTTATGCACAGGAAGAATCAGCACCACAGACTAGATTATCAAGTAAGGGACTGGCATTCGTTAATCTCTCAACCTCTCCGGCAAATCCTGTTACAGGTCAACTCACCGTTATTCTCATACAATTCATAGACCCACAGAGTAAGGTTCTACGTGGAGATATTTACTACAAGTTTATCATAAAAAACGATACAAGACAATTTCTCTTGTTACCAGGAGGGTCAACAATTACAGGAAAAGTAGGAATACCATACCAGTTTGAGGAACCAGGAACTTATCAAGTGGAGATTGACCTAAATGATACTGCCTTCTCAAAAGATGACTCGACACCACTTGATGAGGTCACCTTCCCAATTTATGTATCGCAGGGAGAACTACAAGCATCAAACCAAACGGTTTTCAATACAACATCTGATGACAGTGCCAAGGTAAATACCGATACTACCAACAATGATAATAGCCATCTTTTGGTCGATGCCGCACTTGTCGTTATCGCTGTAGGTCTAGCCGCATTCATGTTTAGAAGAAAGATCGTCTCAAAGCGCAAAAAATCAAGTATATCTGAATAGTAATGCCCAATCTGCAGAACGCTAAATAGTAAATTCAGTTATGAAATACTCATGTCGCTTTCAGTATTTTCAATAAAGTCCATGCCAAAGACTGAGAAATTCGATCTGTTCGAGAGTCTAAAATCAGATCTTGAAATCGAGGGGTTAAAACTTCAAAATGGAGATGTCGTTGTAATATCAAGCAAGTATGTTGCAAATTCCCAAGGAAGAACAGTAGAGTATGATAAAGTATCTCCCTCTTTGGAGGCTGGAAATATTGCGTCAAAGTTTCACATTAAACCAAAAATAGCCGAGATCATCCTAAGAGAATCAGATGTGATTTTTGGTGGCATTCCTGGATTTGTCATAACATCGTCAGATTACATCATGGCACCAAATGCAGGCATAGACAAATCTAATGCAAAAAAAGGAGATGTGATTTTATACCCAATTGATCCTTATACCGTATCAGAACAGCTAAGACGCAAATTTCTACTAACATATCACGTTCATGTCGGAATAATCATAATAGATAGCAGGCTGATGCCGGCTAGGGCAGGAACTGTAGGTGTTGCAATTGCGTGCGCCGGGATAGAACCGTTATCAGATCTTAGAGGTCAAAAAGACTTGTACGGAAATCCACTCAAAGTTACATTTCAAGCTGTCGCCGATGATCTAGCATCCATTGCGAACCTCAAGATGGGAGAAGGAGCTGAAGCCATTCCTGCTGCACTCATTAGAGACTCAGGTGTCAGGCTTACAGATAGAAAAATTCAGGAGAATGAAATGGCTGTATCATATGATCAGTGTGTGTACGTTCGTGGACTAGGAACAAGAATCTGATCCAGCCATAGTTTTAATAGAGCTAGATTTGACGGCAGCATATGGTTGAATTCTTCACCCGGTATCCAAAGACAGTATCACTCCTAGACGGAATGAGCGAGATGGTAAAAGTGGATAAGAACGGAGTGGAACAGCTCACCATTGTTGTAAGGAAAAGCGTAGATGATCTGCTAAAGATCTTCGCTCACGAGGGTTTTACTCATGTCAAGTTTGAGCACAAGCAGACATTCCAAATAGGCCATGGCCTTTCATTGAAATTAAAAAAGCCTTGGGAAATGCATGTCAGGCTATTAGAAATGAAAAAAGGCCTGGTAGCAATACAGGCCGAAGTCGAGGTTTCACGTGACTATTTGCAGCACCTCTTTTGTCAGCGAACGCCAGTCTTGTACGAAATTGAGTCTCTCCTCAAGAAGCATCAAATTGAATACAAAATATGGAATGAAAGAATAAGAAAGTATGTCAAGGCAATTGTTGACAACTACAAGGTTCAGCTTAAAACCCCAAGCTTTCCAGTTTTGGCTTGGAAGCCAATGGTATTTTTCATAGGAGCAACAGGCGTCCTGTACCTCTTCAAATACCTCTTGACAATCTAGCCTCCTACAAAAATAAGATAACTATCTCACAGGTTCAAATCTTAAATCAATCCTCTACCTAGATAATACATGGCAATGTCATGGTATGACAACAGCCATCGACTAAATACACATGAGCTAGAATACCTGAAAAAAGTCGATTATCTATGGAATCGCCTGTCCCAGTCACAAAGACTTGGAATATCATCATCTGTAACCAACGATACACTAAGGCAGGAAAACAGTAAACATTGCTTTATTGGAGAAGCAATGGGCATGAAGAAGAGAAATTCCGCTATGCATAACAATTCAATCGTATGCAAGATTCTAGAATTTACCAGAATATTATTTTACGATGGTCCTAATTATGATAATCTACTGGACAGAAGGATAACAAAAGAAGAAAAGAAAATTCTAAACGATATCTATTATGCGAAAATAGGAAATGAGGAACACCAATACAGAAGGGCAAACGAACTAGTCAAATCCCACATATCATCAATCATTTGTACACCATCCAAAAATCTGTCAACATAGGGACTGATGTAGGCCAGATAAGGAGTAAAATCAAGGTCTATTCCTAAGATGGAATTGAAACTTTAATTAGAATTTTTTAGAATTACATGTGATGAGCACATCCAAGAAGCCCTCTCTTTCACTAAAATTCTATGGCGTATCCCCTTGGGAATTGGAAGTACTATACAGTCTTCTTCACAGCTTGTTTCAGGTAGAAGAAGATCCACAAGAACAGCCAGATGAAGATTTTACTACAATGATTGATATCATTTTTCCTCTTGCATTCAGTGATGCCTTTTTCAAGTGGTTTGGAAATGCAAGATGGGACAAGTTCAAGGCGATTCTAAAGGAGTTGAAAAGACGCCGCGGAGGAGGAAAAGCGCTGCGAGTTTACATAAAATTCGTTGGCAAGCCAAACATAAAGTTTGTACTAGATCTAGATGATAAAAATTTGTTTGATTCAGCCATAGAGAAGACAGATTTTGTTTTAGAACTTCTCCCTTATCATCTCGACCCACGCAAGATACCTGCTAGCATCACAGAAGTTGTGTATTATTTTGATGATAGAACTGGGAGATGGAACATCAATTCAGCTACGTCAGAAAATGAAACATACGTGTTTTCACAGAACGAATGGAAAATTACTTGATTTCTTTTTCTAAAGGTTCTAGCAGAGAATTCAATTCGCGATATTTTTTTTCTATAAAATCCAAAGACTCTTCAAGCTTCTTTGATTTTCCGTATTTGTATCTGATAAGTTCCCGATGTCTCCAGAAATTCTTCCCTTCACCAACTGATATGGTGCTAAAATAATCTGGGCTTTTCAGGTTATCAGGAAGTTTGATATTGTAAGGGAAGAGAAACTCTGCCATAAACCACTCATCACCATCAGGGTAATCAGAACCTGTTTCAATATCAAAGAAGAGATGAAGAAAATTTGTTTGCATGAGGCCGTCATCACTCATGGTTGGATGTTTTATGTTTGACTTTTTAAAATCCAGGTTCAGAAGGCTAGGCTCGAAGTACCCCTTGATAATTGATTTGCGGAATATCTTGTTAACTTCCTCTAAATTCAATGTAGAACTACTCTTCTGTTCATCATGCTAATAACTTATATCATTGTCGTTAATGGGATTTAACAAATTAGGTCATTAGTATCAAGAATGTATAAGATTATTATTTACGGGAAAAAACTTGCCCTAGATTTGAAGGGAATCAAGAATTTTTGAAATGTCTGTTATGGGTTTGCCATTAGACGAAATCTCTTGATATGCAGGAGAGTTTTCAAGATAGTTTGGAATTCTGTCCCTTATTCTTTCATCATAGGGGGCAATCATCTCATTTTTGTAAAATATTCCAGTTGGAATTTTTGAGTCCCATTCATTTGACTTTATGAGGGCCTGCGTTAACTTTTCATTTTCTTCTTCTGGCGAATCTATGTGTACAACTGGATCATATCCAGTATCCTCCAGTTTGTAAATTCGTGGACGTGGTTTCTTTGTTATTTCGTCAACATTATCCATTCCTGCAAACCAATCTCTTGTGTTAATGTCATTATACGTGGGACATGGTTGTAAGACATCAAGGAAAGAAAGTCCCCTGTGCTTTACTGCCGCAACAATTAGATCTTTTAGTTGCCTAACATCATACGCATATCCTCGTGCAACAAATGTAAAACCGCTGGCTATTGCCAATGCAATTGGATTCACGGATTGGTTCACGTTGGGTTCTGGAAGTGATTTTGTTTTCAAGCCAAGCTTAAGAGTTGGAGACGCTTGTCCTTTTGTCAATCCATAGACACCATTATTGAATATGATATATGTCATATCCACATTTCTTCTTCCTGCTGCAACAAAATGCCCAGCGCCAATACCCAATCCGTCACCATCACCACCTGCTGCAATTATTGTCATTTCCGGATTTGCAAGCTTGGCACCCTGTGCAAAAGTCATTACTCTTCCATGCAATGTGTGTACGCCATAGGTATTCACGTAATGAGATGTTTTGCCAGAACATCCAACTCCTGAAAAGATCGCAGCCTTGTGACGCGGTATTGCCATTTCTGCAAGCGCCATTTGAATAGCACTTACAATGCCAAAATCACCACAGCCAGGACACCAGTCATTGTGCACCTCTGTTTTGTAATCTGATAAATTAGACGCCATATGATAACACCTGTCTTTTCTCAGCCTTTCCATCTATTATTTTTTTAATTGAGTCATACAATTCCGTGCAAGTCATTGCTCTTCCGGTATACTTGAGAATATAATAATCAACTTTACGGTCTAAATTTTCATTTAGCAGTGTTCCCAATTGAGCAGAATAATTTGCTTCTACGTCTATTATGGTTTTGACACCTTTTAGCAAAGATTTGACATAATCTTGTGGGAACGGATGCAATAGTTTTACTTGTACAAACCCAACGTTATAGTTGTCTTTTTTCAGCATTTCAATTGCATCGAGAATTGGTCCTTTAGTAGACCCCCAGCTTACAAGACAAAAGTCAGAGATTCCATGATTTACCACCTGATCTTCCTTTGGAATTGTTTCCAAAGCCACCTCAATCTTCTTTGCTCGCTTGTCCATCTTGTACATCCTATTCACTGGATCTTCGGAGATGTGACCTTGTTCATCGCTTTCGTCTCCCGTATTCCAAAATATACCATTTTCAAGCCCTAGTTTAGATCTTGGTGATATCCCATCTTCAGAGGGGGCAAAACGCCTGTAATTATCATCAGTAATTTTTTCCAAGAGTTTGCCTCGTTCAATTGTGATCTTTGTTGGATCAAATCTTTTTACAGTTGCTACAGTACTTGCAATGAATTTATCCATCATGTGAATTACAGGCATTTGAAACGTTTCTGCAAAATTGAAACATTCTGCGGCATCATAAAATCCCTCTTCAATGTCACCCGATGCATAAACAATCCTAGGAAAATCACCATGGCCGGCATATATTGCAAAGAGCAAGTCATCTTGTCCATGTCTAGTAGGAAGTCCTGTTGATGGTCCACTTCTTTGGTATAGTGTAACTACAATTGGTACTTCGTTTATTCCAGCCCAACCAAGCGCTTCTGCCATGAGAGAAAATCCAGGACCTGATGTGCTAGTTGCCGCCCTTGCGCCCGTCAGTGCAGCTCCAATTAGCATACCTATTGCGGAAATCTCATCTTCCGTCTGCACTATTATGGTAGAACCAGGTCTATTATTTTCAACATCAAATGTTTCATTTGATTCCAAAAATACGCTCTCATCGGACGCTGGTGTAATTGGATAGTATGACTGAAACCTGCATCCTGCTGCTAACTTTCCAAGACCTGTAGATTGAAAACCTTGTACTAGAATAACATCCGAGTTGCTTTGAATTGGTGATAGTTGATATTTGAATTTCTGATATTTGGCTGTTGCATAATTATATGCATAGTTTGCAGCATGTTTATTCATCTCTGCAATCTTGGGCTTGCTTGAAAAGATCTTTTCCACCGATCGTAACAGAGTGTCAGGCGGCAAACCCAACAAGCCAATTGATACAGATACAGATAGAACGTTTAACATTCGAAACATTCCTCGAATAGTAGGATTATTCATCTCTTCTGCCAGAGTAGAAAGTATTGTTTTAAAGGATACAGGATACAAAGTGACACCCCTTTCTTTTGCCTCTTCTAGCACTCCCTGTACAGTAAATGGCTTATTCTTTGATGAAAGGTATTTCTCTAATCTCTCTTTGAATGGTTTGTCAAGGGTAGGTACTTCATCAATCTTAACTTGCTCAAGATCAGATTCGTATACAATTGCACCGTCGTTATGTACATCATCTGCATGTCTGAACAGAGTTTCCGCATCAAACGCAGCAAGCATTGTAATTCCAGATATGTTAGAACGAACTTCTTTGTCAGAAACTCTTACCCCAAAATAGCTGTGCTCTCCCTTGATATTAGAATAATATTCTCTTTTTCCAAAAATTTTCAAACCGCATCCAGCGCAAGCTCCGGCAAAGATATTAGCTGCAGATTCAACACCACCGCCCTGAGGGCCACCTATAACCCATGTTAAATCTGTTGAAACCATGCAGGATCTAAATGGTCATCAAATATTAAATATGCTATAATTCCTATTTTGCGACCTAACCGCCAGTAGCAGCGTCAAACAAGGCACATTCGCATTTATCACGCTCACCGCAGAATGGACAAACACAAACACATTTTTCAATCGGATTGCTACATTGAACACAAACTGCAAATTCTTCTTTGTGTTTCAATTCAATATTATTATACAGACTTGTTATAAATGAGTTTTTATAATTACCTTTTGAGTGCTTTTTTCAATGAAAGTTTTGCTTACTCGACGTCTGCACGATTTTGCAGTAAAAGAGCTAAAGAAAAGATATCAAATTGAGATCCACACTGGCAAGGTTCCAATATCAAAGGATTTACTCATCTCTAAAATAAAGGACAAAGACGGTTTAATCTGTTATCCGTATGACAAAATCGATTCAGATGTAATAAATGCAGGAACAAGACTCAAGGCAATCTCTACTTTTAGTGTAGGCTACAATCACATTGATGTTAACACTGCGTTAAAAAGGGGAATTATTGTAAGTTATACTCCAGAGGTCCTTACAAGGGCTACAGCAGATCTTACCATGGCACTCATGCTATCTCTATTTCGGAGAGTCAGTGAGGGAGACAGACTTATTCGTAAAAACGAATGGAAAACCATATTTGGGCCATATGAATTGCTTGGTACAGATCTTTACGGAAAGACCTTAGGAATATTTGGAATGGGAAGAATCGGCAAGGCAGTTGCAAAAAGAGCACTTGGTTTTGAGATGAAATTGTTATACCACAACAGAAAACGGCTTTCCTCTCAAGAAGAAAAGAGTTTGAATGCAAAATATGTTTCCCTTGATGAATTGTTCAGAAAAAGTGACGTGATAAGTATCCATGCTCCATATACACCAAAGACACATGAGATAGTGAATCTGAAATTGCTCAAAAATATGAAAAGAACTTCTTTTCTAGTAAACACTGCACGTGGCATGATAATAAATGAAAAGGATCTTGTTGTAGCATTAAAGAAAAAGATTATTGCAGGCGCTGCCTTGGATGTATTTCAAAATGAACCCATAGGCATTTCAAATCCTTTAACAAGATTAGGAAATGTGTTGATGACCCCTCATATTGGAAGCGCAACCATAGAAACTAGAAAAGAGATGGCAGAAATAACAGTGAAAAACTTGGTCCTCTCACTTGCTGGAAAAAAACCAATCTATCAGGTTAAAGTTGAATCAGATCGTTTGGGTCGATTTTAATACAACTGGTTCCCACGGGTTTTAGATCTGCAAAGTGAATCGATCCTTGCGGGATTTTTCCTTCTTTCTGCAAAGAACCCAGTCTATCAACAAACATCTTCTTATGGTTCTCACATGTGACTCCAACCATGTATTCATCATCCTTAGATTTTACTGAGATGACAAACTCTGGGGGCATTGGACAGTCTTGTCCATTTTTTCTAATAGAGCAATGTTCTGGAAACACAGTTTTATTGCATTATTTAATAATATTAAGTTTGGTTGAATAGACGCCTCATGTTTTGAATCAACCACATTCCCTTTATTCTACCAAAACTACACTAAAGGATGAGTCTTTACGAAGTATGCAACAGGATAGATTGTAGTCATCCCAGACATGATCATTTTCCTCATGGGTATTGCATCCATGTAAATTCTGATGGAAAAAAATGCAATTGCAAAGAGTTTAACACTATAGTTTAGATTTTTTCAGATTAAGCACTTTGGATTTCGTCGTTTTGGGTACTGAATGTATGGAAGATCTTGTCAATAAGGCAAATAACAAAGGTATAATGCCGTAGACAACTAGATCTAACCCATAAGCCAAAACGAAATTCAGCTCAAAATATTAGAGGCATATAGTCGTGATGTCGGTCGTGGCGTGGCACGTCTTGATTATGAATCAATGGATGTTCTTGGAGTATCCAGCGGAGATATTGTAGAAATTACTGGAAAAAGAAAATCTGTTGCAAAGTGTCTTCCCCTATACTCATCAGACGAGGGAAAAGGAATAATCAGAGTAGATGGACTTGCTCGAAACAATACGGGGGTGGCAGTAGGAGATATGGTCGTATTGCGGAAGATAAAGGCGGTTGTAGCAGAAAAAATTATAGTTGCCCCACTTGATGCAATGCCACCAATAGATGAAAGATATCTTACAGATTCGCTAGAAAACATTCCTTTGGTAAAAGGCGATAACATCATGGTACCATACTTTGGCGGCAGACTCACATTTCAAGTCATTGGGGTAACACCAGTAGCAGGGGCAGTAATTGTAACTTCAAAAACAGTATTTCACATTGCTGAAAAAGGGGAAAGCTTACGTGGTGTGCCACAGGTAGCATATGAAGACGTTGGCGGTATGAGTGATGAGCTTAGAAAAGTTCGCGAGATGGTGGAGTTACCAATGAGGCATCCGGAAATTTTTGAAAAGCTTGGCGTTGAGGCTCCAAAAGGCGTGTTACTTTATGGAGTACCGGGAACTGGCAAGACGCTTTTGGCAAAAGCGGTGGCAAATGAAACCAACGCCCATTTTACTAGCATTTCAGGTCCCGAAATTATGAGTAAATTTTATGGAGAAAGTGAGGCAAGGCTTAGGGAGATCTTCAAAGAGGCACGAGAAAAATCTCCTTCTATTATTTTCATTGATGAAATCGATTCTATTGCTCCAAAACGTGAAGAAGTAACTGGCGAAGTTGAGAGAAGAGTAGTTTCCCAAATGCTTGCACTTATGGACGGACTTGAGGGAAGAGGAAAAGTAATTGTTATTGCAGCAACAAACAGGCCAAATGCGTTAGATCCTGCTCTTAGGAGACCAGGCAGGTTTGACAGGGAAATAGAGATTAGAATACCAGATAAAAAGGGAAGACATGAGATACTTTTGATACATACAAGAAACATGCCATTAAGTGACGATATAAACTTGGAAAAACTTGCTGCAATAACCCACGGATTTGTAGGGGCGGATTTGGAATACCTCTGTAAGGAAGCCGCAATGAAATGTTTGAGAAGATTATTGCCAGAAATTAATTTAGCAGATGAAAAGATTCCTGCTGAAACTCTTGAAAAGCTTGTTGTAAATGACGAAGACTATCGGTTTGCATTACGTGAAGTTACTCCTGCTGGAATGCGTGAGGTTTACATTGAAAAACCTGACATAAAGTGGGACCAAATTGGAGGATTGGAAAATGTCAAGCTCGAATTACAAGAAGCAGTAGAGTGGCCTATGAAATATCCTCTATTTTATTCAAAGCTTGGATATAGAACGCCACGTGGAATATTACTTCATGGACCAAGTGGAACTGGAAAGACGCTTTTGGCAAAAGCGGTGGCAACAGAAAGTGAAGCTAATTTTATCTCAATAAAAGGACCTGAGCTCTTATCAAAATGGATTGGGGAATCAGAACGAGGAATAAGAGAGGTATTTCGAAGAGCAAGGCAGGCATCTCCATGCGTCATATTCTTTGATGAGATAGATTCTATTGCTCCAACAAGGGGAATGGGAGAAACTGCAGTTACAGAAAAAGTTGTCAGCCAACTTCTCACAGAACTTGATGGCATAGAAACTCTTCACGGAGTGGTAGTCATTGCTGCAACAAACAGAGCAGACATGATAGATAGGGCACTACTTAGACCTGGTAGATTTGATAAGATGGTACTGGTACCGATACCAGATAAAGCTGGCAGACTCAAAATACTTGAGATAAACTCAAAAGATATTCCAATGGAAAGAGAGATTGGAACTCAGAATGGTATAAACCCAGACTATGTAGATCTAGATAAAATTGCAGAAGCTACAGACGGTTTTAGTGGTGCAGATGTTGCCTCTATTGCAAATACTGCAGTATCTCTTGTCATCCACGAGTTTATTGAAAAATATCCAGACCCAAAAGAGGCAGAAAAACAGGTTGAACATGCAAAGGTAACTATGAAGCACTTTGAAGACGCAATCAGAAAAGTTAAGATCCAAAAAGATCTAAAGATTGGCGAAAAAGTATCAATATCACACTTTAGATAATTTAGCAAAATCAAATTGTTTTGTTGGCAGTCCCACACATCTTTTCAAACTTTTTCAAATTCTAAAAAATTAGGTTACAGAGTCAGATAGAAAAATTAAAGGCGCCGGGAGAGAGATTTGAACTCTCGGACCCTTGCGAGTACGCGCTTTATGGTTTTCATTTCCAGGCGCGCGCCCTACCAGGCTAGGCGACCCCGGCATCAATTCGCCAAGTCAACTTCGTTGTAAAAATTGACCATATATTACGTTAATTGATGCATTATACAAGTTCAGCAGATCACTGAAAGATGTTTATTGTAACTGATTTTTTCAATACATTATCTGTGTCAGGTGATGTATTGGACTCAATTTTATATCTGCCTTCAATCACTTTACTGCCATCAGTTTTTGTTTGATTCCAGACAAACATTTTCTCTTCATGAGGGTTCAATGTAGAAATCACTTGTGTGGATACCGGTGAGTATATGATAGTACCATCCAATCCCCTAATCTTCAATCCAAATGAAGAATCAGAAAACGTCAAAGGTACTGTGCCTGAATTAATTATCCTTATGTGAACCGGCTCATCTAGGTGATAGTTTATTTTTTCTGTAATTATAGAAAGTGATGGCCCATTTTGGTAGACTAGAGAGGGGGTCTGATTAGATATTTGAAACAAGAAAGCCCCAATTACTCCTGCTCCTACAACCCCTACAACAAAACAAATCGTAGCTCCTTTTGGAATCAACTTTCAAAAGGTGATTTTGATTCCTTTTTAATTGTTAACTACTGCCTTTGAGCGCCAGCTTTTGGGATAAGTGTTAGGGGCCATTATGATTCTTTTTATCTGAAATGCAAATCCTTTGGTATTTTCAACTATCTCGTCTTCTGGCATTATGGCCTCTGCAAGAGCCACGATCTCGCCTTTTTGCGTATAGACACCAACCAAGTCTCCTTTTTTTAGTCCATTTGAGATTTCAAGGATTCCAGGTATTGCCAATTGAGCACCGTGACACAACGCGTCTACTGCAGAGTCTCGTATTACCACTGATTTTATTTCACTTAGACAGTATTCAATGGGCATGATTATTCTTCTTATCTTTGACTCGTCATTCTTTTCTTTCCATAATGCATATGCATCTACAAGATCATGCATTTTCACAAGATTCGAGTCTTCATTAAATTGTCCTACCCGTGTTCTCCTCAACTCTATCATTGTAGCTCCTGGTCCCAAAATTTCCCCCATATCATAGAAAATCTTTCTGATGTATGTTCCTGCTTCACATAAGATACGCAAAAGTAAGAGCCGCTCTTTTTCTTCTACAATTTCTATTTCATACACATTTCTTATTCTAGTTTGGCGCGATACAGCTGATCGTTGTGGTGGTTTTTGGTAAATCTTCCCGGTTAACAATTTCAGCACTTGATTCAATTTTTCCTTAGAAGGTAGTGAGTGAAGTCTACCTAGAGCATGATACTCCTTTGGTCCAAGTAAAAGCACTATCAGTGCCTTTGTTGCTTCACCAAAACCAATTGGCAAAACTCCCGATACTTGTGGATCTAAAGTGCCACTATGCCCCGCTTTTGGAACATTCAAGATTTTCTTTACCCATGAAACTGTTTCATGGCTTGTTGGACCGTTTGGTTTATCCAGCAATATGAACCCATAATTGAGAAGCTGTTCTATCGATCTTTTATCATAGTAAGTACCATACGAGTCATTTGTTATGTCCTGATCTATGACTCTAAGATTTTCTATTTGTTTGAGTGTCATAATGATTTTTCACTGCCTTCTTTGCAAGTTCAAGCACTTGAACTGGACCCAGACCGTCTGTATTTATTATTTCATCAAACACAGATAGATCATCTCCAAAATTAAAGCCATATAGTTTCTTGTATATCATTTTATTTTCTTCATATCTTTTTTTCACAATTCCAAAGGCATGTTCATATGATATATGATCTCTTGTTGTCATCCTTTTTGCACTAATCTCTTGTGAACCAGCAAGCCAGATTTTAATCCCATCCTTAACCAGCCAAGGAAGAGTATAGCTAGTTATTACTACATCCTCTGTTAGAAACATTTTCTTCAGTTTTTCATCAACTATTTTATCAAATTCCGAGTTCCCTTTTCTCATGTTCAGAAACTTCATTCCTGCTTCAGTATCCCAGAAATCATCTTTTTCAGTCTGAAATCCTTCTTCTTTTGCCATCTCTTTGAGCACGTCACCTCCACTAATGTATTTCAGATCAAATTCCTTTGCAAGGCCCTTTGCTATTGTAGTCTTTCCAATGGCTGGAGAACCTGATACTATTACTGATCTGAGCAATTCAACCAGTGTCCATGGTAGTCTTGGTAAGTCGCATTATTATGCCGCTAAAGGAAGCAGATGACAGGAAATACCATGCCCAGAAATATAGATCGTTTGCATGTTTACATATAGTAGGTGTAGATACAACCTTCTCGGCTGTGCATGTTAGTTGAAAAAAGTTACCTGGAATGAAATTCAATGGTATTGGTGACACAGCGACCGTATACGAAAAAAGCGGAGGCAGTACAAAATAAAATACCAGAATAAGAGGCAAAAATGTAATCATCATAGGCCTCATGTTCAGTTGCATTAATTCCATATTCATCTTGTTCATGTAAGCAGATTTCTTGTTCAGCTCATCTATCTTTTCTTGGTCTTTTGCTTTAAAGGCTGCAATGCGTTCTTTTTGCCAAGCTCGAGTATCCTTGAGTAGTTTCTTTATCTTATTTTGATCTACCATCTTACGTTTTATCATTGCATTGAAAAGATTGAGCCCAATTGCAATTAGCATAATACCAATAACAGATGGAATCATTCCCTTCACTATTGGATCGGTGCTTCCCATGGGTCCTCGCGAAAGACCCGGAATCTGCAATGATACCATATTTAAGAAATCAAAGATTAGGCTATGTTCCATTGTTAAATCCCATTGCACTTACGATCCCCTTTGCAGCCTCCTCAATCTTGCCTTCAGTGTTGAGAACCATCTTTATTGGCGAACCACAGAGTATAGAACAAGTTGAAAGCATTGCACTTGTAACGTCAAGTTCTTTCTTTATTGCATCAATTGATACAATATCACGGTTTCTTGTGTTATCTTTCATTCTTCTATTGTAGATCTCCTCAGGCCTGGCAGTAATCATGATAAAGCTATCAGGCATTAGAATTTCTAAAACATTATGAGGTAAGCCCGGATAGAATCCCTCCTTTGTTGAGATAAATGCATGTGTATCTACAATTACAGCCTCATCGGTTATCGAAGCTATTTTTTTTGCGGCCATGGATTGGAGATCTTTTTGTTCTCGTACCGTAAGTTTGCGAAGATCATCTCTGCTTTGAACTCCTTTGGTCTTCTTTGCTTCATCAAACATCACAGTGCCAAAGATAAAAACACTGACGCTGATTTTTTTCTCTTTTAGGATATCAACAACCTTGGAAACGATGGTAGTCTTTCCAACTCCGGGAATTCCGACTATTATTACTCTTTTACTTTCTACCAAGCAACGCACCCAAGGCAGGCATTACTTCTTCTACTCTTTCTCTTACTAGTAGATTGTAATAGTTAATCAAGATGTCAACTGTAAGTAACATTCCTGTCCCTGAGCCAAAGGTTCCCAATACATTTGAAATACCAGCTAATAGTCCAAGAATAATAGAACCTAGTATTGTGACAGACGGAATGTATTTTTGTAGCAAGTCTTCTACTGGCTGATTAGAACGCCTAAAACCTGGTATTTGCACATCTGCATCTAACAAGTTCTTTGCAGCACTTTTAGCAGACAATCCTCCAAGTTCAATCCAAAGTCTACCAAAGAGAACAACTATGCCTACCATGAATAAGATGTACAAAACAGCTCGCATAGGATCCAGTGCGACAGTATCAAGACCAAGAGGGGCTGTTACATAGTAAAGTATACCTCCGGTCGGGGTAGATGGAGAAGTTGGATCAAACATGCCTAAGAAATTCAGAACAGGATTTGCATTTCTTGGGTTAAAGTTAGCCCAGAGTATCTGACCAATAAACACAGCATTAGCAGTGAGAGCAGATGCCAAGATGACAGGAATGTTTGAAACATACATCAACTTGATTGGATATACAGCGGAGAATCCTCTGTATTTGGTGGATACAATAGGAATTTCTACCTTAATTCCTTGAGTATATACTAGAATTAGTAACACTCCGGCCGTAATGAAGAGACTAAAGACACTAGGCAGTTGGTTTACTCGAAATAGCAGATTACTAAAGTTGCTATGTATAAAGGCATAAATGATATTTGCAAAGACTCCAACTGGTCCTCCATCACCTGCAGGAATTGGACTTATGAGCGACCAAATTATCTGCTGAGCTACACCTGCGGCAATGAATAAGCTAATTCCGCTTCCTATTCCCCATCCTTTCTGAACCAACTCATCCAATAGCATGATTATTACTGATGCCCCGATGAGTTGTCCAATTAAAATAAAGGCAACCTCATGGTTTGGAAGCCTTGGCCCATATACGGCCATTCCATATAGTGAAGACTCGGCAATTATTACAATATACGTTACAATTTTTGTAGCGGTTTGATAGAGCTCTCTATCCTCTGGCTTTTTGAAATCCAAATGAAATATTTCAGAGCCCTTCAGGAGCTGCATCAAAAGTCCTGCTGTTACTATAGGTCCAATCCCCAGTTCAACTAAGGTTCCTTGCTGGGATGCAAAAATTACTCTTGCAAAGGCAAGAAAGTCAAATGCTGGGGTTGATGCTCCGTATAGTGGAGTCTGCCCCATGATCATGTAAACGAATAAAGCTATTCCACACCATATCAAACGGACGTGTAAAGGAATTTTTTTCTTGGGTTTTGGTACCTGCGGAATGTAAGTCTCTGCTTTTGAAATTATTGTTCTAAGAAAACCTTTTGACTCCGCTTCTTCGCTCATGCTGCAGCAAGCACCTCACCACCAGATTTTTTGATTTTTTCTTCTGCAGTAGCAGAAAATCGTCCTACTTTTATGACGTAAGCATTCTTTGTTTGTCCTCCTCCTAACAACTTGTCATAGCCAAGTTCTGAGAGATCTATTACCTTCTTTCCGCCTTCTTGTTTTCCATGTTTTGCATAGATATCATCTAGATCTCTTACACTTGCCCATTTCCTTACTAGGTTTGGATGTGGCGGGTGAGTTGAATCATGACCAAAATGTTTTGGATCTGTTAAAAGCATCCTGATAAAGTGATGTTTGTGCATACCGGATTGTCCAAGTCCTCCCTTGTGACCGCTGGCCCTATGTTGCCCTATCTGCCCCCATCCATGATGTCGTCCTCCTCGGAATTTTCTTGTCTTTCGTAGTCTTGTTGCCATCTTAAATCATCATCTTTACTTGTGTAAGAAGTTCCTTATGATTTCCCAATATTCCACCTTCACCATACATCTTCTTGGTGCTTCTCTTGAATCCATGTCTTGGAGGAGCCAGAGCAAACCAAGGTTTAAGCGGTTTTAGCTTTGATAATGCAACAGCACCGTCTGCCAACGATTTTGCCAGCTCATCGGTGTTTTTGAATCCGAGTTTTTCGATATCTTCAGAGGTGAGTTTTCTGTAGCCTTCTTTTCTGGCTCTTTTTTCTAAAAGTTCCTTTGTTGTTGGAATATCGATTTCTTGCCAAGACACATAGTGCTTGATCTTGTTCAACATTCCTTTTGTATTATCTCGTTCTGGAACTATTGTAGCTCTAAATCTCTTGTCTAAATGAAGTAGATCTAGGGTTGTGTTTGCCCAGTGTGGAACATTAATTGTTCCTTTCATTCTGATTACTAAGAAAGCTTTTCCCATCCTATACTCAACCTTGACTAAATGTTTGTCTCAAGCAATTCAAAACTGCCCGTGATGTAGAAGTCATTGTATTTGTGGATCCTGTGCTTTTTGTCCACGCATCTTTCAGACCTGCGAGTTTTAACAGATTTTTAATATTGCCACCTGCTACCAACCCAAGGCCTCTAGGTCCTGGAATAATTTCAACTGTTACACTTCCACCTCTGCCTCTCACCTTGAAAGGTACAGAATGTTTCTGATCACATCTACACTCCCAACTTCCACAGCCCAGTTTCACAGGACTTACATTAAGATAAGCTTGACTAGTTGCTTTCTCAATAGCAATTCTCATTTGTTTTGATTTTCCTTGTCCTATACCAAGCCATCCGTTTTCATCACCTGCTGCCACGAGAGCCTTGAATCTGGTATATTCTCCGTTAGTAGTCTGTTTTTGGACTATGCCCACATCTATGACTTCAGTTTTGATACCTGGTAATAATTTCTTGATAATTCCTGATTCTTGAATTCTATAACCATTTTCATAGATTTCTTTCATGGATGTAATCTTGTTAGTAGCAACTAGCTTTCCCAATGTAGTTCTTGGTACCCATTCCACTTCGGGTTCTCTAGATCGTTGTCTTGTTTCTGATCTGCTCATTTAGTTTTTACCTCATTATCTATTGCGGATTTTATCTTGTCAATCTCATTTGCAACTTTGAGATATTTTCCAGTAATCCTATCTGCAGAAGGAAAAGTTTCCTCATCTGCAGGTACCTCAAGTCCAGCATCTATTATTCCTTTCAATGCTGCTGATATTCTCTGAGTATATCGTCTAGTACCAACATAAAGAACTGCACTACTGACACCGTGAGCCAGTGCTTTTTTACCTGCAAGATAACCTGTCAAATATGCTGCAGGTATACTTTTTCTAGAACCCTTCCAGCCTTTTTTCAAAAGGGACCTTGAATGAGCTGATGACAGAACTTTGTCTCCTAATAGTTCCGGCTTGTGAATCTGTACAAGCGTATTCTCATTTGATATCTGAACTGTGATAAAGTCTCTCCTGCCCATGAGAAGATTTCTTCTTCTTCCATAGTTGGTTTTCTCTTCACGAGATCTGCGTAATATTTGTGAATATGCCATCTATACTACCCTATTTACAAAAAATTTTGGTGAAGCTCTTATAAACGTTAGACTCGCAACAGGGCTACCATAAGCGCCTTTTGAGCATGAAGTCTATTTTCAGCTTCGTCCCAGATTACGGATTGATGTCCATCGATCACTTCACTTGTAACTTCCTGACCTCGTTTAGCAGGCAAACAATGCATGAAAATTGCAGACGGACTGGCTTTCTTCATCAGAGATGAGTTTACTTGAAAATATGGAAGAAAATCGTTTGTCCTATCAGTAGTTTGGTGATGTATTGAGACAAAGGTATCTGTCACTACAACGTCAGCTCCCTTTACAGCAGTTTCTGGATGGTTTGATAATTTCACATCAATTAGTTTGCTAGACTCTTTTACGACATTTGGATTAGGTTCATATCCTTTGGGGGTTGCTATGCTAATCTCAATGCCAGTCTTTGCACAACCATATATCATTGAATTACATACGTTGTTGCCGTCACCTATCCATGCAAGTTTAAGACCAGCCAATTTTTTCTTCTTTTCTTTGATTGTCATGAGATCTGCAAGTGTTTGACACGGATGAAAAGAATCAGAGAGGCCATTAATTACAGGAATAGAAGAATTCTTTGCAAGTAGTTCTATTTCATCATGAGAATAAACTCTAGCCATTATCAAATCCACGTATCTAGAAAGTGTTTTTGCTGTATCCTCTATGGTTTCTCCCCTTTTTAGTTGCAGTTCATCTGCAGAGAGGTTTAATGCGTGTCCTCCTAGTTGAAACATTCCCGTTTCAAAGCTTACTCGTGTCCTTGTAGATGGTTTTTGAAAGATCATTGCAAGTGTTTTATTTTCAAGAAGAGGTTTAGAGATCCCTTTCTTCAGATCCTTCTTCATCTTTATTGCATTATCAATGATTTCAACAAGTTCGGTTTTGCCAAGTTCATTTAATGTTAGCAGATCTTTTGTTTTTAATTTCATTTCTTCATCCATCCAAACATGGAACGCTTCTTCTTTGACTTGTCATCTTTAGATATTTCAACATCTTCTTTTTCACTGGTTTTCTCTTCAATTACATCTTTATCTTTTGTGGGTTTTGGCCTACCATCAGAAATCCATTTTCGTATTTTAGAGGCAAGTTTTCTTGCTTCATCATCATTTTCAGGTGGAGGAACATCAAATAGTGCTGAATATTTTTCAATATCTTTTGTTTCTACCCCCGCAAAAGGATCTTTATCTCCACTTGAAATCTCTTCGGCGGGTTTCATCTCGACCTCTTTCTTTATTTCCGGTTTGACTTGTGGTTCAGGTTTTGATTCTACTTTTGATTCTGGTTTTGGACCTTCAAAGAGTTTGAATGATTTTTTTGATGGTTCTTGTTCAGGCATGATTTCTTTTTCAACACGGGCTTGGATTTTTCCCACAGACGATTCCGATTTGGCTTGTACAATTTCTTGTTTTACCTCTTTAATCTCAACTTTGGGTTCTTGTTGTTTGCTTACCACATTTACCTTTTCTTTAACAATAATTTCTTTTTGTTCTAGTTGTTGTTGAGATTTCTGTTGAGCTTGTGCCATAGGCAACGACTCTTGTGGTCCAAACAAGGATTCCAAAAATGAATCCTTGTCAAACGGTTTCAAGTCTTTGTATTCTTGACCCACTCCCAAGTAGAGAATTGGGCTTGATGTTATTTTTACTATAGATATAGCGGCACCTCCACGTGCATCTGCATCGCTTTTGGTAAGAATCGCGCCATCGAATTTGGTGTAATTATGAAATTCTCTTGCTTGGCTAACTGTGTCATTTCCTGCTAATGAATCACCAACGAATAATTTCAGATCAGGATTTACTACTTTATTGATTTTTGATATTTGATCCATAAGGTTCTTGCTTGTCTGCATCCTTCCTGCCGTATCGATTAACACACAATCTACTTTGTGAGATTTGGCATATAGTACAGCATCACGTGAAACTGCTGCAGGATCAGAACCATAATTCTGTGCGATAACTTTTATGTTTAATCTCTTACCATGCTCGCTTATCTGTTCAATTGCTCCTGCTCTGTATGTATCTGCTGCTGCAATTACAGACGATAATTTATTTTCGCGTAAAAGATTAGCAAATTTTGCTATAGTAGTCGTTTTTCCTGTTCCATTGATTCCCATAAACGAAATAATGTATGGCTCTCCCTTTTCCTTCTTCATTTGTATGTTAGATAAGATGTCAATTTTTCCTGCGGCATCGAACATGTTTGAAATACTTTGCCTTAGGTTTTGTTTTACAAATTCTACTATTGTATCTTTTTGTACTGTAGTTCCAATTAGCTGTTTTTTCAAATCAGATTTTAGTAAATCTATTACTTCTGTTGCCACATCAGATTCTAGCAAAGCTATCTCAAGTTCAAACAGAACTTCATCGACATCTTTTTCTTTTAGCTCTTTTTCTCCAAAGCTTTTTACTGCTGAAGAAAACGCGTTTCGTAGTTTATCAAACATGACAGATTTCCTTACTGCGTAGAACCGCGACTTGATTGTATAAGTTTGTTCATTTCCTGTTGACCTTGTTCAAGTCTGAAGGATACTTCTTGTCTTTGAGCTGCCAGTTGTTGAAGTACTATTTCCAGTTCTTTAATCCTAGATTCCATATAGTTAATTGCTGAATCCTTGTCTTGTTCAATTGAAGCTCCAGCCCCTATATTGACAATTATTTTTTGGTTTGGCTCTATTGTAGCTTTTACAAAAGCTCCCATACCTACAGGTACAAGGGCTTCATTTGATGTATCTGCACTCATTGTTTTCATTGATTCTATGGCACTCACTGCTTCTTGTAAAAGCCTCATTACAGATTCTTCTTTCTGCATCAAATCCGCCAGATATCCTTCAAGCGCTTGTAGTTGTTGCAACAGAGCTTGAGCTTGCTCTTCACTCATTTGCAAAAAATTCTCTTATCCACCTATAAATGCATTCTGAAACTTGAGTAGAAAAACTCTTGATAATCATCTAACAACTTGACAGAAAATGAAAAACAATACAATAAAAACAAAAAGAAGAAGGATTATGCTTTTGCCTTTGATAGTCTCTTGTCTACTTCATCCCAGTTTACGACGTTCCACCATGCACCCACATAATCGGCTCTGCGATTTTGGTATTTTAGATAGTATGCATGTTCCCAAACATCTAATCCCAACAATGGAATCAAACCCTTGGTTCTAGGACTAGTCTGATTTGGCATTGTAGTGAATTCAACTTTTTTACTTTGTGTGTTGTATGCTAACCAACCCCAACCGCTTCCTTGAATAGCGATTGTGTCTTTTGTGAATTTCTCTTTGAAGCTGTCAAAGTTACCAAATGCTGCGTTAATTGCGTCATCCAAGCTTCCACCTGGTTTTCCACCACCATTTGATTTCATACTGTTCCAGAATAGTGAGTGATTTTCGTATCCTCCTCCGTGAAAATTCACGGCACCCCTTGTGGCTTCTGGAACTTTGTCCAAGCTTGCAAGTAATTTGGATAACTCCATGCTTTGTATTTCAGAACTTAGAGTTTCCAAAGCTTTGTTCAAGCCGTCAGTGTATGCCTGATGGTGTTTTGAATGATGTATTTCCATTGTTTTGGCATCAATGTGTGGCTCTAATGCATCGTACGCGTATGGTAACTTTGGAAGTTCGTATTTTGCCATAATATCTCCACATGGCTCTTGCCATTTATGGCTTTGGTTGCAAATGCATTTTATCTAAGTCAAATTTCAGATAATTTGTGGTTAACCGATTACTGATTTTTTCGCTCCTTTTCATTTTCTGCATATCTCTTTTTTTATCAGAATCAAGTGAACAAGAAATTTCAAGCAATTTACAAAAAAGTATAGAGCTTGTCGGTATCAAAGCTGCTAGATTAGATGGTCTTGACGGTCAAGGAATCAAGGTTGGAATCATAGATACTGGAATAGACTACAATCACCCGGATCTTTTAGGCTATGGTCCATCTGGAAAAGTAATTGGAGGGTACGATTATGTTGATCCAAGTGAAAAACCCCTAGATACTAACGGTCATGGAACAGAGGTGGCAGGCATTATTGCAGCCGATGGTAATTTTACCGGAATCGTACCCAAGTCAAAGTTATTCTCATACAAGGTCTCATCAACTGGTGAAGCAGTATCATCAGATTACATAGTCGAAGCTATTCAACAAGCAATGCAAGATGGGGTCAATATCGTAAACATCAGTTTGGGAATCAACAGAACAAACGACCAGATTGATAACGCAATTGATGAGGCCGTAAAGAAAGGAATTGTCATAGTTGTGGCTGCGGGAAATAACGGTCCACAGGGAGATACCATCGGTAGTCCCGGTAAAGATATCAACGCAATTACGGTTGGTGCGTCATATAACAACTTGACATCTAGTCTAGTAGCAACTTTTGAGGTTGGTAAAAACCAATATCAAGTTCTTCCAATGGTTGGAGTCAAAGACTTGTCAAGTCCCATTGAAGGCAAGATAGTTTACGGCGGATATGGAAGACTACAAGATCTTCAAAATCTAGATGTCAAAGGAGCCATACTTCTTGAAGAAAGAGGGAGTGATGTGAAAGGACAAAAGGTCTATTTTTCTGAAAAGGAGAAAAACGCCGCAAACTTGGGTGCAAAAGCATTGGTTGTGTTCAATAATGAAACCGGGATATTTTTTGGTGAGCTTATAGGACCAAATAAAACTGCAGGATATGCACCAAGAATACCTGTAATTTCATTGTCACAGGAAGATGGAGTTGCACTCAAGTCCATGTTGACTTCGAATACAACAGGAAGTTTGAATATGTTTTATCATCCAGATTTTGTTGCTGTTTTTAGCTCCCAAGGTCCAGTATCGCCCTTCTACATCAAGCCAGATCTTGTTGCACCTGGTGTATTTGTAAATTCTACAACTCTTGGAGGAAAATACAATCTAACAAGCGGTACAAGCTTTGCAGCCCCTCATGTTGCTGGTGCTGCTGCAGTTATCTTGCAGAAATATCCTGGATTATCCCCTTCAGATGTTGCGTCACTACTTGTTACAACAACGGATCCAGTCACTGATGCATACGGTAAGCTTTTTCCTATTTCTGCAGTCGGAAGTGGAAGACTGAATATCACCAGAGCACTAGAATCGAATTTAATAATATCACCGCACAGCCTAATTTTCAATCTATCTTTTGACAATCAATCTCAAACAAAAAAATTACATCTAAGAACCTTGGATGGCTCTGTCATACCTCAGATGAACGCAAATTTCTCATCCAATGAAACTAGTCTGGGCTTGAACTATTCTCAATCTAATGACACTTTGAATGTCAAAATTTCTGATGCCGTTAAAAGTGAAGGAACCTATGACGGATTTCTAATTCTAAAAGATGCCAAGACAAGTTACCGCATTCCTGTTGTGGTTCACATTACAAAGGGAACACTTCTAGTAGACCAAAGCAATGGAACTCTACACTTTTCAATTGATTATCCTGACAAATGGTCTTATGCAAAAATTTCCTTGATAAAGGCCGGTACAGATGAAATGACCAGTACTTCGGTCACACCTCAAGAGATAGGGTCGCTTCCTGTTTATGAAAAAGGTCAATATTGGATCTTGGCCCAGATTAAGGTTTCAAATGAAACAGAGGAGGCGTATCAAACCATACTTGTCAATGAAACTGCACAAAAGAATATCTTTGATCTTCAGTATACCATAGGAATTCCTGCAAAACAAGTGGCAATAATTTCAGGAATTATAATCATAGCTGTTACAATAGGTTTGGCTTCTAGGCGTAGATAAGACTAGATTCGAGGTCCTGCGTCCACTATATCCTTTGAAACGTTCCCAAATTTTCTAAAGTTTTCTACAAACATTTGAGCAAGTTTCTTTGCAGAGACATCATATGCATCCTTCTCAGACCAAGTGTTACGAGGATTCAATACATCGGATGGTACACCGGGACATTCGGTAGGTATGTCTAGGTTGAATACATCATCATGCCTATACCTTACAGCATCAAGTTCGCCTGTCAACGCGGCAGTAACCATTCTTCTTGTGTGGCTAATGTTCATCCTCTTTCCTATACCATATGGACCGCCTGACCATCCTGTGTTTACAAGATATACAACCGTCTTGTGTTTAGTAATCTTCTCCCCGAGAAGCTTTGCGTAGACAGATGCATGTCGTGACATGAATGGCGCACCAAAACATTCTGAAAATGTGGCTTTGGGTTCTGTAATTCCTCTCTCAGTACCAGCAAGTTTACTTGTATAACCTGACATAAAATGATACATTGCTCCTTCTTTTGTCAATCTTGCAATTGGAGACATTACTCCAAATGCGTCAGCGGTAAGGAAAATTATGACTTTGGGATTTCCGCCTAAGCTTGGAATTACTGCACCTGGGATATAATCAAGAGGATATGCCGCCCGTGTATTTTCTGTCAAGCT
>Ga0187815_10000208_pt1 | contig 29889 bp, 19 predicted proteins | sample NC_S_5_FD_132962 | JGI IMG/M metagenome (GOLD analysis project Ga0187815, IMG submission 132962) | Wetland sediment microbial communities from Neuse River Estuary, North Carolina, USA - ASW-S_5 | ecosystem: Environmental > Aquatic > Freshwater > Wetlands > Sediment | place: USA: North Carolina... | reverse complement strand
GCGCTCTAAGGTCGCTTGGGTCTCGACTCGACGGCAGGTAGCACTCCAGCAGGATATCGGATTGATCTGGATCAGTATACGGACGATGTTCCGAAAGCGGAACAGGTCCGGAAACGGCTGCGCCGCCCTTTGAACGCCCGCCCCGCAGGGCGCGACTAAGCGTAAAATTGTAGCTGTTTCTGGGGATTGGTGATGCGTTCGCACCAGCGGCTGACCTTTGCGGTGCTGGTTGTTCTGTTGCGCCTGTGACCAACGATGCGCATTCCCTGCTGTCGGCGCGCCGACGACAAGGTTTTCCGGCTGGTCACGGATCGTAAGGTACTGGCCGCGCTCCGGCGCAAGTAGGATGGCGCAAGTAGGATGGAGGACACCATGCATCGGCGCAGCCTGTTGTGGGGATTGATTTCGGCGGCCGGCGGCACATTGGCGGCCTCGCGCGCGAAGGCGGCGGCCGAGGCGCCAGCGGGCAAGCTCAAGGTGGTCTATCACCTCACCGACCTCGACAAGGTCAATTTCGTGCTCGGCAACATCCAGAACCATTTTGACGGTGTCGGCGGGCCGGACAATGTCACGATCGCGCTGGTCATTCACGGCCAGGCGCTGAAGGCGTTCCATGCGGCCTCCGCCAACTCCGACGTCACCAGGCGGGTCGGCCAATTCTCCAAGGCCGGGCTTGAAATGGCGGCCTGCGGCAACACGATGAAATCGCAACACGTCAGCGTGAACGACCTGCTGCCGGGCTTCGTGGCTGCCGAACAGGGCGGCGTGGTGCGCATCGCTGAGTTGCAGTCGCAGGGGTACTTGTACCTGCGGCCCTGAGGACCTTCCCTGCTCGTCGTGGCCGGCCCGCGCCGGCCAGCCACGTTTCCGGCAAGCAAAGAATGGCGTGGATGCCCGGGAGGCGTCTTCCGCCAGCGCCGGGCCCCACATATCGGCTCGGCCTCCGAAGCTTCAGCGAAGGCGGCAAGCCCGGGCCTGACGGCGGTGGACGATCCCGGTCACAAAGTTGCGCTGCGACAGCCGGTAGTTATGACGGATCGAACCGGTCCGGACGGCGTTATCCCATCAACATTCCCTGATTCCTCCGGCGGCCGGCCGGGGCTGGTTGACAATCCTGCTTCCCCTCAGAAAGCTACCCCGGAAAAGGGCGCCGGACGGCGCAAACACAAGCAGAAATGGCATTATGAACCCGGTCAAAGCACTCGAAACCCATGGCCAGGCCGTCTGGCTGGACTTCCTCGCGCGCGGCTTCATCGTCAAGGGCGAGCTGAAGAAGCTGATCGACAGCGACGGGGTGAAAGGCGTCACCTCCAACCCCGCGATCTTCGAGAAGGCGATCGGCAGCTCCGACGAATATGACGCTTCGATCGCCAAGGCGCTGAAGAAAGGCGACCGTTCGGTGGCCGACCTGTTCGAGGCGGTTGCGGTCGAAGACATCCAGAATGCCGCCGACGTGCTGCGTCCGGTCTATGACGCGACAGGCGGCGGCGACGGCTTCGTCAGCCTGGAAGTGTCGCCGTATCTGGCCAACGACACCAAGGCCACCATCGCCGAGGCGCAGCGGCTCTGGAAGGACGTCAGGCGCAAGAACCTGATGGTGAAGGTGCCGGCGACCGGGGAAGGCCTGCCCGCCATCGAGGCGCTGACCGCCAAGGGCCTTTCCATCAACATCACGCTGCTGTTCTCGCAAAAGGTCTATCGCGACGTCGCGGAGGCCTATCTTGCCGGGCTGGAAAAATACGTCGCCGGCGGCGGCGATCCCTCGCATGTCGCGAGCGTGGCAAGCTTCTTTGTCAGCCGCATCGATAGCGCGGTCGACAAGCAGCTCGACGAGAAGATCGCCAAGGCCAACGATCCCAGCGAGAAGGAGCGCCTCGCCGCGCTGAAGGGCAAGGTCGCGATCGCCAACGCCAAGCTGGCGTACCAGGATTACAAGAAGCTGTTCGCAGGTCCCCGCTGGGAGAAACTGGCGGCGAAAGGTGCAAAGCCGCAGCGGCTGCTGTGGGCTTCCACTGGCACCAAGAACAAGGACTATTCCGACGTGCTCTATGTCGAGGAGCTGATCGGCCCCAACACCGTCAACACCGTGCCGCCGGCGACGCTGGATGCATTCCGCGACCATGGCAAGCTGCGCGACAGCCTGGAAGAGAATGTCGAGGACGCGCGGCGGGTGCTGGAGGAGCTGGAACGCTCGGGCATCTCGCTGGATGCGGTCACGGCGGACCTCGTGGTCGATGGCGTCAAGCTGTTCGCGGATGCCGCCGACAAGCTCTATGGCGCGGTGGCCTTCAAGCGTGCCACCGTGCTGTCCGGCGGCATCGATACGCAGAAGCTGGCGCTGGGCGAAGGGCTCGGCAAGGCCGTGGCCAAGGGCACGGAAGAATGGCGCGCCTCGGCAAAGATCCGCAGGCTCTGGAACAAGGACAAGTCGGTCTGGACCGGCGATGACGAGGACAAGTGGCTGGGCTGGCTCGACAGCCCGGCAAAAGCCGATCTCGCCGACTACGAGGATTTTGCGCAGCGCGTGAAGGGCCAAAGGTTCACCGATGCCGTGGTGCTGGGCATGGGCGGCTCGAGCCTGGGGCCGGAAGTGCTGGCGGAAACGTTCCCGCAGAAGGCCGGCTTCCCGAAACTGCATGTGCTCGATTCCACCGATCCGTCGCAGGTGCGCTCGATGGAGAAGGCAGTCGACATCGCAAAGACGCTGTTCATCGTCTCCAGCAAGTCCGGCGGCACTACCGAGCCGAACGCGATGAAGGACTATTTCTACGACCGCGTGGCGAAGGCGATCGGCAAGGACAAGGCCGGCCACCGCTTCATCGCGGTGACCGATCCCGGCTCCTCGCTGGAGAAGGTCGCCACCAAGCAGGGCTTTGCCCGCGTCTTCCACGGCGAGCCGACCATCGGCGGGCGCTACTCCGTGCTCTCGCCCTTTGGCCTCGTGCCGGCCGCGGCGGCCGGCATCGACGTGCGCGCGCTGGTGAACCATGCGCTTTCGATGGTGCGCTCCTGCGGCGCCGACGTGCCGCCGCATGAGAACCCCGGCGTGCAGCTTGGCCTTGCCATGGGCCTCGCCGGCCTCGAAGGCCGCGACAAGGTGACGATATTCGCCTCGAAAAAGGTCGCCGATTTCGGGGCCTGGGCCGAGCAGCTGATCGCCGAATCGACCGGCAAGGAAGGCAAAGGGCTGATCCCGATCGAGGGCGAGACGCTTGGGGAAGTATCTTCCTACGGTAACGACCGCTTCTTCATCGACCTGCGCACGGCGAGCGAGAACGACGACGCGCATGATGCAGGGCTTGCCGCGCTGGAGAAGGCCGGCCATCCCGTGGTGCGGATCGTGATGCAGTCGATCGATCATCTCGGGCAGGAATTCTTCCGCTTCGAGCTGGCCACCGCCGCGGCCGGCGCGATCCTTGGCATCAACCCGTTCAACCAGCCGGATGTGGAATCGGCAAAGATCAAGACGCGGGAACTGACATCGGCGTTCGAGAGAAGCGGCAAACTGCCGGCAGAGAAGCCCGTCGTCTCCTCAGTGGAGGCCGACCTCTACACCGACGGGCAGAACGCCGCCGAGTTGCGCAAGGCCGGCGCCAATGGCGATCTTAACTCCTGGATCAGGGCGCACCTTTCGCGCTCGGGGCGCGGCGACTATGTCGCCCTGCTGGCCTATATCGAGCGCGACGGGCAGCATATCGAGGCGCTGCAGAAGATGCGGCTCGCGGTACGCGACGGCAAACATCTGGCCACCTGCGCCGAGTTCGGCCCGCGCTTCCTGCACTCGACCGGGCAGGCCTACAAGGGCGGACCCGACAGTGGCGTGTTCCTGCAGATCACCGCGGATGAGAGCAAGGACCTGAAGGTGCCCGGCCAGAAGGCGAGTTTCGGCATCATCAAGGCGGCGCAGGCCCGCGGCGATTTCGACGTGCTGACCGAGCGCGGCCGCCGCGCGCTGCGGGTGCATCTGAAGGGCGATCTCACCAAGGGGCTGAAGGCGCTGGATGCCGCGATCGCTGCGGCGCTGAACTAGGACGTAGCCGATGCAGCTTGGAATGATCGGCCTGGGGCGGATGGGCGGCAACATCGTCCGCCGCCTGATGCAGCGCGGCCACTCGGCCGTCGTCTACGACAAGGACCAGAAGGCGGTCGCCGCGCTTGCGGCCGAGGGCGCCGTCGGCGCGGCGTCGCTGGAGGAGTTCGTCCAGAAGCTGACCCCGCCGCGCGCAGCCTGGGTGATGCTGCCGGCGGGCGCCATCACGGAAACGACGATCGATACATTGACCTCGTTGATGCAGAAGGACGATGCGGTCATCGACGGCGGCAACTCGTTCTGGCAGGACGACGTCCGCCGCGGCAAGGCCCTGCGCGACAAGGGGCTGCATTATCTCGACGTTGGTACGTCCGGCGGCGTCTGGGGACTGGAGCGCGGCTATTGCATGATGATCGGCGGCGACAAGCAGGTCGTCGACCGACTCGATCCGATCTTTGCGGCGCTGGCGCCGGGCATCGGCGACATCCCGCGCACGCCACACCGCGACGGCCGCGATCCGCGGGTCGAGCAGGGCTATCTCCATGCCGGCCCGACCGGCGCCGGGCACTTTGTGAAGATGATCCACAACGGCATCGAATACGGGCTGATGCAGGCCTATGCCGAGGGTTTTGACATCCTGAAGAACGCCAACATCAACGCCCTGCCCGCCGAGCACCGCTTCGAGTTCGACATCGCCGACATCGCCGAAGTGTGGCGGCGCGGCAGCGTGATCCCGTCCTGGCTGCTCGACCTCACCGCGTCTGCGCTCGCCGAAAACGGCACGCTCGACACCTACTCCGGCTTTGTCGAGGATTCCGGCGAAGGCCGCTGGACGGTGAACGCCGCGGTCGACGAAGCCGTGCCGGCGGAGGTGCTGACCGCGGCGCTGTTCGCCCGCTTCCGCTCGCGCAAGGACCATACCTTCGCGGAAAAGATTCTCTCCGCCATGCGCGCCGGTTTTGGGGGACACCGGGAGCCGAAGAAGCCAGATCTCAGAAAATGAGCAAGATGACGCAGAAGAAGCCCGATCCCTGCTCTTTCGTCATCTTCGGCGTGACCGGCGACCTCACGCACCGTCTCGTGATCCCTGCCCTCTACAATCTCGCCGCCGGCGACCTGTTGCCGGACAAATTTTGCGTCGTCGGCGTGGCGCGCAAAGGCATATCGTCCAGAGCGTTGCTTGACGACCTGATGAAGGGCCTGCGCAAATTCGCGACACGTCCGGTCGAAGGCAAGATTGCCGATCGGTTGCTTTCCTGCTTCACCGTGGCCGAGGCCGATGCCAGGGACCCGGCGTCGTTCGACGCGATGCGTGAACAGCTCGATACGCTGGAGAAGGCGCGCGGCACTGGGGGCAATCGCCTGTTCTATCTCGCGACACCGCCGAGCGCGTTCCTGCCGATCGCCCGCCAGCTCGGCCGCACCGGCATGTTGAAAGAGAACGGCATGTGGCGGCGGCTGGTGGTGGAAAAGCCGTTCGGCACCGATCTCGCCTCGGCGCGCGCGCTGAACGCGGCGCTGCTGCAACTGATGGACGAACACCAGATCTACCGGATCGACCACTATCTCGGCAAGGAAACGGTACAGAACATCCTGGTGCTGCGCTTTGCCAACGGCATGTTCGAGCCGATCTGGAATCGCAACCATATCGACCACGTGCAGATCACCGTGGATGAGCGGCTCGGCGTCGGCCATCGCGGCAGCTTTTATGACGCAACCGGCGCGTTGCGCGACATGGTGCCGAACCATCTGTTCCAGCTGCTGTCGCTCGTCGCCATGGAGCCGCCGGTCAAATTCGACGCGCATTCGGTGCGCTCGGAAAAGGGCGAGGTGCTCTCCGCCATCCAGACCCAGACGGAGCAAGAGGCGCTGGAGAATTCGGTGCGCGGACAATATGTCGCCGGCCGCATCGGCGACAACGAAATCAGCGACTATCGCAACACCGAAGACGTCCGGCCGGACTCCACCACGGAAACCTATGCCGCGCTGAAGCTCACCATCGACAACTGGCGCTGGGCCGGCGTGCCGTTTTACCTGCGCACCGGCAAGGCGCTGTGCACCAAGCGCACGGAAATCGCGATCAAGTTCAAGCAGGCGCCGTTTGCGATGTTCCGCGGAACGCCGGTCGATCGGCTGTCGCAGAACTTCATGATCATCTCGACCGAGCCGACCGAGGGGATCGAGCTGCAGTTCAACACCAAGGTGCCGGGACCGACCATCAATATCGACGGTGTCGAGATGAAATTCCGCTACAAGGATTACTTCAAGGCCGAGCCCTCCACCGGCTATGAGACGCTGATCTATGACTGCATGATCGGCGACAACATCCTGTTCCAGCGCGCCGACAGTGTCGAGGCGGGGTGGCAGGCCGTGCAACCCTTCATCGACGCCTGGAAGAAGGCGGGCGGCAAGGGTCTTCAGCTCTACAAGGCCGGCAGCGAAGGGCCGGCGAAGGCGGACGAGCTTTTGACACGCGATGGCCGCAGCTGGCGGCAGCTCGGCTGACGATGGCAACCGGCGGGCGCAGGATCATTGCCGTTGATGATGTCGATGCGCTGACGCGGACCGCCGCGGATCGGTTGCTGGCGCGGATGTCGGCCAATGACGGCCGCATCGCCATCTGTCTCGCCGGCGGTTCCAGTCCGGTCAAGCTCTACGAGTTGCTGGTGACCGACGCCTACCGCGCCAGAGTTCCGTGGACACGCGTGCACTGGTTCATCGGCGATGAGCGCTTCGTCCCGCCCTCCGATCCGCTCAACAACATGTCGGTCGCGTGTCGGATTTTTCTCAATGCATGTGCGCCGGTTGAAAGCATCCATCCGTGCCCGACCGATGCAGCGAGCCCGAGCGAAAGTGCGGCCCGGTACGAACGCGAGCTGAAATCGTTTTACGATGCAGCCTCACTCGACCCCGCCCGGCCGCTGTTCGACCTCGTCCTCCTAGGCGTCGGTCCCGACGGCCATACCGCCTCGCTCTTCCCGGGCGATGCGGCATTGATGGAAAGCGCGCGCTGGGCCGTGGGCGTGCCCAGAGCCAATGTCGAACCGTTCGTGCCGCGGGTCACGCTCACGCTGCCGGCGCTGGCTTCTTGCGACGAGATGCTTTTCCTGATCGCAGGCTCGGCAAAGCGCGCGATCTTGACGCGCCTGCTCGCAAACGAGAACCTGCCCGCCAATCGCGCTCGCTCGGCCGGCGAGACCATCTGGCTCGCCGACCGCGCCGCGCTTCCGGAGGACTTTCGTGGCTGAGACCACTCTCTGCGCGCTGGTTTTGATGGGCGTGTCCGGCTCAGGCAAGAGCACGATCGCGGATGCGCTCGCGAAACGCATTGGCTGGCGCTGTGAGGACGGCGACAGGTTCCATCCTGCAGCCAACGTCGCCAAGATGAGCGCAGGCCAGCCGCTCACCGACGAGGACCGCTGGCCCTGGCTGAAGGCGATCGCCGACGAAATCGACCGGCTGTGCGGCAAGGACCAGCATGCGGTAATCGCCTGCTCGGCGCTGAAGCTAGCCTATCGCCAGGTGCTGGTGCATGGCCGCGACGACGTCCGCATTGTTTTCCTTGATGGCACGCAAGACCTGATCGCTAAGCGCCTTGCCGCTCGCAAGGGTCACTTCATGCCCGCTGACCTGCTCGACAGCCAGTTCAGGACGTTGGAGCCGCCCAAGCCCGACGAGGGCGCGGTGACCGTTTCGATCGACGCCCCGGTGGAGGCGATCGTCGCCGACATCATCGCCAAGCTGAAGCTCGACCTCGCATGACCCGCCCAAAACTCGTCGTGTCCGACGTCGATGGAACGCTGGTCACCAACGACAAGCGCCTGACGGAAGCAGCCAAGGTCGCGGTCGAGAATCTGTACGCGGCAGGCATCGGCTTCACCATCGTCTCCAGCCGTCCTACCGTCGGAATGGATTTCCTGATCGAACCGCTGGCGCTGGCGCTGCCCTTCGGTTCGTTCAACGGCAGCTCCATCGTCGACCCGCAATTGCGACCGCTCGAACAGCACTTCCTCACCCAGGATACCGCCCGGCACGCGATCGACCTGCTCGAAGAGTTCGGCGTCGATACCTGGCTGTTCACTAGCGACCGGTGGCTGACGCGCAATCCCGACGGCGAATATGTCGGCCTTGAACAGCGCGCGATCAAGCACGACCCCGTCATCGTCGACAGCTTCGCTCCCTATCTGGGCAACACCTGCAAGATCGTCGGCGCGAGCTCCGATCCCGAATTGCTGATCCGCTGCGAGGCGGCAATGCAGCAGGCTGTCGGCAAGAAGGCCAGCGCTGTCCGCTCGCAGACCTATTATCTGGACGTCACGCCGCCCGGCCACGACAAGGGGACGTTCGTAGCGGCAATCGCAGCACGGCTGGGTATCCCCCTCAAGGAGGTCGCAACAATCGGCGACATGCAAAATGACCTGCCGATGTTCGCCAGAAGCGGCCTGTCGTTCGCGATGGGCAATGCCGCCGATGAGATCAAGCACCATGCGAGTCACGTGACCGCCTCGAACGATGAGGACGGTTTCGCGAAAGCGATGGAGATGATTCTGACGGGCTAGCGCCGCATCACAGCTGTGTTGCGGCGACATCTCACTTCGATCTCTGCATCGCAGGCTTTTCCACGGCGTGCTTGGCATCGCTGAGATTGTGCGCGGTGTTGATCAGCGCAATGTGGGTCAGCGCCTGCGGAAAGTTGCCGGTCTGCCGCTGCGCCTGGGTGTCGTATTCTTCGGCGAGAAGGCCGAGATCGTTGGCGACGCCCGCCACGCGATCAAACAGCGCTTGCGCGCCGGCGGCGTCGCCGGCCAGAACATGGGCATCGGCGAGCCACAATGTGCAGGCAAGGAACGCGCCCTCGATCGGCTGCTGCTCGTCGATAACTTCGCGTGGATCGTGGCGCAGCACAAAGCCGTCCCGCATCAGATGCCGTTCGATCGCCTCGATGGTACCGCGGACGCGCGGATCTTGCGGTGGCAGGAAGCCGACCGCCGGCAGCAGCAGAAGGCTGGCATCGAGCATTTTTGAACCGTAGGATTCCACGAAGCTGTTGAGATCGCGATCAAAGCCTTTGGTACAGACGTCGCGGCAGATGGTGTCGCGCAGTGTCCGCCACTTCGCGAGCGGAGCGTGGAAGCCGAATTTTTCCGCGCTCTTGATGCCGCGATCGAAGGCGACCCACGTCATCACCTTCGAAAAAACGTAGTGCTTGCCTTTACCGCGGCGCTCCCAGATGCCGTGATCCGGACGGTTCCACACGTCCGCCAGGTGGTCGAGCACCGTCAATTCCATCCCCCAGCTTTCTTCCCTCAATTGCAGCTTCGCCATGCGCGACTGATGGAAGGCATCGATCAGTTCGCCGTAAACGTCGAGCTGCAATTGCGCGTGCGCGGCGTTGCCGATCCGGACCGGCTTGGCTCCCTCGTAGCCGGCAAGCCACTTGGGCTCCCACTCCATCAGACGACGGTGGCCCCAGATGCCGTACATGATCTGCATCAGCTCCGGCGATCCGGCCACCGCGCGCATCAGCCAGTTGTGCCAGGCCAGCGCCTCGTCGGTATAGCCGGAATTCATCAGCGCCAGCAGCGTGAAGGTGGCGTCGCGCAGCCAGCAGAAGCGATAGTCCCAATTCCTGGCGCCGCCCAGCTTTTCCGGCAGCGAAGTGGTCGGCGCAGCGACGATCCCTCCGGTGGGCGCGAAGGTCAGCGCCTTCAGCGTGATCAGCGAGCGCAGCACGAGGCCGCGGCAGTCGCCCTCATAGGTGCAGCGGCTCGCCCAGTTGGTCCAGAAGACTTCGGCACTGTGCAGCGCCTTTTCCGGATCAACCGGCGCGTGAACCGGCAGATGCGAGGGGCCGTAGGTGAGCACGAAAGGCACGGTCTCGCCCTCGCCTACTTCGAAATCCGCGACAGTGGTCAAATCCTCGCCGCGGGTCTCCACCGGCGTGCGAAGCACCGTCATGTCCTGGCCGCAGATTGCCAGCAGCGCCTTGCCGTCCTCGTCCTTCGTGACCCAGGGGACGTCGCAGCCGAGGCCGAAGCGGATGATGAGCTCCATGCGCATCTTTACCCGGCCGCTGAGGCCGCGGACCAGCCGGACGATGTCGGACGCTGTACCGCGAGGCGGCATGAAGTCGATCAGCTCAACGGCGCCATCGGAGGTTTCGAACCGTGTCTCCAGGATCAGCGTGTCGCCCCGGTAGCGGCGCGAGGTGCGTTTGACCTCCTCCGTTGGCGCGATCAGCCAACGCCCATTCTTGCGGTCACCGAGCAATGCCGCAAAGCAGGCATCGGAATCGAAAGCCGGCCAGCACAGCCAGTCGATCGAACCGTCGATCCCGACCAGCGCTGCGGTCTCACAATCGCCGATCAGCCCATAGTCTTCGATATTGCAGGGCACTCCATTTCACCGTTACTATCCCCCGGCGCGCCCACGTTCGCGCGTCGCCGATTTCAAAGCCGCCACATCGACGGCGGATTCGATCTCGTCGATACAAAGCGGCATGCGGCGGCGCCAGTTCGGATGCTCCTCGATGGTGCCGGGGATGTTCGGCTGTTCCTTCAGCCCTAGCAGATCCTCCAGCGCAATCGCCATCAAGCGTGATTTCGTGCGCGCCAGGAATTCGGCAATGGCATTGAAGCTGTTGTCGTGAATGCCGTGCTTGCCCAGCACCTCGTCGAGCATGGTCAGCGCGTGCCAGCGGTCGTCGTCGGTTTCACCGGGATCAAAGCCCAGCGCGCGCTTCTGCTTCAGATCGTTGAAGTGACGCCAGCCGCAATAGGTCGCAAGGTCGTGCGTGTTGAATGTAACGAGCGCGCCAGGCTGATAATAGTCGATGCCGTGAAACGCGCCGCCGGCGCCACGCTCGAACATCATTACCAGGTAGGACCAGATGCCCCAGTCCCGGGTGCGGTCGCGGAAACCTTCCGGCACGGTGCCGAGGTCTTCACCGATCACCACACAGCGATTGGCATCGCTTTCCAGTGCGGTCAGCGCCAGCATGGCTTCGAACGGCATCGGCACATAGACGCCGTCACGCGGACCGAAGCCGCGCGGCACCAGATAGAGCCGCTTCAGCGCCATCACGTGGTCAAGCCGGATCGCGCCGGCATGGCGCATCGAGGCCTGCAGCATCTGCCGGAACGGTTCGAACGAGCGCTGCTCAAGGCCGATGGCGTTGTATCCGGCAAGGCCCCAGTCCTGTCCCGCCGGCGCAAGGGGATCTGGCGGCGCGCCGACCCCAAGCAGCCGCGAGATCGCGCCCTGCTCGTTCCAGGCATCGAAGCCGTTGGATTGCACGCCGACGGCGACGTCGAGGTAGAGACCGACCTTCATCCCGAGCTCGTCCGCGCGTGCCTTGCAGGCGGCGAGCTGGCGGTCGGCATTCCACTGCACGAATTCGACGAATTCGATCTCGGCCGCGTCCGGACCCTCGCGCAATCTCGCGCAGGCCGCCTCATCCGGCACCCGCAACTCCGTCGGCCACTCCCACCACGGCGTCTTCAGCTTATGGCGCAGCACCTCGAAACAGGCGAAGTGCGACAGCAACGTGCCACGTTCGGCGCGGAACTTCTCGAAGTCGACACGACGCTCGGCGCTGGCGTCCGCCTTGAACGCCTTGAAGGCGGCGCGCAACGCAGGCCATTTCAAGGCGGCAACGGCGAGGTAATCGACGGCTTCGCTCTGCCGCAGCCGCGGCGTCGTGTTCGCCACGGCGCCGACTGCGTCCGCCGGGTATTCGGGGATCGCATCGACATCGATATAGAGCGCATTGAGGAACAGCCGGCTGTTCGGCGAGTACGGGCTGCAATCGCCGGGCCTGTCGTCAAACAGCGCATGCAACGGGTTGAGGCCGACGCCGTCGGCGCCGAGGCGATGCGCAAGCCCGATCAGATCCGCAAGATCCGTGAAATCGCCCATGCCCCAGTTGCGTGTCGAACGGATGCCGTAAAGCTGCACGGCGAGCAGCCAAGCGCGGTCGAAATCGCCACCAAACGCCTGTTCCGGCGCCGAGACGAGGGGCACTTCCTCCACCGTGCCAGCCGCATCGGAGAGCCGCAGGCGCCAGACGCCCGTTGGCAATTGGTCCGGCCATTCGATCGCGCCTTTCTGCGTCTCGCCTGCGATGACGCTGCTTGCGCCGGCGATCTCCCACTGCACTGGAAAGCGCGCGCCGGACAGCAGCGTGCTGCGCGCCGCATGGCCCCGGCGAACCACGACCGGTCCGTCGATCAGCCGGCGCGCGGCCTGCGACGGCAGGGCTTCGAAGACGACCTTCAGGGCGTCCGGCGCCGTCACATGGGGGTGACCGTGACCGTCGATGAATTCAGTCTGGATGCCAAGGTCCTTGGCTTTGGCAAAAAGGTTCATTCGGCACGTCGTTTGCACGCGACTGTGAGCCAGAGGTCGCGAAATTGTCCAATATCGGAAGGAGACAGAAGGGCAATTAACGCAGCCAGCCGGGAAGAGTTCCGTTGGAACTTTGTTCGGCCTGCGGTTTTCTATTGGAGTGCGGTCTGTCTCCTTTGTGAATGGGGGGCGCCGCCTTTTTCTGTGGCAATGGCATCACCGTGAACAAAAAAGCCGAGCACGTAGAGGCCTCTCAGGCCGATGTCGCCCTTCGCGCCGAGGGGGTTTTTCCGTCGATCACGGTCGACCGAACTCCCGGCCAGCCTGCGAGACCGCATGCAAAGGAGGCGCCGGATACCGCCGTGGACGAGCTCTGGTACAAGGATGCGATCATCTACCAGCTGCACGTCAAGGCCTTCTTCGACAGCAACCATGACGGCATTGGCGATTTCGCGGGACTGACCGAGAAGCTCGACTACCTGCAGGATCTCGGCGTCACCACGCTGTGGCTGCTGCCGTTCTACCCCTCGCCCGGCCGCGACGACGGCTACGACATTGCCGACTACGGCGACATCAATCCCGACTTCGGGACGATGAAGGATTTCCGGCGCTTCATCCAGGAAGCGAAGAAGCGCGGCCTGAGGGTCATCATCGAGCTCGTCGTCAACCACACCTCCGACCAGCACCCCTGGTTCAAGCGCGCCCGCCGCAGCGACCGGAAATCCAGCGCGCGCAACTGGTATGTCTGGAGCGATTCCGACCTGAAATATCCGGGCACGCGGATCATCTTCACCGACACCGAGAAGTCGAACTGGACATGGGACACCGAGGCCGCCCAGTTCTACTGGCACCGCTTCTTCTCGCACCAGCCGGACCTTAACTTCGACAACCCGCGCGTGGTCAGCGCGCTGATCCAGGTGATGAAGCGCTGGCTCGATACCGGAGTCGACGGCTTCCGGCTCGATGCGATCCCCTATCTCTGCGAGCGCGACGGCACCAGCAACGAGAACCTGCCGGAGACGCATGCCATCATCAAGAAATTCCGCGCCGAGCTCGACGCCTACGCCAGGGGCAAGGTGCTGCTGGCGGAAGCCAATCAGTGGCCGGAGGACGTGCAGGCATATTTCGGCCAGGGCGACGAATGCCACATGGCCTATCACTTCCCGCTGATGCCGCGCATCTACATGGCGATCGCGCAGGAAGACCGCTTTCCCATCGCCGACATCATGCGCCAGACACCGGACATTCCGGCGAACTGCCAGTGGGCGCTGTTCCTGCGCAACCATGACGAACTGACGCTGGAAATGGTAACCGACGTCGAGCGCGACTATCTGTGGTCGACCTATGCCAGCGATCCCCGCGCGCGCATCAACGTCGGCATCCGCCGCCGGCTTGCTCCTCTGATGGACAACGACCGGCGCAAGATCGAGCTGATGAACTCGCTCCTGATGTCGTTCCCGGGCACGCCGATCGTCTATTACGGCGACGAGATCGGCATGGGCGACAACATCTATCTCGGCGACCGCAACGGCGTACGCACGCCGATGCAATGGACATCGGACCGCAATGGCGGCTTCTCGCGGGCCGATCCCGCCCGCCTCTATGCGCCGATGATCATGGACCCTGTCTACGGCTATGAGGCCGTCAACGTCGAGGCGCAGTCGCGCAGCCTGGGCTCGCTGCTGAGCGCTACCAAGAAACTGATCGCAATCCGCAAATCCATCCTCGCGTTCGGCCGCGGCAGCATGACGTTCATCCGGCCCGAGAACCGGGCGGTGCTGGCCTATGTCAGGCAATACCACGACGAGGTCATTCTGTGCGTCGCCAATCTCTCGCGCTCGGCGCAGGCGACCGAGCTTGACCTGTCGGCCTGGAAGGACCGGATTCCGCTGGAGATGCTCGGGCGCTCGCGCTTTCCTGCGATCGGCGAACTGCCCTACATGATCACGCTCGGGCCTTACGGCTTCTACTGGTTCCAGCTGCAAGCGCCGGACAAGTCGGAGCCGGTGAAGCACCGTGCGGTGCCCGAATTCGAGACCCTGGTGGTGCCGGTCGGCTCGACCTGGGTGTCGCTGGCGCGCGAACGCGGCGTGTTCGAGCGCGATGTGCTGCCTGGGCATCTGGCGCGAACACGGTGGTATCCGGAGCATTCGCCGCGCGCGATTCATCCGGTCCTGGTCGCGGCAATTCCATTCTGCGATATCGGCGACAACCGGCCTTACCTCGCCTTCTTCGAGGCCAGGCAACTAGGGCAGACTGCACGCTACGTTCTGCCGATGCAGATCGAATGGGTTCGCTTCGACCGCGAGCATTACAACCCGCGGGCGCTCGCCGCCGTGCGCCAGGGCGCGCGCGAGGGCACGCTGCTGGATGTGGCGAGCGAGCCGATTTTCATCGGGCTCATGCTGCGCAATTTGCGGGAACGGCTGACGGTCGATGAGAGCGAACAGGGCATCAAGCTGGAATTCCGTCCCACCAGCAAGTTCGATGACAGCATGGTGCGCGAACCCAGCCGCGTCCGCGGCTTCGAGAGTGAATACCCCGCCAGTTCCGCGCTGGTCGACCACAATTTTGCATTCAAGCTGTTCCGCAAGCTCGAGTCCGGCATCCACCCGGCCATCGAGATGGGCCGGTTCCTCACCGATGTCGCGGACTTCGCCCATGTGCCGAACCTGCTCGGCACGGCGGAACTGATCGAGCCCGACGGCAGCCGGAGCGCGTTGGCGACGCTGCATGCGCAAGTGCAAAATCAGGGTGACGCCTGGGCCGTGACGGCCGGCTATCTCGATCGCTTCGTCGAGGAGCGGCGCTTCCTGCAGGAGAGCGACTGCGGGCAGCAGGCGCCGCTGCCGCACATGGCGCAGATCGGAAGGCGGCTGGCGGAACTGCACCTGGCGCTGGCAACGGACAAGGCGGGGCGGGACTTCATGCCCGAGCCGGTTGGCGATGCCGACTGGCAGCGCTGGAGCCAGGAAATCATCGATGGCGTCGAGCGCGCGTTCGATGCTTTGAAACTGTATCGCAAGGAATCCGATCGGCCCCTGATCGATCAATTCGCGGCGCAGAAGGCGGCGCTCCCCGATATCCTGAACCGGTTGGTGACGCACGGCGTTGCGCTCGCAGCCATCCGCAATCATGGCAATTTCGGGCTGCGTCATGCACTGATCGTCAAGGACGACATCTGCATCATCGGTTTCGAGGGCGAAGCAGGCCGGCCGCTGGCGCAGCGCCGGCGCAAGATGCCGGCGGCCCGCGATGTCGCAGGCCTGATCTATTCCATCGATGCCGCGGCCGAGGCCGCGCTGCAGCGCGCGCTGAAAGTCGCCCCCGACGAACAGGGCCGGCTGGCGTTGCGGCTCAGCGAGTGGCGCGACCGTTCCGCCGAGGCCTTCCTTGCCGGCTATCGCGAGGTGATGACCGATCCCCTGCTGTGGCCGGATGATCCCTGGATCGCGCAGCGGCAGATCGACTTCTTCCTGCTGGAAAAGGCGCTCTACGAGATCGAATACGAGGCGGCGCATCGGGCGGACCGGCTGCGCTTCTCCCTCGCCGCCATCCTCCGTTTGCTGGCGCAGCAACCGCCAATGACTGAATGACAAAACTCTCTGCCGAAGCCTACGCCATCGTCGAGGGCCGCCACGCCGATCCCTTCCATTATCTCGGCCTGCACAAGGAGGGCGGCAAGACCATCGTACGCGCCTTCCTGCCGGAGGCGACGCAAGTCGATGCGGTCGGCGAGCACGGCAGTGCGGCAACGCTGACGCGGATCCACGAGGCCGGGCTGTTTGCCGGCACGGCGCCGGAGGGAGCCGAGCACTACCAGTTGCGCGCCCGCTTCGGCAACAATGTGGTGCAGCTGGAAGACCCCTATCGATTTCCGCCTGTTCTTTCCGAGTACGACCTCTATCTGCTCGGCGAGGGCACGCATCAGCGCATCTACGACAAATTAGGCGCGCATCCGATGACGCTCGACGGCGTCGAGGGCATCGCCTTCGTGGTGCTGGCGCCGAACGCACGGCGCGTCAGCGTGGTCGGCGACTTCAACTACTGGAATCCGCGGCGGCATCCGATGCGGGTGCGCGGCAGCGGCTATTGGGAATTGTTCATTCCGCGCGCCAGGGCGGGTGATCACTACAAGTTCGACATCATCGGCCCGCGCGGCCAGCATCTGCCGATGAAATCCGATCCCGTCGCCTTTGCCGCCGAGTTGCGGCCGAAGACGGCCTCGATCGTCACCGACATGACCGCCGTGCGGCAGCCGCGGCCGGCGCCGCCAAACGTCAACGCCCGCCAGGCGCCGATCTCGATCTACGAGGTGCATCTCGGCTCATGGCGGCGCAAGGAGGGCAACCGCTGGCTCACCTATCGCGAGCTTGCCGAGCAATTGCCGGGCTACGTCCGCGACATGGGCTTCACCCACGTCGAATTCCTCCCCATCAGCGAGCACCCGTTCGATGGCTCCTGGGGCTACCAGCCGACCGGGTTGTTCGCGCCGACCAGCCGGTTCGGCTCACCGGCCGATTTTGCCGCGCTGATCGACGCCTGCCATGGCGAAGGGCTCGGCGTCATTCTCGACTGGGTGCCAGGGCACTTCCCCGACGATCCGCACGGGCTCGGCCATTTCGACGGCACCGCGCTCTACGAACACGCCAACCCCAAGCAGGGCCGGCATCTCGACTGGGGCACGCTGATCTACAATTACGGCCGCACCGAAGTTACCAATTTTTTGGTCTCCAACGCCCTGTTCTGGCTGGAGCGCTACGGCATCGACGGCCTGCGCGTCGATGCCGTAGCCTCCATGCTTTATCTTGACTACAGCCGTCCGCCAGGCGGCTGGATTCCCAACAGGCATGGCGGGCGCGAAAATCTCGAGGCCATCGCCTTCCTGCGCCGCTTCAACACCGAGCTATACGCGCGCTTCCCGCAGGCGATGACGGCGGCGGAAGAATCCACCTCATGGCCGCAGGTGTCGCGGCCGGTGCAGCACGGCGGGCTCGGCTTCGGCTACAAGTGGAACATGGGCTGGATGCACGACACGCTGAAATATATCGGCAAGGACCCCGTGCACCGCAAATACCATCACGGCGACATCCTGTTCGGCCTGCACTACGCCTTCTCGGAGAACTTCATCCTGCCGCTCTCCCACGACGAGGTCGTGCACGGCAAGCGCTCGATCCTCGGCCGCATGCCCGGCGACGAGTGGCAGCGCTTTGCGAATCTACGCGCCTATTACAGCTTCATGTTCGGCCATCCCGGCAAGAAATTGCTGTTCATGGGTTGCGAGTTCGGCCAGCAGCGCGAATGGAATCACGATCATTCGCTGGACTGGAATCTGCTCGACAACCGCAACCATGCCGGCGTGCAGGCGCTGATCGGCGACCTCAACCAGCTCTATCGCACGACGCCCGCACTGCACGAACTCGATTGCGAGCCGTCCGGATTCGAATGGCTGATCACGGATGATGCCAACGGCAACGTGTTCGCCTGGCTGCGCAAAGGGTTTGGCGAGCGCGCGGCCTGCGTGGTCGTCGTGAATTTCTCGCCCAATGTCTATTACAAGTATCGCGTCCGCGTTCCCTTCGGCGGCAGGTGGCGCGAGGCGCTCAACTCGGACTCTGCCCACTATGGCGGCAGCAATGTCGGCAATGCCGGCGCCGTGGAGGCATTGCACGGCAATGGTTACGAACTTAGTCTCACCATTCCGCCGCTGGCTGCGATCTTCCTCGCACCCGAAAGCTGATTGGATGCGCCTGTCCGCTGGATCACCGACCCGCCTCGGTGCAAGCTGGGACGGAAGGGGCACCAATTTTGCGCTGTTCTCAGCCAATGCGGAGAAAGTCGAGCTCTGCCTTTTCGATGCCCACGGCCGGCGCGAGCTCGAGCGCATCGAGCTGCCGGAGCGCTCGGAGGACATCTGGCACGGCTATCTCAACGACGTCTCGCCGGGCCAGCTCTACGGTTATCGCGTGTACGGCCCCTATGCGCCCGAGCGCGGCCACCGATTCAATCCCAACAAGCTGCTGCTCGATCCCTATGCGCGGCGGCTGGCCGGACGGCTGGCATGGAGCGATGCACATTTCGGCTTTCGTGTCGGCAGCGCGCGCGAGGACCTCTCCTTCGATCGGCGCGATAATGCACGCGGCATGCTGAAGGCGGTCGTGGTCGACGAGCTCTTTCACAGCCACAGCCAGACTCGACCCAGTATTCCCTGGGAAGATACGATCATCTACGAGGCTCATGTGAAGGGCCTGACGCAGCTGCGCGAGGATGTGCCGCCGCAATTGCGCGGCACCTATGGCGGCTTGAGCTCGCCGGCGATGATCGATCACCTGAAGCGGCTCGGCGTCACCACGATCGAGCTGCTGCCGATTCATGCGCTGATCGACGACCGCATGCTGTTGGAGAAGAAGCTCGCCAATTACTGGGGCTACAACACGATCGGCTTCTTCACGCCGGAGCCGCGTTATACCCAGGACAATGCGCTGGACTCCTTCCGCACCACCGTGGCGCGGCTGCACGACGCCGGCATCGAGGTGATGCTCGACGTGGTCTACAATCACACCGCCGAGGGCAATCATCTCGGCCCGACGTTTTCGTTCCGCGGCATCGACAACGCTTCCTACTACTGGCTGAAGCCGGAGAATCCCCGCTATTACGACGACTTCACCGGCTGCGGCAGCTCGGTCAACCTCACCCATCCGCGGGTGCTGCAGATGGTGATGGACTCGCTGCGCTACTGGGTCGAGGTCTGTCATGTCGACGGCTTTCGCTTCGACCTCGCCACAACCCTGTCACGCGGGCCAAACGGCTTTGACCGCGCCAGCGGCTTTCTGACCGCCGTCCGGCAGGATCCGGTGCTGGCGCAGGTCAAGCTGGTGGCCGAGCCCTGGGACGTCGGCCTCGGCGGCTACCAGGTGGGCAACTTTCCTTCGCAATGGTCCGAATGGAACGACCGCTATCGCAGCGCGATGCGGCGCTACTGGAGCGGTGAAGGCAGCCTCATTGGCGAGATATCGAGCCGCATGACGGCCTCCTCCGACCTGTTTCGGCGTGACGGCCGCAGCCCCCGCGCCTCCGTCAACCACGTCACCGTGCATGACGGCTTCACCCTGGCCGATCTCTTCTCCTACAACGAGAAGCACAATCTGGCGAACGGCGAGGATAATCGCGACGGCGCCAACGACAATCACAGCAACAATTGCGGCCATGAAGGCCCGACCGACGATCCCGCCATCGTCGCACTCCGGCGGCAGTTGCGCCGCAACCAGCTCGCCTGCCTGCTATTGGCACAAGGCCTGCCGCTGCTGCTGGCCGGCGACGAGGTCGGCAATTCGCAAGGGGGCAACAACAACGCCTATTGCCAGGACAACGAGACCGGCTGGGTGAACTGGGACAATCTCGGCGATGGGCCCGAGGATTTCACCGACTTCATCGGCCATCTCACCGCGCTACGGCGGCGCTTCCCGCAAATCCGCAACCGCCGCTGGCTGGAGGGGCGGCGTCCGGACGGCACTTTTGGCGTGCTATGGCTGACGCCGGCGGCCGAGGAGATGAAGGAGCAGGACTGGAATTTTCCGGAAGGCCGGTTTCTGTCCTATGTGCTAGCACCAACCGGGCCGGACGGTGCGCCTGTCTTCATCGTGCTGAATGCCGCGCCGCAGGAGATCGCTTTCCATCTGCCGAAGCTGCCGGAATATGCACGCTGGCAGCAGGTGCTCAACACTGTCGAGCTCAAGCAGGCATCGATGGACTTCGCATCCGGCACGGAAACAAAAGCGCCGCCGCGGACGGTTCTGGCTTTCTCAGGATTCCCCTAGATTATTTCTTGGTGAGCAGCAGCTTGCCGCGTTCACGGATCGCCGCCTGCGCGATTTCGGCAAAACGCTGCAGCAGGAATGGCAGCGTCACCTCGACCTTGACGTGATCCTCGGCAACATCGACGTGGCCGTGTGCGGCCTGTCCCAGCGCGCGCACGCGAAAGATCATGCGGTTGTCTTCCCAGCGCTCCTCATCGACTTTCAGGATCGGCACATGCGATGCTGCCCGCGACAGGCCCGTCTTCAGGCGGCGCATCGCCTCCTGGCGGCCGAGACTGTGTGGAATCGAAACGATCAGCGGCGCGGACATCTCTTTCCTCCGTCATCTCATCTCAATGTAGTTCCGCATCCGCGATGCGAAAGGCCTGTGATCTGGCGTCGCAATACGCGGAACTTTCGTAGTTGCGACCGGTTTCACCCGGGCAAGACGCAGAGACAAATGCGCCCCAGGCGGGCTGAGGAGAGAGGTTATGTCCATTGGCACCATCATTCTGATTATTCTGATTATCGCCCTTCTCGGCGGATTTTCCGGCATCGGTGGCGGCCCGTTCTACGGCACCGGCTATTACGGGGGCGGCGGCCTCGGGCTGATCATCGTGATCCTGCTGATACTGCTGTTGCTCGGGAGGATCTGAGGCGCCGGTTGTCATTCCGGGGCGCGACGAAGTCGCGAACCCGGAATCTGGAGGTTATGGAGCAAGATTCCGGGTTCGCGCTGACGCGCGCCCCGGAATGACGTCATAATTTCTCCACCAGCTTCTTCATGGCGGGCTTGATGGGGCCGCCCGCGTCCTCGTAGCCGTCCCATGCCTTGCTCTTCGCCAGCAGCGCCGGCACCGTGCGAATGGTGTAGCGTTTTGGATCGAGATCGCCGCGCACCTGCGCCCAGGTCAACGGCATGGACACCGTGGCGCCGGCTCGCGCACGTGGTGACAGTACGCCGACCGCCGTCGACATGCGGTCGTTGCGCAGATAATCGAGGAAGATCTTGCCCTCGCGCTTCTGCTTGGACATGTTGAGCAGATAACGCGCGGGATCGTCGTTGGCCATCCACTGGCAGACGCCCTGCGCGAAAGCCTTGCCTTCCTTCCAGTCCACCCTGTCTCTTGCGCCCGACTTTAGCGGCGCGACGACATGCAGTCCCTTGCCGCCGGTCGTCTTGCAAAAGCTTTCCAGACCGAGCGCGGCAAGCCGCTCGCGCATGTCCTTTGCCGCGTCGATCACGTCGGCAAAATCGACGTTCGGCGCGGGGTCGAGGTCGAATACCAGCCGGCCGGGTACATCGTAGGCGTCCGGCGCGCAATTCCAGGGATGCAGCTCGACACCGCCGGACTGCGCAACGGCGGCAAGCCCCTCGACGCGGTCGATCTGGATATAAGGCTTGCGGTCGCCGGAAACCTTGACGAGCTCCAGCTGCCTGGGGGTACTGGCCATGCCATGCCGCTGAAAGAATTTTTCGCCGTCGATGCCGTCGGGGGCGCGCACCACGGAGCAGGGCCTGCCCTTCAGGTAACCGATCATCCAGTCACCGACGGTTTCGAAGTAATTGGCGAGATCGAGCTTGGTGACGGGCTTGCCGTCGCCGCCGTCGGGCCACAGCGCCTTGTCGGGATTGGAGATGGCAACCCCCATGACCTCGGCGCCCTTCTTCGCCGACGATTTCGTGACAATCGGCCTTGCGACACTGACCTTGGCAGGCATCTCCGCCTCCACCTCGCGCGCCGGCTTATCCTCGCGCAGGCCCTTGAAGGCGGCCTGGCGGATGTTGTTGTCGGCGGTCCAGCCGGCAAATTCGATCTCTGCGACCAGCTTGGGCTTCAGCCAATGCACGTCGCGCGCGTTCTTCGGCGCGTTGGCGCCGCTGAACGGATTCTTGTCCGACGCGTTGGCCTTCAGATGCGGCATCAGGCGGCGCACCTTGTCAGCGCCAAAGCCGGTGCCGACAATGCCGACAAAGGCGAGATGACCATCGCGATAGACGCCGGCCATCAGCGAACGGAATTTGCCGTTAGTGGTCTTCCAGCCGCCGAGCACGACCTCGTGGCCGGCGCGCACCTTGGCCTTGGTCCAGCTTTCGCTGCGGCCGGAATGATAGCGCGCGTCCAGCTTCTTGGAGATGATGCCTTCCAGCTTCAATTTCTTGGCCGATTGCAGTACCGCATCACCATCTTCCTCGAAATGCTCGACATAGCGGATCAGCTTGTTCTTTCCCTTGCGGCCTTCCAGCAAACGCTTGAGGTGCTCCTTGCGCTCGCGCAGTGGCAGCGCACGCAAGTCCTCGCCGCCCGCGAACAGCAGGTCGAACGCGAAGTAGGTCAGATTGCCGGTCTTGCCGTCGGCGATCGCCGCCTGCAGCGCGGAGAAATTCGGCAGGCCGTCGTGGTCGACGGCGACGATCTCCCCATCGATCATCGCGTCAGGCAGATTGCGCCCCTCTTTCGCAATCTCCGGAAACTTGTCCGCCCAATCCAGCCCCTTGCGCGTGTTCAGCGCGACCTTGCCGTCTTCGACACGCAGCTGCACGCGATAGCCGTCGAACTTGATCTCGTGACACCAGGCAGCGCCGCTCGGCGGCTTCTCCACTGAGGCACAGAGCTGCGGCGGCACGAAGTCCGGCATGGCCGAAACTTTTTTCACCACAGCCTTGGCCGCCTTGTCGGGCGCCGCTGCCTTGGTCCTTGCGCGCGCCTCGGCGGCAGAACCGCGGTTGGATTCCCAGGTCGCATCCGCCTTGGTCTTGCCGTTCGCCAGCATGAACGGTCTGGGCGCCCGGCCCTTGCCGGCGGCGATCTGATGCATGGAGCGGCCGGAGGCGACCGAGTGGTCCTTCTCCAGAATGTCGTTCGCCACGCCCTCGCGGGCAAACTCGTCGCGATGCTTGATCAGCAGCCAATTGGTGCGCTTGCCGCCATAGCGGTCGCCCCGCATGCGCACGAGCACCCAGCTGCCGTGCAGCTTGCCACCGTGCAACGTGAACTTCAGGTCGCCCTTCTTGAACCCGCGCTCGGGATCGTCGGATTCCCAGTAGCCGCGATCCCATAGCATCACGGTACCGCCGCCATACTGGTCCTCGGGAATGGTGCCTTCGAAATCGCCATAGTCGAGCGGATGGTCTTCCACCTCGACCGCCAGCCGCTTATCGTGCGGATCGAGCGAAGGCCCCTTGGTCACTGCCCAGGATTTGAAGACACCGTCGAATTCCAGACGCAGATCGTAGTGCAACCGCGTCGCGTCATGCTTCTGGATCACGAACCGTCGCTGTTTCGCCGGCGCCACCTTGATGTCGCCGGAGGGCTCCGAGGTCACCTCGAAATCGCGCTTCTTTCGATAGGTGGTCAGACTCTTGTGCACGAATGATCCTTGCAGGCATTGCAGCGGCAGGGCTCACGGAACGAAAACGGCCGGCATCCGTTCAGGTTCCAGAACCCCTCGCCCCGAACCCTTAGCCCATGGCGGAGATTGTAATGGCCCCCCGTGCCTATTGGAAAGGCTCCTTGAAGCTGTCGCTGGTGACTTGCCCGGTGGCGCTTTACCCCGCCTCGACCGTGGCCGAGAAGACGCGTTTCCACATGATCAACCGGGAGACCGGCAACCGGTTGAAGCAGCAGATGGTGGATGCCGAGACCGGCGACGTCGTCGAAGGCGACCAGAAGGCGCGCGGCTACGAGCTGGCAAAGGGCAAGTATGTCGAGATCGACAAGGACGAGCTCGAGGCGGTGCAGATCGAGAGCAACCACACCGTCGACATCGACAGCTTCGTGCCGCGAGAGGAGATCGACAAACGCTATCTCAACCACCCCTATTACATCGTGCCCGACGGCAAGGCCGGCGTCGAGGCCTTTGCCGTCATCCGTGACGCCATGAAGGACCAGGACCGCGTCGCGCTGGCGCGGATCGTGCTTACCAACCGCGAGCACATCCTCGCCATCGAACCGCTCGGCAAGGGCCTGCTCGGCACCACGCTGCGCTACCCCTACGAGCTTCGCGACGAGGCCGACTATTTTGACGACATCAGAAGCGCGAAAGTCTCGAAGGACATGATCGCGCTGGCAAGCCACATCCTCGACAGCAAGGCCGCGCATTTCGATCCGTCCGAATTCAAGGACGAGTATGAGAATGCGCTGAAGGCGCTGGTCCGCCGCAAGGCGGCCGGCAAGCCGGTGAAGGCGGCCGGGCGCGAGGAGCGGCCAAGCAATGTCATCAATCTGATGGATGCGCTGAAGCAGAGCCTCGGGGGTGGCAGGGGCAGCGGTTCGAAGCGCCGCAGCCGTTCGACCGCGCGGCGCAGCACGTCGCACCGGCGCCCTGCCCGCAAGGCGCATCGTGCGGCGGCACGACACCGAAGGGCGGGCTGATAGTTCTCGTGTCCCGGACGGCGATGCAGCGTGCAACGCTGCGTCGCAGAGCCGGGACGCATAGCTTCCAAACGCAACTGGCCCCGGATCAGCGGCGCATCACGCCAAGGTGGCGTGCTGCGCAGCATCCGGGGACGCCGACGGCTTGCATTGAAAACAGACCAAAGGCATTTTGCTTCCCAAAGAGACGCCGCCTGGTACGACAAGAGCGGCCCCGGGAGGACAAAATGGCTTTGACGATGTCGCATATCGCGGGACCGACCACGCCTGCGGTGCGGGAGATGACGTTCGGTGACCTCCTGCGCAAGGCGGCGGAATCCGCGCCTGATCGCCTCGCGTTGATCGCGGGCGTGCCGGACCCGGCGCTGCGGCGCAAATGGACCTACGCTGAGCTGTACCGCGAGGCCGAGCGCACCGCACGCGCGCTGCTCACCCGTTTCAAGAAGGGCGATCGTATCGCGGTATGGGCGCAAAACATCCCGGAATGGATCATGCTCGAGTTCGGCGCCGGCATGGCGGGCATGGTGCTGGTCACGGTGAACCCGGCCTTCCGCACCAACGAGGTGCAGTATGTGCTCAAACAATCGCGCGCGGCCGGCGTCTTCGTCGTCAATAATTTCCGCGGCAATCCGATGCTGGAGACGGTGCAGGCGGTGAAGGCGAACTGCCCGGAGCTGCGGGAGATCATCTGCTTCGACGACTGGGACGCCTTCATCGCCGCGGGCAACGATGCGAGCATCAAGCTTCCCACCGTCACCCCCGACGATCCCGTGATGATCCAGTACACTTCGGGCACCACGGGCTTTCCGAAGGGCGCCCTGCTCCGTCACCGCGGACTTCTCAACAACGGCGCGGACACGGCCGACCGGATGGGCGTCGATCCCGGCGACGTCTTCATCACCACCATGCCGCTGTTTCACACCGGCGGCTGCGTCTGCTGCGTGATGGGCGCGGTCTCGAAGGCGGTGACGCAGGTGCTGGTCGAGGCGTTCGACCCGGCGCTGGTGCTCGAGATGTTCAACACCTATCGCGGCAACGCCATGCTTGGCGTTCCCACCATGCTGATCGCGATGCTGGAGCACCCGAACTTCGCGACGACAGATTTGTCCGGGGTTAAGGCGATCTGCTCCGGCGGCTCGACCGTACCGGCGCCTTTGGTGCGGCGGCTCGAGGAGAAGCTCGGCGCGCCGTTCACGATTGTCTTCGGCCAAACCGAGTGCTCGCCGGTGGCGGCGCAGACCCGCACCAATGACAGTGTCGAGGACAAGGCCGGCACGATCGGCCTGCCGCTGCCCAACATGGAGACCAAGATCATCGATCCCGTCACCGGCGAGACGGTACCGATCGGCACCATCGGCGAATTCTGCACCCGCGGCTATCACGTCATGCTCGGCTATTTCGAAATGCCGGACGCCACGGCCGCTGCGATCGACAAGGACGGCTGGCTGCACACCGGTGATCTCTGCGCCATGGACGAGCGCGGCTTCTGCACCGTGGAAGGCCGTCTCAAGGACATGATCATCCGCGGCGGCGAGAACATCTATCCGCGCGAGCTGGAAGAGCTTTTGTTCAGGCATCCCAAGGTCGGCGAGGTTGCCGTCATCGGTGTGCCCCATGAGAAATGGGGCGAAGAGGTCGCCGCGTTCATCCGCCCCGCGCCGGGCGCTGCTATCGAGAAGGAAGAGCTGATCGATTACATGCGCGCCTCGCTCGCCCCGCACAAGACGCCGAAGTACTGGTTCGTGGTCGATGCGTTTCCGCTGACGGGATCGGGCAAGATCCAGAAGTTCAAGCTGCGCGAAGCCTGGAGCAAGGGCGAGATGACGGCGATATGAGCCTGCACTCAGGATGAATTGCGTCGCTCGGATTGCGCCGGGCTCCCGATTGCGGCTATTAGGCCGCCCGCCGGGGCGGCCTCTCACGCTGACGTGCAGGCGCTCACGCCGCGATATCAATCGTGGCCGAGGTACTGCCGGTTGCAATAGCGGCGACCCTGCTCCTTCCGCTGCGCGCGCTGTGCAGGCGTGGCGTTCGCGGGCATCAAGAAATCGCCGGAGTACCATAATTTCAGACAATCCATGTAGGGCTTGTTCGAAAGCCAGCTCCAATCGGTCGCTGATGCAGGCACCGAGCCGGCCAGCGTGCTGAACCCAATGATGGCGAATGCGAAGAGAATGCGAAGCGATTTCATAGTCCTAGTCCCGTTTGTTCGGGGCTGCGGCATGCAGCGCCATGAACGGGACAATGGACGAGCTGGCTCAGATGCTCCGTGATGGCTATCACACAGGGCCTAATCGGCCGCGCGCAGGCGATAGCCGATGCCGGTCTCGGTCAGTACAAATTGCGGACGTTCAGGATCGACTTCGATCTTCTGGCGGAGCTGGCGGACATAGACGCGCAAATATTGCGCGTCGGTGAGTTCGTCCCACAGCTCCTTCAGGAGGAAGCGATGGGTCAGCACCTTGCCGGCGTGCTGCACCAGCACGCGCAGGAGATCGTATTCCTTCGGCGACAGCTTTATTTCGCGCTCGCCGACCCTGACGATGCGGCGGACGAGATCGACCGAGAGGTCGCCGGTGCGGAATACCGGCCGCTCACCCTGCACCTGCAACTGGTGGCGCAGCGCGGCGCGCATGCGCGCCAGCAATTCGTCCATGCCGAACGGCTTGGTCAGATAATCGTCGGCGCCGAGATCGAGCGCCTGCACCTTGCCGGCCTCATCGCCGCGGCTCGACAACACCACGATCGGCACGCCTTCGTTGCGTGCGCGGATCATGCGCAGGAGATCGTGGCCCTGGATGTCGGGCAGCCCGAGATCGAGGATGATCAGGGCCGGCTGCTCGTCCAGCTTCTCCAGCGCCAGCTTGCCGTTGGAGGCTTCGAGGATGTCGTAGCCCTGCGTGCTCAGCCCCATCCGCAGCAGCTTGCGGATCGGCGGCTCGTCGTCAATGACAAGAACCTTGATGGCGGCAGCGTTCATGCGGCGGTATCCAGCCGGTTGGCATCCGCCGGTATCGGCAGACGGATGGTAATCACCGCGCCCGAGCGGTCGGTGCGGTTGGCAGCCGAGATGCTGCCATGCATCGCCTCGACGAAGCCGCGCGAGATCGCGAGCCCCAGCCCGGTGCCGGGGGAGACACGGTCAGTTTTCTCGACCCGATAGAACTTGTCGAACACGCTGTCGAGCTCGGCAGGCGGAATGCCACTGCCCTCGTCGATGATCTGCAGCAGGATCGTATCCTTGTCCCGCGCAGCGCGGATCGAAATGATTGTCTCGGCGGGCGCGTATTTGGCGGCGTTGTCGAGCAGGTTGAAGATCACCTGCTCGAACAACACGGCATCCAGCTCCAGCATCGGCAGGTCGGCGGCAAGATCGAGCTGCACCTTGTGATGTATGAGGATCTTGCTCGCGCGGCGCAGCGCGCTGCCGACGATCTCGCCGATATCGTGGCGCGCGGTGTTGGGCACGATCGCGCCGGATTCCAGCTTGGTCATGTCGAGCAGATTGGCGATGAAGCGGTTGAGCCGCTCGGATTCATCGATCACGGTGGCGAGCAGGTCGCGCTTCTGCGCGTCATCAAGGCCTGCGCCAAGGTCGCGCAGCGTTGACGCCGAGCCCAGCACGGAGGCGAGCGGCGTCTTCAGATCGTGCGAGATCGAGGTGAGCAGCGCACCGCGCAGCCGATCGGATTCCACCGTGCGCTTGACGCGGTCCATGTCCTCGACCAGCAACACCCGCTCGATGGCGAGCGCGCCCTGATCGACCAGTGCGTCCAGCAGCCGCCGCTGGTCGGGAGTGAAGAGCGGTCCAGTCTTGTCGCTGTCGATGCCAATGGCGCCGATCAGCCCGCGCCCGGTGCGCATCGGCAGGAAAAGACGCTTGGCGCCCGGCAGCGTGTCCGCGCTGCGGCCTGCCGGGCGGTCGTTGGCCCAGGCCCAGTTTGCGGCAGCAAGATCGGCCTGATCGAGCTGGTCCTCGGGCGGGTAGCCAGCCATTACGGTCAGCACGCCGTTCTGCGGCAATAGCAGCACCACCCGTACCTTCAGCATCAGCGCGATCTGATAGGCGGTGGCCCACAACACATCATCGAGCGTGCCGGTGCCTGCGAGCTTGCGGCTGAACGCATAGAGTTGTTCGGTCATGCGGATTCGGCCGATGGCAGCATCGGCCTGCGACCGCACGCGGCCTGCGACATTGGCGACGAGGACTGCAACCACCAAGAAAAGGAAGAATGCCGCAACATTGGTCGGATCGGTGATGGTGAAGGTATAGAGCGGCGGCAGAAAGAAGAAATTGTAGCACAGCGAAGCCGCGACGGTGGCGAGCAATGACGGCCACAGACCGTAGCGGACGGCGATACTGACGATCGCCGTGAGCAGCACGAGGTCCACATTCTCGATCCCGAGCCAGGGCTGGATCAGCACGGCAATGCCTAGCCCGATCGCAAGGATCAACAGGGACATCAGATAGGGTCTTGGGTTGAACGGCTCGGCTCGCTCCGCGGTCTGCACCGCGGTCTTGTCCACGGGCTGCTCCTCGCCGGCGATGACATGAACGCTGATGTTGCCGGCGCGTCGCACCAGATCGTGCACCACGGAGCCGCGGGTCAGTTCGAACCAACGCGAGCGCGTGGACTTGCCGATGACGATCTGCGTCACGTTATTGGCATGGGCGAAATTGATGAGATCGTCCGCAATACGCCGGCCGACGCTGGGGATGGTGATGGCCTCGCCACCGAGCGCCTCGGCCAGACGCAAGGTGTCGGCCAGGCGATCGCGCTGCTCGTCGGTAAGCTGCAGGCTGCGCCGCGTCTCGATGGCGATCGCAGTCCAGGGCGCATGCAGCCGATCAGCCAAGCGCTTGCTGTAGCGCACGAGGCCTGCCGCGCGCGGATCCTCGCTGATGCAGACCAGGATGCGCTCGCCTGCAGCCCAGGGGCCGGAAATCGCGTTGGCCTGCATGTGGGTGAGCAATTGCTCATCGACACGCTCGGCGGTGCGCCGCAAGGCGAGCTCGCGTAGCGCGGTGAGATTGCCGGGCGAGAAATAATGCTCCAGCGCGCGCTCGGCCTGCTTGGGCACATAGACCTTGCCGTCCTTCAGGCGCTGGATCAGATCGTCGGGCGTGAGGTCGATCAGCTCGATGGCCTCGGCACGGTCGAACACGGAATCCGGAACGGTTTCGCGCACCCGGACATGGGTGATCTGGGCGACGACGTCGTTGAGGCTTTCGATGTGCTGGATGTTCACTGTGGTATAGACGTCGATGCCGTGCGACAGCAATTCCTCGACGTCGAGATAGCGCTTGGGGTGACGGGAGCCCGGCGCGTTGGTGTGAGCG
>Ga0187815_10000207_pt1 | contig 29936 bp, 29 predicted proteins | sample NC_S_5_FD_132962 | JGI IMG/M metagenome (GOLD analysis project Ga0187815, IMG submission 132962) | Wetland sediment microbial communities from Neuse River Estuary, North Carolina, USA - ASW-S_5 | ecosystem: Environmental > Aquatic > Freshwater > Wetlands > Sediment | place: USA: North Carolina... | reverse complement strand
TTGGCGGTGGACGAGCCACTCGCCAACCGGGTCAGGTCCGGAAGGAAGCAGCCCTAACGAGGTCCGGATCGGGTCGCTCGTCAGTCTCCTACCTGTTTTTCCGAGCGAATCGCGCTGGAAGTGGGCCCGTGCCCGTCCCCGCGCGTGCTCCTTTCCGCAATCAGGCCCGGAAGAGATACTCAATTGCGGATCGACCGATGACCGATGCTGGCGTTCCCCCTCCCGAGGATCAGGGCGGCTTCGATCTCGGCGGCGCGCCGGACGCCGCCAAGCCCTATCGCGTGCTGGCGCGGAAGTACCGCCCCTCGAGCTTTGATGACCTGATTGGCCAGGAAGCCATGGTCCGCACCGTCTCGAACGCTTTCGAGACCGGGCGCATTCCGCAGGCCTGGATCCTCACCGGCGTGCGCGGGGTTGGCAAGACCACCACCGCGCGCATCCTTGCCCGTGCGCTGAACTACGAATTGCCTGACGGTTCCGTGAAGGGGCCGACCATCGCCATGCCCAAACTCGGCGTGCATTGCCAGGCGATCATGGAAAGCCGGCACATGGACGTGCTGGAGATGGACGCGGCCTCCCACACCGGCGTCGACGATGTGCGCCAGATCAATGACAGCGTGCGCTATGCGCCGGCCAGCGCGCGCTACAAGGTCTACATCATCGACGAAGTCCACATGCTCTCGACGGCGGCGTTCAACGCCTTCCTCAAGACGCTGGAGGAGCCGCCGGAGCACGCCAAATTCGTGTTCGCCACGACGGAGATCCGGAAAGTGCCGGTCACGGTGTTGTCGCGCTGCCAGCGCTTCGACCTGCGCCGCGTCGAGGCCAACGTGCTGATGGGCCATCTGTCCAACATCGCCAAGAAGGAAGGCGTCGAGGTCGAGGACGAAGCGCTCGGCATCATTGCCCGCGCCGCGGAAGGCTCGGTGCGCGATTCGCTGTCGCTGTTCGACCAGGCGATTGCGCATGCCGCAGGCACCGTTCGTGCCGATGCGGTGCGGCAGATGCTGGGCCTCGCCGACCGTACCCGCGTCATCGATCTCTTTGAAAGGCTCGCCGGCGGCGACATAGCTGGCGCCTTCAAGGAATTCCGCGAGCAGTATGACGTCGGCGCCGATCCGATCGTGGTGCTGTCGGATTTGGCCGAATTCGTCAATTTCGTCACCCGCGTGAAGATCGTTCCGGCAACATCGGACAACGTCGCGTTCGGCGAGACCGAGCGAGTGCGGGCCCGCGAATTCGCGGCGAAGCTCTCAATGCGCGTGCTGTCGCGGATGTGGCAGATGCTGCTCAAGGGCATCGCTGAAGTTCAGACCGCGACGCGGCCCGCCGCCGCCGCCGAGATGGTGCTGGTACGGATTGCCTATGTCGCGGACCTGCCGACGCCGGACGAAGCGATCCGGATGATCGAGCAGAACGGCGGATCGTCACCGGTCGTCTCCGGCAACGGCGCGCCGCGTGGCGCGCCGGCCTCCACCATGTCGGCGATGCCCTCATCGCCTGTGCGTGCGCCTGCCGGTGCGCCTCGCGCTAGCGCTGAAGCGCGACCGCAGTCGATGGCGAGTGCCGAGCCGCAATCGGCGCCGGCGCTGCGCATCACGAGTTTCCCACAGCTCATTGCGCTCGCGAGCGAGAAGCGTGACGTTCTGACCAAGGCCGCGCTGGAAGCCGACATGCGGCTGGTGCGCATCGAGGACGGCCGGCTCGAGATCGCGCTCGAGCCCAACGCCTCGCGCGGCCTCGTCAACGACCTCTCGCGCAAGCTCGATCAATGGACCGGCCGGCGCTGGACCGTGATCGTTTCCAACGAGGCGGGCCAGCCGACCGTGCGCTCGCAGAATCTCGCCGAGAAGAGCGCGCGGGAGCGCGCGGCCGAGGCCGACCCGCGCGTGCAGGAAGTATTGGCACGCTTTCCCGGCACCAAGGTTGTTGAAGTGCGCCGCCTTGCCGCGGAGCCGCCGGAATCCGATCTTATCGCGGATGACGCGAGCGAGCTTCCCGACAGCGACGACGACTGACAGATAAGGAAGACGAGAATGGCTGATTTTCTCGGCATGATGAAGCAGGCCGCGCAGCTGCAATCCAAGATGCAGGCCATGCAGGAAGAGCTCGGCAATGTCGAGGTCGAGGGCATTTCCGGCGGCGGGATGGTCTCGGTGCGCATGACCGCAAAGATGGAAGTGAAGGCGGTGAAGATCGATCCGTCGCTGATGAAGCCGGAAGACCGCGAGATCGTCGAGGATTTGGTGGTCACCGCGCTCGCCGACGCGCGGCGCAAGGCGGAAGTTGCGATGCAGGAGAAGATGCAGTCGCTCGCCGGCGGTCTCGGCCTGCCGCCGGGGTTGCTCGGGGGATTTGGTTCCTGACCTATGCCTGCGGTTGCCGGTCCCGAGATCGAACGCCTGATCCAGCTGCTTGCGCGGCTGCCCGGGCTTGGCCCGCGCTCGGCACGGCGCGCGGCGCTGCATTTGATCAAGAAGCGCGAGGCGCTGATGACGCCGCTGGCTTCGGCGCTGCAGGTTGCGATCGAGAAAATCCAGGTCTGCAAGACGTGCGGCAACATTGATACGCAAAATCCCTGCACGGTGTGCACCGATCCGCGCCGCGATCCCTCCATCATCGTCGTGATCGCCGACGTTGCCGATCTCTGGGCGCTGGAACGCGCCAATGCCAGCAGCGGCCGCTATCACGTGCTCGGCGGCACACTGTCGCCGCTCGACGGCGTCGGCCCGCAGGACCTTTCCATCGACGCACTGGTGGCGCGCGCGCATGAGGAGCCGGTGAAGGAGATCGTGCTGGCGCTGAACGCGACCGTCGACGGCCAGACCACGGCACACTACATCACCGACCTCCTGCAGGACGCCAATGTGCGGGTGACCCGGCTGGCGCATGGCGTCCCGGTCGGCGGGGAGCTTGATTACCTCGATGAAGGTACGCTATCCGCTGCCATGCGGCAGCGGACGCTGTTCTGATTCTCTCTACATACGGAACCGGAAATGACGAAACGACGATTCGCCGGACGCTTGTATTTTGCGTTGATTCCCGCCGTGGCATTCACGGCGTCCGCGGCCTCGGCGCAGCAGGCGGAGCCCACGCCGCCCAAGGCCGGCAAGCTGATGAGCATCGGCGACGTTCTGTCCGGCGAACTCACCACCATCAAGACGCGCAAGCGCGGGAAGACTGCAACTTTCCAGATCACTTCGGAGCCGCGCCGGCTGCCGCCGCCGAACGGGCTGTGCAATCTCGAGACGGGACCGGAAACCTTCCAGCTCGTCACCACCAGCGACGCGCAGGCCGCGCTGCTGAAGGGCTACATCGGCAAGCCGATCTCCGTGAAGGTGGGTGAAGTCGCCTGCGCGCAGGACGCGGGGCAGATGACCGAGGCCGTCATCACCAAGTGGAGCGTGGTGAAGTAGAGGGATCGCAACGATGCTGGCGTCGCGGCTGATTGCTCTTGCCTTCGCGGTGTCGGCGTGTTCGATCGCCACCGCCGCCGAGTTGGAGCCGATCAAGGAGGGCGACACGCTGACGGGCAAGCTCCGTCTGGTGCCCACGCGCCATCCCAATGGCACCAGGATCGAGGCCTACCAGATCGTCAGCCAGCCGCGCGCAATGCCCAAGGGCGACGATTTCTGCGACTATGACAAGGGCGCCACCACGTTCCATCTCTTCACAATGAAGGACGAGCTGCGCAAGCAGCTGAATCCGCTGCTCGGCAAGACCGTCAGCGTGAGGGTCAACGCCCTGTTTTGCTCCGAGACCGCCTGGCACATTGGCGATGTCGCCGTGCCGCAATGGGAGTTGTTGCGGAAGCCTTGAAATGTATGGTTGTATCCTGCCGCCGCGCCGCGATGGCCTGTGGGGGCACCATTGATGAAGGCACTGCTTGCTCTTTTGTCGATTGTCGCGAGCGCGAACCTTGCCGTTGCGCAGGGCGTAACCGGTGCTGAAAGGCTGGAATACGCCACAGCTGCTCAGGCGCTGGAGGCGTTGCGCGCAAAGCCCGGCGTCAACATTTCGGTGCAATCCGGTTGGACGGTGATCGAAGATCACTCGACGCTGACCCTTTGGTCGTTCACGCCGGCTGGCCATCGCGCCCATCCGGCCGCGATCAAGCGGATGATCATCGAGGACCGAGGCAACTTTTTCGTCAAAATGAATGTCTTGTGCAGCGCGTCCAAACCGGATTGCGATGCCTTGGTGGCCGATTTCGAGAAGCTCAACGATCGGATGCGTGACGATCTCCAGCGACGGAACCAGCGCTAGACCCGTACCGGCCCCAGCGTGTCGAAATGCTTACGCTTCTGCAGCCAGGCCAGCAGCATCAGGCTCGGAATAGCCACGACCACGCAGATCACGAAGAACCACGGCCATCCCGTCGCCTTCGCGACAAAGCCCGCGCCTGAGGAAAGATAAGTGCGCCCGACCGCGGCGAGCGCGGTGAGCAGCGCGTATTGGGTGGCGGTGTGCAGCGGGTTCTGGCAGAGCGCCGAGAGATAGGCGACGAAGATCACGGTGCCGATCGCGCTGGTGAAATTCTCCGCGCAGATGGCCAGCGCCAGCGCCCATTGGTTGGTGCCGACCAGCGCGAGCCACGAGAACGACAGATTGGCCAGCGCCTGGACCACGCCGCCGATCCAAAGGCTCGTCGCCAGCGGATAGCGCCGCGCCACGAAGCCGCCGGCGAAGCCGCCGATCAGCGTGGCGGCGAGCCCCACGCCCTTGACGATCGCGGCATAGTCGTTGCGGGTGAAGCCGAGGTCGATGACGAACGGCGCCGTCATGGTGCCGGAAAATGCGTCCGTGAACTTGAACAGCACCACAAAGGCGAGCACGGCCATCGCATCCTTGCGGGCGAGGAATTCGGAGAAGGCGCCGGAGGCGGCGTGCCATACGCGGGCAAGCGCGGTATCGGCCTTTGTGGCTTGTTCCGCACGCGCGGATTGCGCGGGTTCGGTGGCGGCAAGCGCAGTGGCAGCGCCGATCAGCACCAGTGCGGCCATCACCACGTAGCCCCACATCCACGCCGCGTTGCGGCTGATGCCGTTGTCCTCGAAACCGGAGACGATGAATAGCGCCCCCGCTGTCGAGATCAGCATGCCGATACGATAGGCGGCCACGTAGGACGCCATCCCGGCGGCCTGTTCATTTTCCGGCAGGCTCTCGACGCGGAACGCATCGACCACGATGTCCTGCGTTGCCGAGGTCGTCGCCACCAGCAGCGCCGCTAAGGCGGCGAACCATGGCGAGCGCGCGGGATCGGCGAGCGCCAGCAGCAGGATCGCGCCGATCAGGAGCAGTTGCGAGAACAGCAGCCAGCCGCGGCGGCGGCCGAAGGCGCGCGTGAAGAACGGGACATGCAGCGCGTCGACCAGCGGCGCCCAGATGAATTTCAGCGTGTAGGGCGTGCCGACCAGCGCGAACAGCCCGATGGTGCCGAGATCGACGCCGGCCTCGCGCATCCACACCAGCAGGGTCGAGCCCGACAACGCCAGCGGCAGGCCGGAGGAAAAGCCGAGCAGCAGCACGATCAGCACGCGCGGCTGCAGGTATACGGCGAGACTCTCACGCCAGGAGGGGCGGGCAGAGGAGGGAGCTTCCGGAGCGGTCATGGGCCGTTGGTAGCAGATTCTGGGGAGAATCGTAGGGTGAGTAGAGCGAAGCGAAACCCACCAGCCAGGGCGATCCGCGGCATGGGTTTCGCTTCGCTCTACCCATCCTACCGCAACGGCCTTACTCCCCCGCCTGCAATTTCCGGGACGGCAGCGGGAACAGCTCGGTGGCGCCCTTGACGAGGCGTGGGGTTTCCAGCGGCGGCTCCTTGGTGAAGTCGAGTTCCTCGATGCGGCCGGCGCGCTTTTCGATTTTGTCGGCGGAGATCAGGATTTGCCGTACGTCCTCGTTGACGTCGCTAAAATGCTTCTGCAGTTTCAGCACGCGATCGCGCAGGCGGCCGAGATCGTCGCCGAGATGCATCACCTCGTTGCGGATCTGATCGGCAGCGTCGCGGATGCGCGCGTCCTTCAATATCTGCTGCATCACCTGGATCGCCAGCATCAACAGTGAGGGCGATACCAGCACGACGCGGGCGCGATAGGCCTTCTGCACGATGTCGTCGAACCCGTCATGAATCTCGGCATAGACCGATTCCGACGGCACGAACATCAGCGCGGTGTCCTGCGTCTCGCCGGCGATCAGGTATTTTTCCGCGATGTCGCTGACATGCTTCATGATGTCGCTGCGCAGGCGCTGCGCCGCGGTGCGGCGCTCCTCGTCGCTTCGCGCGTCGTGCAGCGCGGTCATCGCCTCAAGCGGGAACTTGGCGTCGATGCAGAGCGGGCGCTGGTCGGGCAGGAACACCACGCAATCCGGCCGTTTCCCCGTCGATAGCGTGAACTGGAATTCGTAGGAGCCTTTCGGCATGCCGTCCTGGACGATGGCCTCCATGCGGGCCTGGCCGAAGGCGCCGCGCGACTGCTTGTTGGCGAGCACGTCGCGGAGCGTCGTGACCTGCGTCGTCAGATCGGTGAGATTCTTGTGCGCGTTGTCGATGATGCCGAGCCGCTCGTGCAGCTTGCGAAGTGAGTCCATCGTGTTGCGCGTGGTCTGTTCCATCGACTGGCCGACGCGATGGGTCACCGAGTCCAGCCGTTCGTTGACGGCGCGCGCCATCTCGGCCTGCCGGCCGGCGAGGGCCTGCGCCATCGCATCGGCCCGTCCGGTCTGCTCGCTCTGCGCGCGCACGATCTCGCTCAGGCGCTCTTCCAGCTCGTCCGCACGAATGGCCTGCGCCATCGCGAGTTCCGCGCCGCGCCGGCCTGATTTGGCGACGACGATCACCAGCACCAGCAAGAGGATGAGCGCGAGCGCGCTGATGCCGATCAGGCCGTCAGCGACGCGAACCGGCCAATCGCCGACCAGGAAAAGAATCTCGTCCATGCCGCTTTGTAACCCGATTCGCGGGTCCGCGCGAACGAAGAGGGAACATTTATGGTTAATACGGCGCTAATTTTCGTGGTTAACGGCCCCCTAAAAATCATGGTTAGCAGAGCCTTAACGTGTTCCCGCTCGCATTGACCCCGGCAAATCGACCGCTTAAATCGCCCGTCATGGCCATCAGAGAGATCATCATCCTGCCGGACAAGCAGTTGCGGCTGGTGTCGAAGCCTGTCGAGAAGGTGACGCCGGAGATCCGCAAGCTCGCCGACGACATGTTCGAAACCATGTATGACGCGCCCGGCATCGGGCTTGCCGCGATCCAGGTGGCGCAGCCCCTGCGGCTGATCACCATGGACCTGGCCAAGCGCGACGAGAACGGCGAGACCACGCCGAAGCCGCGCGTCTTCATCAATCCGGAGATCATCTCGAAATCCGAGGAGCTGTCGGTCTATGAGGAAGGCTGCCTCTCGATCCCCGAATATTACGAGGAGGTCGAGCGCCCCGCGCGCGTGCGCGTGCGCTTCACCGATCTCGACGGCAAGGTGCATGAGGAGGACGCCGAAGGCCTCTATGCCACCTGCATCCAGCACGAGATCGATCATCTCAACGGCGTGCTGTTCGTCGATTATCTCTCCAAGCTGAAGCGCGACCGCGTCTTGAAGAAGTTCACCAAGGCGGCGAAGCGCGCGGTGGAATAGGCCCGCGCTCTCTCAACCGTCATGCCCGGGCTTGACCCGGGCATCCACGACTTGCCTTCTCGCGGAACCAAAGACGTGGATGGCCGGGACAAGCCCGGCCATGACGAACAACCACCAGGGCAACGAAATGCCGCTCCGCCTGATCTTCATGGGCACGCCCGACTTCGCAGTGCCGACGCTGCTGGAGCTTGCGGCCCACGGCCACGAGATCGTTGCCGTCTACACCCGCGCGCCCAAGCCCGCCGGGCGCGGCATGAAGCTGCAGGCTACCCCCGTCGAGCAGGAGGCGCGTCGCCTCGGCATTCCCGTATTGACCCCATCGACGCTGAAGACGGGCGAGGCGCTGGAAGAATTCCGCGCGCATGATGCGGATGCCGGCGTTGTCGTCGCTTACGGAATGATCCTGCCGCAGGCCATTCTCGATGCGCCGAAGTTCGGCTGCTTCAATCTGCACGCCTCGCTCCTGCCCCGCTGGCGCGGTGCCGCCCCCATCAACCGTGCCGTGATGTCCGGCGATGCCGAGACCGGCGTGATGGTGATGAAGATGGATGCCGGCCTCGACACCGGCGACGTCGCGATGGCCGAGCGGCTCGCCATCACGGACAGGATGACCGCTTCCGACGTGCACGACACGCTGGGGCGGCTGGGCGCCGACCTGATGGTGCGGGCGATGGCGGCGCTGGAGCGCGGTGCGTTGCAGCTGACGAAGCAGGGCGAGGCCGGCGTCACCTACGCCGCCAAGATCGACAAGGCGGAAGCGAAGATCGACTGGAGCAAGCCGGCGCACAACGTGCTGCGGCATATCCACGGCCTGTCGCCGTTTCCCGGCGCGTGGAGCGAGGTCTCGGTCGACGGCGAAGCGGTGCGGGTGAAGATATTGCGCTGCGAGCCGGCCAACGGCGCGGGCGCGCCCGGTGCCTTGCTCGACGACCGGCTTACCATTGCCTGCGGCGAAGGCGCGGTGCGCATCGTCGAGTTGCAGCGCGCCGGCAAGGCGCCGATGAAGGCGGCGGAATTTCTGCGCGGCACGCCGCTACAGCCCGGAGCTCGAATGCAATGATCATTCGGCTGGAGGTGCCCGGCGACGTCGCGCCCATTCGGGATGTTGTTCGTGCGGCGTTCGCCGGCGAGCAGGAAGCCGACCTAGTCGATGGTCTTCGCCGCAGCGGTGATCTGCTGCTGTCGCTGGTCGCTGAGCATGCAGGACAGCTCATCGGGTATGTCGGCTTTTCGCGCCTCTGGATCCGGCAGGCAGAGCGGCGTTCGCCCGGCGTCAGCCTCGCGCCTCTTGCGGTCGCGATGGATCACAGGCGCCGCGGCATCGGTGCCGCGCTTGTCGAAGCCGGTCATGCCCGCCTTCGCGAGGAGCATGAGTCCATTGTTTTTGTGCTGGGCGATCCCGCCTATTATGGCCGCTTCAACTATTCGATCTCGGCCGCTGCAGCATTTGATTGCGCCTATGCCGGAGAGCATTTCCAGGCGCTTGCCCTGACAAGCGGTGCGCCGACGGCCGGAGCAATCGCTTATGCGGCGGCGTTTGGTGATCTGCAGTAACCGATATGCCCCGCTACAAGCTCACCATCGAATATGACGGCGCGCCATTCGCCGGCTGGCAGCTGCAGCCCGATCATCCGACGGTACAGGGCGTGCTGGAAGCGGCTGTCAAGGCGACCTGCGGCGAGGACGTGCGCGTGCATGGCGCCGGCCGCACCGATGCCGGCGTGCATGCGCTCGGCCAGGTCGCCCATTGCGACATCGGCAAAGCATTCGCGGCGAGCCGCCTGCGCGACGCGCTGAACGCGCATCTGCGCCCGCATCCGGTTGCGGTGCTCACAGCCGAAATCGTGCCAGAGGATTTCGAGGCGCGCTTTTCCGCGATCAGGCGCCACTACCTCTATCGTATCGCCAATACCCGGGCGAACCTCGCGCTCGATGTCGGGCGCATCTGGCGCGTGCCGCGGCGGCTCGATTCCGACGCCATGCACGCCGCAGCCCAGCGCCTGCTCGGCAAGCACGACTTCACGACCTTTCGCGACACCGAGTGCCAGGCGAAATCACCGGAGAAAACGCTCGACCAGCTCGACGTGATCCGCGAAGGCACCGAGATCAAAATTGTCACCTCGGCGCGCTCGTTCCTGCACAGCCAGGTGCGCTCGATGGTGGGCTCGCTGGTCTGGGTCGGTGAGGGCCGCTGGACCGCAGACGATCTTTCCGCCGCGCTCGCCGCCCGCAACCGCGCCGCCTGCGGCCCCGTCGCGCCGCCGGAGGGATTGTATCTGGTGCGGGTGGATTACTGAGCCGCGCTGTCATGCCCCGCGCAGGCGGGGCATCCAGTATTCCGCGGCGACCGTGTTTTACCGAAAAGTCTCGGCGTACTGGATCGTCCGCCTTCGCGGACGATGACGGTGGGGGGCTGGGGCTCACCCAAAATACCGGTCCAACACGCCGCGATGGATATTCGTCAGCCTTTCCCGATCGGAGACCGGCAGTTCGACGGAGTAATTCGCCTTATCATGTCAGCCGAAGGATGAGGCGGATCAACTCCTGCTGGCGGTGTGTGCCCGTCTTGGAGAAGGCGGACTTCAGGTGATTGCGTGCCGTCTCTCGTGAAATGCGAAGCCGCGCGGCAGCAGCGTCGATGGACAGACCGCTCGCTATCAGCGCGGTCAAGCGGGATTCCGCCGGGGTAAGGTCGAACGCCTGAGCGATCAAGGCCGGTTCGGGCGCGGGACGCGGCAACAAGTTGGAAAAGACGAGCAGTGCTCGGGCACCCAGAAAAACATTGCGGGCGGCACCATCAACGGGCAACACCTGCAACGTCACCGGCGGTTTTGCGGTCCGGCGGATCAGGATTGGCTCTGCAGGCAGTGCGGCGTTGTCTGGCGTAGAGCGAATCAAGTCGACGAGTTGCTCCAGCTTCGCGAGCGCTTTCTTGTCCCGCACCGTCAGCTGTCGATTCCTGATCCAAATATCCTGATCAAATCCCGCCTCGGCCGCGGCGTTCATGTTCAGCACCAGGCCCTGACTGTTGAGAACGATCGCGGGCTTTTGAACCTGGCTCAGGACGTCGGTCATTGAAGATATGACGATCCGGCCAATGGCCGTCGCAAGGCTCGCGGTCTCGGTCAATCGCGGCGCAAGCCGGGCCAGAACATGCTTGTCGAGCGCTTCAAACGGGCCTTCGCGCCCTGTCCGTTGGATGGTGAGTGCCCAGGCCGCAGAACTGGCCCGAAAGCCGACCCCGGCGAACCATCTGAATCCGAACGGAAAGAGAAGTTCATTGTACATCGGATCAGCCCGGATTTGCTCGGGTGTCAGTAGGTCCTGATCCGTGACGACGTCGCCCGCCATCATGCGAGGGAAACCTCGTGCACGCGGATCCACAAGGTGCCAGTTGTTTGCAAAATACAGCCGCGTGGCCTCGTCGATGGACGGTGTTCGCGGCACGTCCGGCGTCCGGATATCGCTCTGCAGAAGAATTGCAGCCGACGCTCCGACCGCCCTGCAGATGCCCTCCATGATCTCGGGCCAGGCCGAAGGATCCACGGCGGCATCGCCCAGACGGTTTATGACTCTCGATAGTTGATCATGGTCTACTTTCGCTTCCTTCACCGACGTCCCCGTCTCGCGCAGCTTGCCCCGGTCATGGAACGATCGCCTATCTCCCACTCGTCCCAATAAAGACCAAGCCGATTACTCAATATCGTTGCTTGCGCGGCAAGACGGCTACGCTTCTCCCTCCACAAGCGCAGCCGCGAGACCGGAATATCCCGCCGTTTTCAAGGTATAAATATACCATTTGATCTGACCCGGTTGGGTCATGCGGGCATTCCCCGGCTCCCATACTTGGGGGTTCTGGATTGTCGTGGATGAGAAATCAAATGATGAGAATACTTGCTCTAATTTTCGGCCTGGTGCTAACGGCCAGTAACGCTTCTGCAAGCATCGTCCAAGTGACCTATACGGGGACCGTGATCGCAGGCAGCGATTCCACCGGACTGTTCGGCACGGTCAATACTGGTGTGTCTGCTTATGTCGGCGAGACTTTTGTAGCCACGTATATTTTTGATACGAGCCTGGCGACCGGAATTTTCTCGAAGACTTCACCGGATCAGAATTACGTCCACGGAGGGGATGATTTTTTCAATCTGTCTCCCGCTACGAGTGCGTCACTCACCGTTCACGGGCATACGTTCTCGTTCAATCCAGTTTCGTATTCCCAGCTCAGCGGTACCGGTCCCAGCGTTGGTTGGAATATGCAAACGGCGTATGCCCGAAATCACTTTCATGACACGGTTCTCGACAGCTACATTCGGGCCAATGACTCAGGGCCCTACACTGTACCTGTGAGCATTTCGGGCAATTTCGTTTATCACGTGCTTCCGGGGCAGACGGCGATTGGCTCCTTCATCACCCAAGGTACCTATGTTACCGCGAGCTTGGACACGCTGACGATTTCAGGCCTCGCGCCTCCTGTTCCGGAGGCATCAACCTGGGCCATGATGGTCCTTGGTTTTGCCTGCCTCGGTCTCGTGGCCTCTCGCCGTAAAAAACTGATGTCCGCAGACCGCGCAGCGTGCGCGTGAACTATAGAGCACTTCCGCCGTCATGCCCTGCGCAGGCGGGGCATCCAGTACTCTGCAGCGGTGGTGATCTTACCGCGAAATCTCGGCGTACTGGATCGTCTGCCGGAGCCTGTCATCGGGCGTGCATTCGCGCGACCCGTTGGCGGACGATGACAGCGGGGACGTAGCTCACCCAAAATACCGGTCCAGCACGCCGCGATAGATCTTCGTCAGCTTCTCCAGATCATCGACCGGCGTGCGCTCGTCCACCTGATGCATGGTCTGGCCGACCAGGCCGAACTCGATCACCGGGCAGTAGCTCGAGATGAAGCGCGCGTCCGAGGTGCCGCCGCTCGTGGACAGCTCCGGCTTGCGGCCCGTCACTGCCTCGATCGCCGCGACCGCAAGATCGGTGAACGGGCCGGGCTTGGTCACGAACACGTTCGAGTTCGACGGCTCCCAGACGATGCGCGCCTTGATGCGATTGCCGCAGGCCTTTGCGAGGCGCGCATCGACGAGGTCGCGCAGGCTCTGCTGGGTGTGCAAATCGTTGTAGCGGATGTTGAACTTTGCCCGCGCCTGCCCGGGGATGACGTTGCTCGCGGTGTTGCCGACGTCGACCGAGGTGAATTCGAGGTTGGACGCCTGGAACTGGGCGCTGCCGTTATCGAGCGGCTCGTCGGAGAGCGCCACGATCAGCCGAGAAATGTCCGGCACCGGGTTCGAGGCGCGGTGCGGATAGGCGACGTGGCCCTGCACGCCGTCGACAAAGAGCGTGCCGGATTGGGAGCCGCGGCGGCCGACCTTGATGCAGTCGCCGAGCACTTCGACATTGGAGGGCTCGCCGAGCACGCAATGATCGAACTTCTCGCCGCGCGCGGCCGCCCATTGCAGCAGCTTGATGGTGCCGTTGACGGAAATGTCCTCCTCGTCCCCGGTGATCAGGAACGAGATCGATCCCTTCCCGTCCCTTCCGGGCTTGCCGCCATTGTCCTTCAGATATTGCAGCACCGCGGCAACGCTGCAGGCGATTCCGCCCTTCATATCGACCGCGCCGCGGCCGTACAACACGCCGTCCTTCACCTCGCCGGCGAACGCGCCATGTGTCCATGCGCTCTCGTCGCCCGCCGGCACCACGTCGGTATGGCCGGCAAAGGTGATGTGCGGCGCCTGCTCGCCGATACGCGCATAGAGATTGTCGATGTCGGCGGTGCCGGGCTCGCCGAAGGTGACACGGTGCACCTCGAAGCCGGCTTCCTTCAGGACGTTTTCGAGAACGCCCAGCGCACCGGCGTCGGCCGGCGTTACGGATGGGCAGCGGAGGAGGGATTGAGCAATCGAGAGCGCATCAGTCATGGGTCCGGCTTAACACGCCAAACCGGCGGCGGGCTAGCTTTGCGGGGCACCATTTCGATCTCGCTCTCCTGGGCCCCCGCCGTTGTCGCGCGCAACCGGGCCCGGGCGGAGCGCGAGCGCATCTGCTCCTTGCCTAGCGGATCGGGGCCATATTGGTTGGTCCATTTTGTGCCGCGCAGGCAATACAGCTCGACGAAGCTCCAGACCAGGAGCGCAAACGCGATCAGGGGCAACGGCAGCACCCAATAGGAATCGGGCAGGCGGTCCGCGAATTGCTGGAAGAGGCCGGGAATGACGAAGAAGGGCACGATCCACCAGCCGCTCTTGTCGCGGTCATGCAGCCGCTTGATTGACGTCGCAACATAAACCCAGAGACACAGCGCCGTGGCGATCGCCTTGGCGAGCAGCAACGGCACTTCGGACCGGGCGATCCTGTGCCAGCTGGCGGGATCGACGGTGCGAAAAACGTCGTCGATATCGAGGCCAAACGACGTTCTGTTCGTCAGGGAAAGCACGTGGCCGAGGCCGATGGCCAGTGCGCTGAAGAAGACCATGAAGCAGAGGATGACCAACACCGCCAGCCAGTTCTTGGCTCGGTTGATGCGGCCCTTGAAGCCGAACAGGTACCAGGTCCAGTCCATGACGCGATGCTCCGGCGGCAACCGCCACCGGCCATTAGTCGCATCCGGCGGAGCGCCGGTTCAGGCCAGCCCGGCCCGGCGAAACCCTTCCAGATAATGCTCCCGGTCAGCCTCGTTCCTCCAGGGCAGCTGGGTCGCAATCCAGGACAGCGAGATGTTCGGCTGGGTGCGGCGAAGTTCGGCGAGCGCCAGTTGCCCCGTGACCGCATCGCCGGTCATTCCGGCGGAGACGGCCAGCACGCGGTAGGCGCCGGTAAGCTCGCCGCGGTGCCGTATCGCCTCGCGCGCCAGCGCGATGGCCTCCTCATATTGCCGCGCCATGAAACGGGCATAGGCGGCAATACCGTAGTAGATGGCAAGCGAGGGATCGCGCGGGCTGAGGCGGATGGCGCGCTGCGCCGCCTCGAAGGAGTCCTCAGTCCGTCCGGCATAAGACAGCGCCAGCGCGTAATATCCCTGCGCGAGGCAGAAATTGGAATTCAGCCGTAACGCCGTTTCGAACTCCGACAGCGCATCGTCGAGTCTGCGCGTGGAAAAATAGACGCTGGCGAGTGCGGTATGAGCCCAGGCATCCTCGCGATCGAGCTGAACCGCCGACATCGCGGCGCGCTCGGCAATCGGCGCGGCCTTCGCCAGCTCGGCCCAGCCGAGATGCACGCAGGCCATGTGGCTGGTGGCCAGCACCGACAAGGCCTGCCCGTAATTCGGGTCGATGGCGACAGCTTTCTCCAGCAACGCCTGTGCCGCCAGGTGGTCCTCGCGCGTCAGGCGCCAGAAATGCGACAGCGCCCGCATCAGCAGACCCCAGGCATCGAGATTCGCGGGCGGCTTGCGTTGCGCGCGGAAATTCTCCGCCGCATAGATTTGCGGCTCCACCGCGGCGACGATGGCGTCGGTGATCTCGTCCTGCACGGCGAAGACGTCGACCAGCTTGCGGTCGAAGTACTCAGCCCAAAGATGGCTTCCGGTGGTGGCGTCGTTGAGCTGCGCCGTGATGCGCACGCGATCGGCGGCCTTGCGCACGCTGCCCTCGACGACGTAGCGGACCCCAAGCTCGTCGGCGATCTGCCTGATGTGAACGTTCCTGCCCTTGTAGGTGAAGGATGAATTGCGGGCGATCACAAAAAACCAGCGCACCCTGGAAAGCGCAGTCAGGATGTCCTCGCTGATCCCGTCGCAGAAATGATCCTGATCCGGATCGTCGCTCATGTTGTTGAAGGCGAGCACGGCGATGGCCGGGCGGTCGGGGGCGACGATCGCGGGCGCAGGTGCAGGTGCAGGTGCAGCAGGCGCCGCCCGCATGATGGGAGACATCTCGGCGCAATCGCCGACGAAACGAAAGCCCTTGCGCGGGACGGTGCGGATCAGTCGCTGCGTCTTGCCGTCATCTTGCAGCGCCTTGCGGACGGCATTGATCCGGCTGTTCAGCGCCGAGTCCGAGATGGGCCGGTTGCCCCAGACCTGTGCGACGAGATCGTCCTTGCTGACGACGCGGTCGCGTTGTTCGACCAGGAACAGCAGCAGGTCGAAAACCTGAGGTTGCATGGGTATCACATCGCCGTCCCGGGTCAGTTCCCGCAGCTCGCCGTCAAGTTCTTGATTTTCAAAACGAAATCGCACGGTGACACTCAGGTTCCGCTTCTCAAGCAAAAATCAGGGATATCTCAGGCAAAGGGCAACCATCCGGAAAAGCCTTGGGCAGTTCAGTACGGCATTTTGCAGCGGTCAATTGCTGATTTCTTCGGCGCAGTGGCGCTGCCCAACGGAGCTACTCATGTCCCAAGTCCATACTATTGGCCCGGAGTTCGCGGGCTCCAGATTGTTCAAGTTCATCGCATTCCTCTACGGAATTGCATCCTATCTGGTTTTCTTCGTCACCATTCTTTACGCCATCGGCTTCGTGATGGGATTGGTCGTGCCGAAGACCATCGATGCCGACAGCGGCACGAACACGTCCACCATCGAGGCCGTCGTCGTCAATCTACTTCTGATGTCGCTGTTCGCCGTACAACACAGCGTGATGGCGCGAAAGGGCTTCAAGGCGTGGTGGACGCAATACGTTCCCAAGCCGATCGAGCGCTCTACTTACGTGCTGGTGTCGAGCGCGTGCCTGCTGCTGCTGTTCTGGCAGTGGCGCCCGATCCCGACGGTCGTGTGGCACGTCGCCGATCACGATGCCGCAGTCGCGGTCGCACTGCTCTCGCTCGTCGGCTGGGTGCTGGTGTTCATGAGCACGTTCCTCATCAATCATTTCGAGCTGTTCGGCCTGTCGCAGGTCGCCAACCATCTCCTCGACAAGCAAGTGGCGCCGCCGCGTTTCCGCACGCCGCTGCTCTACAAGTTCGTGCGTCATCCGCTCTATCTCGGCTTCGTCATCGCGTTCTGGGCCGCGCCGGTCATGACCGTGGGCCACCTGCTGTTCGCGGGCGTGACCACGGCCTACATCATGGTCGGCATCTGGCTCGAGGAGAGGGATCTGACCGACATGTTCGGCGACCAGTACCGTGAATATAAACAGCGCGTCTCGATGCTTATTCCCTGGCGCAAGATGTGACGTGGGCGCAAGCTGAGGAGAACAGTCATGACTCATACCGGGAACTGCTTCTGTAGCGCCGTGGCGATCGAGGTCCGCGGCGCCCCGGAAGCGATGGGCTACTGCCACTGCCGCTCGTGCCGTTCCTGGTCGGGCGGCCCGGTGAATGCCTTCAGCCTGTGGAAGCCGGAGGCGGTGCGGATCACCGCCGGCGAGCAGCACGTCGCGACCTACACCAAGACGCCGGCCAGCGAGCGCAAATACTGCAGGAAGTGCGGCGGACACTGGATGACCAATCATCCGTCGCTCGGGCTGGTCGACGTCTTTACGGCGACCATCCCGACACTCGCTTTCGCACCGGCCGTCCACGTCAATTATGCGGACACGGTGCTGCCGATGCGCGACGGTCTGCCCAAACTGAAGGACTTTCCCGCCGAGTTCGGCGGCAGCGGCGAGATGATTACGGATTAGCCGCTCGGGATGCAGCGGCGGGGCAGGGGCGCGCAAGCGATTGTGCGCCCCCTTTCGCTTTGAGCCACCAATTCATTTCAGCCCGGCCCGGCGCAGGCCGTCGAGATAGTGCTCGCGATCCTCGGCCAGCTTCATCGGCAGTTCGCGGGCTACCCATGCCAGCGAGATGTTCGGCTGCGCCTGGCGCAGCCCCTGCAGGGCAAGTGCGGAGAGCTCGCGATCTCCGGACATGCCGGCTGCCGCCGTCAGCACCCGGTGCGCGCCGACAAAATCCGAGCGCTGCCGCAGCGACTCGCGTGCGAACTTGATCGCTTCGTCATACCGGCCGGCGGCGAACTGGATGTAGGAGCCGACACCTTGATAGATCGCGGCCATCGGGTCGCGCGGGCTCAGCCGCAACGCGCGGCGGATCGCGACGTCGCCTTCCGCATAGCGGCCAGCATAGCACAGCGTCACCGCATAGAACGCATGCGCGAACGCAAAGTTCGGATTGAGCCGCAACGCCAGCTCGAACTCGGCGATCGCGTCGTCGAAGCGTCGTGCGAACAGGTAGGAGTAGGCGAGCCCGATATGCGCCCAGGCGTCCTCGCTGTCAGCCTCGACTGCGGCGAGCGCCTCGCGCGTCGCGATCGGCATCACGCTGCCCATGCTGGCCCAGCCCATATGGGCGCCGAAGATGCGGCTGTTGGCGAGCAGGCCCAGCGCCTTGCCGTAATGGGGATCGATCTCGATCGCCTTTTGCAGCAATGCCTGGGCGACCGTATTGTCCTCCCGCGTCACCCGCCAGTAATGCGAGAGCGCGCGCATCACCATATCCCAGGCATCGAGGCTGCCCGGCGGCTTCTGCTGGGCGCGAAAGCTTTCGGCGGCATAAAGATACGGCTCGACCGCGGCGACGATCGCCTCCGTGATCTCGTCCTGCACCGCGAAGACGTCTTCGATGTTGCGGTCGTATCGCTCGGCCCAGAGATGGCTGCCGGTGGTGACATCGTTGAGCTGTGCGGAAATGCGCACCTGGTCGCCGCTGCGGCGTACGCTGCCTTCGACGACATAGCGAACGCCGAGCTCGCGCGCGATCTCGCTGATGTGGGCCGAGCGGCCCTTGTAGACAAACGACGAGTTGCGCGCGATCACGAAGAACCAGCGCAGCTTCGACAGCGCGGTGATGATGTCTTCGCTGATCCCGTCGGAAAAATACTCCTGCGCGCGGTCGCCGCTCATGTTGATGAAGGGCAGCACGGCGATGCCGGGCCGGTCGGCGAGGATGGCATGCGGTTCCAGCTCGCGATGCGGCGCGGCCAGCTCGGCCGGCGCGCCATCCTCCGCTTTGGTCTGGACGGCGCCGACGAAGCGGAAACCCTTGCGCGCGATGGTGCGGATCAGCGCCTGCTCGGCGCCGCTGTCGCCGACGGCCTTGCGGGCGGCATTGATTCGGCTGGTCAGGGTCGACTCTGCGACATGCCGGCCATGCCAAATCTTCTCGATCAATTCTTCCTTGCTGACCACGCGATCGCGGTTTTCCATCAGATGGACAACGAGGTCGAAGACCTGCGGCTCCAGCGAGACCGGCATGTCCTGCCGACTCAACTCCCGCGTGTCAGTATCAAGCACTTGATTTGAAAAGAAAAACTTCATCGGTCGCAGGTCCTAAAAGCAAAACTCACGAATTACTCAATAAAAAATGGACGCATTCTCAACCACATCGGTTCTTCCATGACTCTGTTGAGTCTAATGATGAAGCCGATGGTTCACCACGGGTGCCCGCGGCTATCCGGTTCACGACATCGAGTATTTCGCGTGATGGAACGCAGGACAGTGATGTTGGACACGGTGAACAGGCGCGGCGTGATCGCCGGCAAATGTGGCCAAACTGCAGATCGTTTGTTGCGCCAAAGACACTCAGGGCAATCGGTGCAAAGCGCGATTGCCGCGCGCGATGCCTGCGATCTAGTTTCGCAGGTCCGAATCGAACAGCAATTTTCTTCCGGTTGCCGGCATGTAGATTTCCTGGAAATAAGCGACCTCGCCATCTGCGGCATAGGCTGTCGCTTCAAGGAGGAGTTGCGGACGCCAGCGCTGTTTCGGCATCGGGGGCTTATCGACGCGTACGATCGTTTGCACGATCCGCGAGATCGGTATTCCAAGTTTGCGCAGGAGAACAGCTTTGAAATTAGAGCTCTCCATGTTCCTGCGCGGGAAACCGAGGAGTGTGTTTGCAGTCGCCTCGGGGGCGAAGAACCGGCTGAATACCTCGAACTCATGATTAATTGAAATCACGCGATCGATTTGCACCACGTTGACACCGGCGCCGAATAGCTGGGCCCAGCGCTTTTCGGGCCGCGACCGCCGATGCCCGAGAAGCCGAGGGTACACCGGGAGCACCGTTCCGTCGTCGCCAAGGAAGCGGCAGTGCCACGGCTCCGCCATCTGCCGTCGCGCGGGCGCGATGAAGCTGCCGCGGCCGCGCGCGCGAACGACCACGCCCTCCCTCACCAGTTGACCATAGGCTTTTTGAATTGTCCCCAGACTGTAGGGGAGAAGCTTCGAGAGTTCGGCCTCGGTAGGCAGCCGCATCCCCGGTTTCCACTCTCCGCTCGTTATCGCGCTCAGGATCGCGTCGCGCACGGCGAGATATTTTGGGCCGGTCGAGGGCCGGGCGGCGGCCACCCGGGCCTGAATGGTGTCCATCATCGCTTCGCTCGGACGCTGCTCGACATGGGTCCCGTCATTTCAACTCAAGACGTGTGATCTCGACAATCCTGGCATATTTCGCCGTTTCCAGTTGGATGAATTTCCGGAACTCGGCGGGGGTATTACCGACGGCCACCGCCGCTTGGTTGGCGAGAGCCTCCTGCACATGCGCATCCTTGAGGGCCTCGACGGAAGCCTTCTGCAACCGGTCCAGGATATCCGGGGATGTCCCGGCGCGGGCCAGAAGACCGAACCAATTGGTGAAATCAATATCCTCGAAACCTGTGACTTCCGCCATGGCAGGAATGTCAGGAAACAGGGGAGAACGTGTCTTGCTGGTGACGGCAATCGCCTTCAACGCGCGCGACTTCAGAAAAGGCACCACGGGCGGCATGCCCGAGATGGTGAGTTTCACCTGGCCTGAAACCGCATCGGTGATGGCGGGCGTTGCACCACGATAAGGCACATGCGCAAGTTTCGTATGCTCCAGAGCGTTGATGTACTCACCCGTGAGGTGATGGGAGCTGCCGATGCCCGGCGTCGAGAAATGGACATCTTGCTCCTTCGCAAGCTTGATCAATTCGCCAATCGTGGAGGCCGGAAGGCTCGGGTGAGCCGCAAGCACCAGCGGGGTCCACGCCAGCAGAGTGATCGGCGTAAGGTCCTTGAGCGGATCGTAAGCCATGTTCTTGAACAGGTTCTGGTTGAGCGCCACTTCGGCTGGCGATGCGACGAGAAGCAAATAGCCGTCGGGATCCGACTTGGCGACGGCCGCCGCACCGATCATTCCGCTCGCGCCAGGTCGGTTCTCAACCACGAATGACTGGCCGAGAATATTGCTCAGTTTTTGTGCGAGCACGCGAGCGACCGTGTCGGTGCCGCCGCCGGCGGCATACGGCACGATCAGATGGACCGGCCGCGCCGGCCAGTTCTGCGCCTGGGCGGAAGCGCATCCGAACATCAACACGAGACAAAGCGATAGAACTCGCAGCATGGCTTTTCCTCTCCTGATCGGAAGGCGGCCATCGCATGGGGCCACCTCGAATCTGCACCCGTTGGGGGGTTTACTATACAGTAATAAACTATATAGTAAGTGCCGCCAAGGGGCTCCGTTTGCCCTGATCAAGCGAGGGCGGAATGCAGCCGAAAAACTTGCTCATCATCATGTCGGACCAGCACAGCCGCGATCTGATGGGGTGTTACGGACACCCTATCGTGCAGACGCCGAATCTGGACGGCCTGGCACGGCGCGGCACGCGCTTCAGCGCATGCTGGACCCCTTCTCCGGTCTGCATTCCGGCGCGCGCATCTTTCGCGACCGGCAAATATATCCATCAGATCGGATTTTGGGACAACGCCGATCCGTACGACGGTTCAATCCCAAGCTGGCATCACCATCTGCGCAACGCCGGCCATCAGGTGGTCTCGATCGGCAAACTTCATTTCCGCTCGGATGACGACGACTGCGGATTTTCCGAGTCGATCGTTCCGATGCAGGTGATCGAAGGCAAAGGCGATTTGATGGGCCTGATCCGCGACGATCTGCCGGTGCGCGGCGCCGCCTACAAGATGGCGAGCATGGCGGGGCCGGGCGAGTCGCCCTACACGCAATATGACCGGGAGATCGCCGCGCGCGCCCAGGTCTGGCTGCGTCAGGAAGCGCCAAAGCATAAAGACAAGCCCTGGGTATTGTTTGTGTCCTTCGTGGCGCCGCATTATCCGCTGACGGCGCCGCCGGAACACTTCTATCGCTATTTTGACGATCCGAAATTACCGATGCCGCGGTTCTACGGCCGCAACGAACGGCCCAACCATCCGTTCGTCCGCGACTATGCGTCGTCGTTCAATTTCGACGATTATTTCAAGACCCCCGACGACGTCCGGCGCGCGATTGCGGGCTATTACGGCCTTTGCAGCTTCATGGACGAGCAAGCCGGCAAGGTGCTCGACGCTCTCGCCCGCGCCGGCCTCACCGACGACACGCGCGTCGTCTATACGAGCGATCACGGCGATGCGCTTGGCAAGCGTGGTCTTTGGGGAAAATCCACGCTCTATGAAGAAACCTGCGGGGTGCCGCTCATCGTGGCGGGCGAGGGTATTCCGAGAAGCGTGATCGATACGCCCGCCAACCTCATCGACATGTATCCTTTCATCATCGACTGCGTCGGTGAGAACGGGAAGGGAATGACCGGCGCCGACCATCCCGGCATTTCGCTGGCGCGCCTTGCCTCCGGCGAACAGCCAGAGCGTACCGTCTTGAGCGAATATCACGGCATGGGATCCACCACGGGCGCATTTGCGATCCGAGTCGGAAACTTCAAATACGTGCATTACGCGAAATATCTGCCGCAGCTCTTCGATCTGACCGCCGATCCGGACGAAACGAACGATCTTTCGGCCGATCCACGATTCGCGGAGGTCGTGGCGCGATGCGAAGCCACGCTGCGCACGATGCTGTCGCCCGAGGATGTCGATGCGCGCGCAAAGCAGCGCCAGGCCGAACAGCTACAGCGGTATGGCGGACGCGATGCCATCATCGCGCGCGGCGACCTCGGCTTTTCTCCACCGCCCGGTTTCCGCGCCGAATTCCACTGATCCGAACGTGATCATAGCCGACGGAAGACGCCCATGTTCCTGCCTGGCAAATTGCTGCGAATGCTGATCAGGAAATTTTCGCACTTGCTCGGCAGAGACGCATCCTATCGTCCGGAGCGCTGTTACATGCGCGGGCCGGGGCCGGCATCCCTGAGAAAGCGACCCGAGGGGTCAGCGCGATAGAGCGCGATGACTTTTCTTCGAATCGTCATCTCGCTCTATCTTTTCGTTTGAGCCTGATCTCCGCGCAAACGCTTCGCGTTTGTCGCGAGGGGAAATCGGTCTCCACTCTTCCGGATCATGCTCTAGTCGCGCAGCAGCTCGTTGATGCTGGTCTTGGCGCGGGTGCGCTCGTCGACACGCTTGACGATCACGGCGCAGGCGGTGGCCGGCCCCGGCTGGCCGTTCTTCAGGGGCTTTGCCGGCAGCGTGCCCGGCACCACGACCGAATATTCCGGCACCTCGCCGACAAAGATCTCACCGGTCTCGCGGTCGACGATCTTGGTGGAGGCGCCGAGGAACACGCCCATCGACAGCACCGCGCCCTTGCGCACGATCACGCCCTCGGCGACTTCGCTGCGCGCGCCGATGAAGCAATCGTCCTCGACGATGACAGGCTCGGCCTGCAGCGGCTCCAGCACGCCGCCGATGCCGACGCCGCCGGAAATGTGCACGCGCTTGCCGATCTGCGCGCAGGAGCCGACGGTGGACCAGGTGTCGATCATGGTCGCTTCATCGACATAGGCGCCAAGATTGACGAAGGAGGGCATCAGCACCACGTTGCGGGCGATGAAGGCCGAGCGGCGCACGATCGCACCGGGCACCGCGCGAAAGCCGGCGTCGCGAAACCGGTTCTCGCCCCAGCCTTCGAACTTCGAGGGCACCTTGTCCCACCACGAGGCCTTGCCGGGGCCGCCGGCGATCTGGCCCATGTCGTTGAGGCGGAAGGACAGCAGCACCGCCTTCTTCAGCCACTGATTGACCTTCCACTTGCCGCTCTGCTCGCGCTCGGCGACGCGCGCCTGGCCTTTGTCGAGCAGCTCCAGCGCTTGATCGACCGCATCGCGGACCTCGCCCTTGGTCGCGGTCGAAATGCCCTCGCGGGCGTCGAACGCGGCGTTCACGGTGGATTCGAGGTCGGTGAGGGACATGGAGGCTTCCTGAAGTCGCGGCGGATTTTTGACGAGGCTTTTTCGGGAAATGAGGCGGGAGAGTCAAGGTGCCTGCAGGCTATCATCACCCGCGACCCGTCTTCGCCAAGGCTTCGCCGGGGTTTTCGGCGCTGGGCCCGCCGAAGCTTTAGCGAAGGCGGCAAGCGGGTCATCCAGTACGCCGCGGCGTTCGGAAAGAGCCACTCAGGACAGCGAGTACTGGATACCCCGCCTTCGCGGGGTATGACGAGCTAGATGTGCGGCGACAGCCGCTGCAAGAACCCCGTCAGGTCGTCCGTGACATGATCGACATGGCCGGCATCGCGGCCTTCCAGCTCCCAGTCCTCGCGCACCACTTCCTTGGCGCCGTCGGGCACCACCAGCACCGTGGTCATGCCCAGCTGGTGCGGCACCACGAGATTGCGCGCGAGGTCCTCGAACATGGCCGCGCGGGCGGGATCGACACCGTGCAGCTTGAGGAAGCGCTGATAGGTCTGCGGCGCCGGCTTCGGCTCCAGTTCAGCTGCGATGATGTCGAACACCGCGTCGAAATGCCCCGACAGGCCCAGGCGATTCAGCACCGCGTCGACGTGGTTGACCGAGCCATTGGTGAGGATCAGCTTGCGTCCCGGCAGTTTTGCGATCGCAGCGCCCATCACCGGATTGGGCTCCAGCGGCGAATGGTCGATTTTGTGCACATAGCTAAGGAAGTCGTCGGCGCGGATGCCGTGCTCGGTCATCATGCCGCGCATGGTGGTGCCGTAGCGGCGGTAATAGTCCTTCTGGATGCGGCGCGCCTCATCGGCGGAGACGTTGAGAAAGCTCGCCACGAACTCGCCGATCCGCGCATCGACCTGCTGCCACAGATTGACGTGATGCGGATAGAGCGTGTTGTCGAGGTCGAACACCCAGGTGTCGACATGGGTAAAGCCGCGAAGGATGGTCATCGCTCTCTCCCCGTCGTCCCGGCGAAGGCCGGGACCCATACGCCGTGACCAATGTTGGTGAGCACGCTGCGCGTTGCCTTTGCTTGGGGACGCACTGGCATCAACAATTTCGCCCTGTGGTTATGGGCCCCGGCTTTCGCCGGGGCGACGGTGAAATCATGGCATCGCAAAGCGCAGTGTCTTGCCGCCGCCGCTCATGTCAACGGGCGCAAATCCAACGACCGACAGACCGCGCGTGCTGCAATCGCCCTGCTCGTTGATCTCGAACTTGCTCTCGCGGGTACAGAGCTGCGTGGTGCCGCCCCAGTTCAGCGCCTTGTCCTTGTACTTCACGATGCGATTCTCGTTGTCGACGGCTTCCGCGAAGCTGAAGATCTGCCTGGGCTGCCCGGCGACGTCGGGGTGCAGGCATTTGCCGGGGTCGATGCGATACCATCCGCGGCTGGTCACGGTCTTGCCGTCGTCGGTCGCCACCGCCGCCATGATCCGGTGCGGCGTGTCGTTGCACCAGGTGAGGCCCGTGGCGGACGGCGACTGCACCGCCTCGATCAGCTTGCTGAAGAAGGTCGGCTGCTGCACCGCGTCCGCACTCAGCCCGCGGCTCTTCAGGAAAGCATTCAGCGCAGCCTGCGTTTTCGGTCCGTCGGTGCCGTCGATCGGCGCTGCATCGTAACCTGCCACCACCAGCAGTCGCTGGATGCCGGCGAGGCGCGCCTGCTCGTCGTCATATTCACTGTCCTCGGCGAGATAGGCGACGAGGTGGCCGTCGTCGGTCTGCGTCGGACGAATCTGCGTGAACGGCGCCGGCGTCTGGCCGGTGCGGCATTGCCGCGCGGCGGCGATGACGAAGTTCTGCTCCGCGATGCAGAGCGTATCGGCGCCGCCCTGCGGCGCCGGCGAGGAGCCGTAGAGCCCCAGCGCGCGCGCATGCAACAGGATGCGGTCGGCGCTCAGCGTGCCCTGCGCCACCACGCGGCAGGCGGCGGGATCGATGCGGAACCAGCCGCGCGTCGCGGTGGCCGACTTGTCATCGATGCCGATGGCGACCTCGACCACATAGCTCATGCGGTTGCAAAGCTTGAGGTCCGCATGCGCAGGCGCGGACGAGACGAAGAGCGATGCCGCTGCAGCCGGCAACGCGAGAGCCGTGCGCCGTGCATAGCGGCGCATCCGGGCGCGATAGCCGCGCCTTGTGATCGGGGCTTTTTTCGAGCCTGTCACTTGTGGATCAGCGTGCCGGTACCCTGATTCGTGAACAGCTCCAGCAATACCGCATGTTGCGTCTTGCCGTCGATGATGACGACGCCCTGCACGCCTTGCTCGAGGGCATAGATGCAGGTCTCGACCTTCGGGATCATGCCGCCGGAAATGGTGCCGTCGGCGATCAGTTTTCGCGCGTCCTTCACCGACAGTTCCGGGATCAGCTTCTTCGACTTGTCGAGCACGCCCGGCACGTCGGTGAGCAGCAAGAGGCGCTTGGCCTTGAGCGCGCCGGCCACCGCGCCGGCAAAGGTGTCGGCGTTGACGTTGAGCGTCTGCCCGTCCGCGGAGGTCGCCAGCGGCGCCAGCACGGGGATGAGCTCGTAGCCGATCAGCTGGTTGAGCAGCGTGAGGTCGACCTTCTCGGGATCGCCGACAAAGCCGAGGTCGATCGCCTTCTCGATATTGGAATCGGGATCGACCATGGTGCGCTTGGTCTTGGAGGCCTTCACCATGTTGCCGTCCTTGCCGGACAGGCCCACCGCCTTGCCGCCGGCGTCGTTGATGTAGCCGACCAGCTGCTTGTTGACGGAGCCGGCCAGCACCATCTCGACGATCTCGATCGTCGCCGCATCGGTGATGCGCAGGCCCGCGGCGAACTCCGACTGGATGCCGAGGCGCTTGAGCATGGTCGCGATCTGCGGCCCGCCGCCATGCACCACCACCGGATTGATCGCGGTCTGCTCGAGGAGAACGATGTCCCGCGCAAAAGCTTTCGCGGTGTCTTCGTCGCCCATGGCATGGCCGCCATACTTGATGACGATGGTTTCCTCGTCATATTCCTGCATATGCGGCAACGCCTCGGACAGGATGCGGGCCTTGTCGAGCGGGCTGATCTCGGTGTCGGTCATGAAGCGGTCTCGCGTGGCGGGCTGGGGCAGGAGGCGGATGTCGGGCCGGGTTCTATCCGATTGCCGCGTAGGGCGCAAAGTGGCTCGGAAGTACCCTCTCCCCTTGTGGGAGAGGGTCGCTTCGCGCAGCGAAGCGGGGTGAGGGGTCTATCTCCGCGGAGAGACCCCCTCATCCGTCGCGGACTGCGTCCGCGCCACCTTCTCCCACAAGGGGAGAAGGGAAGAGGGAGTATGCGGCGTCAGCCTCTCTTCGGCCACGCCGCGGCAACGGCCAGTGCCAGCCAGCTCGCGATCAGCAGCGTGCCGCCGGTCGGAGCGGCCATCGGAAACAGGCCATGTCCGGCATATTGGCGCAGCGTCAGGTCGCCTGCGAAAAGACCGGCCGCAACGATGAAGCCGATTGCGGCAACAATTCCGATCCGCGGATGAATGAGCGCGCGCTCGACCAGCGCCACCACAACCAGCACAGCAGTCGCGTGAAACAGCAGCATCGACGATGCCGCCGCAAGCCGCGACGCATCCGCCAGATGCGCGGACGCCGCTGCCAGCATCACGCCGTCGGCGCCCATGATGCCCGCAAGCACGATCAGGACACGCGCCAGCCGGGTCACTGCCCGCGCTCCCGCATCAGGCGTACCATCGCCGCGCGCAGCTCCGGCATGCCGCGGCCGGAGCGCGATGACGTCGCCAGCACTTCCGGAAACGCCGCGGGATGTTTGGCGAGCGCCGCCCCGGTATCCTCGATGCGCGCGGCAAGCTCGGCGGCTTTGACCTGGTCGGCCTTGGTTAGCACGATCTGATAGCTCACCGCCGACTTGTCGAGCGTCTTCAGGATCTCGTGGTCGATGTCCTTCAGGCCGTGGCGGCCGTCGATCAGCACATAGACGCGGGCGAGACTTGCGCGCCCCAGCAGGAATTTGTGGATCAGCGCGGTCCATGAGGCGACTTTTGTCTTCGCCGCCGCCGCGTAGCCATAGCCGGGCATGTCGACCAGCCGCAGCCCGCTTCTGTCCGGACCTTCGAAGAAGATCAGCTCCTGCGTGCGGCCCGGCGTGTGCGAGGTGCGCGCCAGCGCATTGCGGCCGGTCAGCGCATTGATGAGGCTCGATTTGCCGACATTGGAACGGCCGGCGAAAGCGATCTCCAGCCCCGCCATCGGCGGCAGCGTCTCGATGGAGGGCGCGGCCCAGATGAAACGCCAGTCGCCGGCGAACAGCTTTCGCCCTTGCTCGATCAGCTCCGCATCGATGTCGGTGGTCATGCGAAGGTTTCCGGCTCTGTCTTGGCTGGGCGAAAGCGCGAAGCGCGTCTTCACCAACTTGTCCCGGCCATCCACGTCTTGCTTCGCGGCTCCCTAAGACGTGGATGCCCGGGACAAGCCCGGGCATGACGACTTTAGAGGTCGAGGCTCACGTTACGTCTTCGACTCCGCCTTCGTCTCTGTTGGCTTCTTCGCGAAGGTGGACTTGAGATTGTCGAACAGCTCCACCTTCACGCCGTTGCGGCGCATGATGTAGCTCTGCTGGATCACCGAGAGCAGGTTGTTCCAGGCCCAGTAGATCACGAGGCCCGCCGGGAAGCTCGCCAGCATGAAGGTGAAGATCAGCGGCATCCAGTCGAAGATCATCTTCTGGGTCGGATCCGGCGGCGCCGGGTTGAGCTTCATCTGGAACCACATCGTGATGCCCATGATGATCGGCCAGATGCCGAGCATCAGGTAAGCGCCGATATGCGGGCCGAAGGTCGTGAGCGGGTCGAACGGGATCAGTCCGAACAGGTTGAAGATCGTGGTCGGATCGGGCGCCGAGAGATCCTTGATCCAGCCGTAGAACGGCGCGTGCCGCATCTCGATGGTGACGAAGAGCACCTTGTAGAGCGAGAAGAACACCGGGATCTGTAGCAGGACGGGAAGACAGCCCGCGATCGGGTTGATCTTCTCCTTCTTGTAGATCTCCATCATCTCCTGCTGCTGCTTCACCTTGTCGTCGGGATAGCGCTCCTTCAGCGCCTGCAGCTGCGGCTGCACCGACTTCATCTTCGCCATCGAGGCATAGGACTTGTTGGCGAGCGGGAAGAAGATCAGCTTCACCAGCACGGTCACCAGCAGGATCGCGATGCCGAAATTGCCGAACATATGGAAGAACCAGTCCAGCGCCAGGAACATCGGCTTGGTGATGAAGTAGAACCAGCCCCAGTCGATCAGCAGGTCGAAATGGTTCAGCTCGAGCTGCTTGTTGTAGCCGCCGAGCCCGACCAGGGGGAAGTTGATGCCGACCACGCCGGCTTCCTTGGCGCCGGCGAACAGCCGCGCATTGGCCGAGGCGGTGCCGCCGATCGGAATCGTTTGTGCATCCTGCAGATAGTCGGTCTGGTAGGTGCGGGTCTTGCCGACGAGGTTGGACGAGAAGCGCGCCTTCAGCCTCGCCGTCGTGTCGGGCAGCAGCGCCGAAGCCCAGTACTTGTCGGTGATGCCGAGCCAGCCGTTGACGACGTTGAACTCGACCTGCTTGGCGTCGTCGATCTTCTTGTAGGGATATTCCTGCAGGCCCTGGTCGCCGAGATAGCCGATCAGGCCTTCATGCAGGATGTAATAGCCGGAGACCTCCGGCGCGCCGTGGCGCGAGATCAATGCGTAGGGATAGAGCGTTACCGGCGTGGAACCGATATTGCTGACGTCGTCTTTCACCGTGAAGAGATAGCGCTCGTCGATCGAGATGGTGCGCTTGAAGGTGAGGCCTTCGCCGTTGTCGTATTTCAGCACCACCGGGCTCGACGGCGACAGCGCGTTCGAGCCCTCTTGCGTCCATACCGTATTCTGGTCGGGCAGGCGGATCTGCGAGCCGGCCGCCGGCACCCAGCCGAACTCGGCGTAATAGGGGCTTGCGGTCTGTGACGGCGAGAACAGCACGATCGCCGGCGACTTCGGGTCGACCGTCTCGCGATACTGCGTCAGCGCCACATCGTCGATGCGCGCACCCTTCAGCGAGATGCTGCCCGAGATTTTCGGGCTGTCGATCTTGACGCGCGGGTTGGAGGCGAGCGCGGTCTCGCGCGGCACCACGACGGTCGAGGCCGGCGTCGTCGGCGTGCCCGTGGACGGTGTGGTGCCCGCCTGCGGCGTGGTGGAGCCCGGCGCGGTTCCCGGGGTGGCGTGCTGCGCCGGCTTCTGCAACTCGGCCTGCTTTTGGGCCTCGACGCGCTGCTTCTCCATCTGCGGCACGTTGTAGAAATATTGCCA
>Ga0187815_10000206_pt1 | contig 29954 bp, 21 predicted proteins | sample NC_S_5_FD_132962 | JGI IMG/M metagenome (GOLD analysis project Ga0187815, IMG submission 132962) | Wetland sediment microbial communities from Neuse River Estuary, North Carolina, USA - ASW-S_5 | ecosystem: Environmental > Aquatic > Freshwater > Wetlands > Sediment | place: USA: North Carolina... | reverse complement strand
GCGCGCAGCGGCCCGGACGGCGAACCGATCCGGTTGCTGGAACAGAACCGCGCGCGCTGGGACCGCCTGCTGATCCAGCGCGGCCTCGCGGCACTGGAACGCGCACGCCTGCTGGGCGGCGAATCGGAGCCTTACACCTTGCAGGCCGCGATCGCCGCCTGCCATGCCCGGGCCCCCGTCGCGGACCAGACCGACTGGCCGCGCATCGCCGCGCTGTACGGCGCGCTCGCCGCCGTCGCACCTTCGCCGGTGGTGGAACTCAACCGCGCGGTGGCGGTGGCGATGGCCAACGGACCGGCCGACGGCCTCGCCATGGTCGATGCGCTGCGCGACGAACCGGTGCTGGCGAACTACCACCTGCTGCCCGCCGTGCGGGGAGATTTGCTGGAAAAGCTCGCGCGCCACGACGAAGCCCGGGCGGAGTTCGAGCGCGCCGCGGCGCTCACCCGCAACGCACGCGAAAGGGAACTCCTGCACATGCGTGCCGCGACCTGCGCGCAACACGCGGCAGACGGCTGAGCGGGCTGCCCCGCACGACGCAAGATTTCACGGGCGCGGCACATGCCTCCCGGCACCTGCAATCGCGCGGCGCCGGCGTTATCTTCGGCGCCTGCCTTCCATAGGGGTGTTGCCATGTCGCTGCGTCGTGCCGTGGGTCCGCTGCTCGTGTTCGCCTGCCTGCTGTCGCCTGCGGTTCCCGCGAATGCGGCGGCCGACGCGCCACCGCCGGCACCGGCGGCCGGTGCGCTGGAATGGCGTCTGGTGGGCCCGTTCCGCGGCGGCTGGGCCACCATGGCCGAAGGCGTGCCGTCGCAACCCGACACGTTCTACATCGGCACCGCAGGTGGCGGCGTGTGGAAGACCGCAGACGCCGGCCGCACCTGGCATCCGCTGATGGACCATGTGCCGGCCGCCCCGATCGGCGCGCTCGCCGTGGCGCCGTCGAACCCGGACGTGATCTACGCCGGCACCGGCCAGGTGGCCGCGCGCTATGACGTCGCCGCGGGCAACGGCGTGTACCGCTCGGACGACGCCGGCAAGACCTGGAGGCACCTGGGCCTGGCCGACAGCAAACACATCGGCAGGATCCTGGTCGATCCGCAGCATCCGGACACCGTGCTGGTCGGTGCGCTCGGCCACTACTTCGGGCCCAACCACGAGCGTGGCGTGTTCCGCTCCACCGATGGCGGCAAGACCTGGAAGCAGACGCTGTTCGTGAACGAGGACACCGGCGTGGTGGACATGGCCGCCGACCCGGCCCATCCGAACGTGGTCTACGCGGCGGCGTGGCAGGTGCGCAACTGGCCATGGCTGTCCTATTACCAGCCCAACGCAGGCCCGGGCAGCGGTCTGTACAAGTCCACCAACGGCGGCGTGACCTGGCAGCGTCTCGCCGGCCATGGCTGGCCCACCGGCGAGCTTGCGCGCATAGGTATCGCCGCCACCCGCGGCAACCGCGTCTACGCCGTGGTGAACGACGCCACGCATCCCGAGCAGAGCGGTCTCTACCGCTCTGACGACGGCGGTGCGACGTGGCAGGCGCAGAGCCACGCCGGCTGGCTGCCGAACGACTACTTCAGCCGCATCACCGTCGATCCCACCGACCCGGACCGCGTGTACTCGGCGGGCCAGTCGATCCGCCGCTCTGACGATGCCGGCAAGACCTGGCATGTCTTCAAGGGCGCACCCGGCGGCGACGACTACCACTACCTGTGGATCGACCCGACCAACACGCAGCGCATGATCACCGCCAGCGACCAGGGCGCGGTGGTCACCGTCAACGGCGGCAAGAGCTGGAGCAGCTGGTACAACCAGCCCACCGCCCAGCTCTACCACCTGGGTGCGGACGACCAGTTCCCGTACTGGATCTACGCCGGCCAGCAGGATTCAGGCACCGTGGGCATCGCCAGCCGCAGCGACTACGGCTCGATCTCCTTCCGCGACTGGAACCCGGTGGGCGGCGACGAGCGCGACTACGACCTGCCCTACCCTGGCGACCCCGGCATCGTGTTCGGCTCCGGCCTCGGCGGCCGCGTGTCGCGCTGGAACCGCAGCACCGGCGTGGTGCAGAACGTCGCGCCGTGGCCGGTGAGCAGCTACGGCCAGCGTGCCACCGACTTCAAGTACCACTACACCTGGATCACCCCGATCGCGTTCTCGGCCAAGCCGCCCTACGCGCTGTACATGGGCGCGCAGGTGCTGTTCCGCAGCACCGACCAGGGCCAGCACTGGAGCGTGATCAGTCCCGAGCTCAACGGCAAGACGGCTGGCGCGCAGAACTGCAAGGGCAAGCCGACGCCGCAGCAGGCGCGCGACTGCGGCTACGGCGTTATCTTCACCATCGCGCCCTCGCCGCGCGACAACGACGAGATCTGGACAGGCACCGACGACGGACTGGTGCAGCTCACCCGCGACGGCGGCAAGAGCTGGCACAACGTCACGCCCAAGGGCCTGCCGATGTGGGCCAAGGTCAGCTCCATCGACGTCTCCGCATTGCGGCCCGGCACCGCCTACATCGCGGTGGACAACCGCCGCCAGGACGACTCCAGCCCACTTGCGTGGCGCACCAGCGACTACGGCGCGCACTGGACGAGCATCGCCGCCGGGCTGCCCGCGCACGACTTTGTCGACGTAGTGCGCGCCGACCCGCAGAAGGCCGGCCTGCTATACGCCGGGACCGACCGCGGCGTGTACGTCTCCACCGACGACGGCGCGCACTGGTCCTCGCTGCAGCGCAACCTGCCTACCGCCTGGGTACGCGACCTGCTGGTGCACGGCGACGACCTCGTGGCCGCCACCCAGGGCCGTGCGATCTGGATCCTCGATGACGTGAGCCCTCTGCGCCAGGCCGGCACCGCGACCGCCGCGCAGCTGTACACACCGGCGACGGCGGTCCGCGTGCGGGCCAACGAAAACAAGGACACGCCGCTGCCGCCAGGCACGCCGCTGGGCACCAACCCGCCCACCGGCGCCATCATCGACTACCACCTCGCGCACGCCGCGCACGGCCCGATCACGCTCAGCATCTATGACGACCAGGGCCAGCTGGTGCGCCGCTATGCCAGCGACGAGAAACCTGAGCAACTCGATGCGGAGCGCTACTTCGACAAGGGCTGGCTGGGCACCCCGCAGCGGCTCTCGGCCGCCGCCGGCATGCACCGCTTCGTATGGGACCTGCGCTACCCGCGCCCGCGCGCCATCGAATACGGCTACAGCATCGCCGCCACCTGGGACAGCGACACCCCGCTCACGCCGGAGGGGCCGCTGGTGCTGCCCGGCAACTACCAGGTGGTACTGCATGCGGACGGCAAGGATTACCGTGCCCCGCTCACCGTGACGATCGATCCGCGCGAACACGTGGCCACCGCCGACCTCGCCGCCGGCCTCGCCTTCTCGCGCCGCATCGGCGACACCTTGCAACAGGTCTGGAGCCATTACGGCGAGGTGCAGGCGCTGCGCAAGCAGCTGGGAGCGTTGCACGCGAAGCTGGCCGGCGACGCCGCGAACAAGCCCCTGCTCGATGCCGTCGACGCGCTGGATGCCAAGACCAAGCCGCTGGTCAGCGGCAGCGGCGAATACGCCTCGAACCTGCATGCGATGAGCGATGCGCTCACCGCCATCGCCACCGACGTCGAAGGTGCCGACCGCGCGCCCACCCAAGGCCAGCAGCAGGCGCTGGCCGAATACGGCGACAACCTCGGCAAGGCGCTGGCGCTGTGGCAGTCGATCCGAGGCACCGACCTGCCTCGCCTCGACCGCCAGCTGCAGGCGGCGCACCTGTCCGCGGTGACGCTGGCGGCGGCAAAGCCGGAGCAAGCGGAAGGCGACGGCGGCGCCGATATGCCCTAGCGCGTCCGCGCCGCGACAGTTCAAAGACAAGAAGGGCCGCCCAGTGGGCGGCCCTTGCGCACGGCGACGGCGAAACTCAGGACTGGCTGTCGTCGGCCGGCGCGGCATCCGCGTCGTTCGCCTCGGCCTCGCCTTCCTTCCTCTTGCCCAGCGCCGATTCCAGCGCCTCCGCGCCCTTGAAGCCGGCCACGGCCGCCAGGCCCTTGGTCAGCAGGCCCGCATTCGGATCGAGCTTCTCGGCGCCTTCGACCGCGGCCACGGCACCGGCGACTTCACCCAGGGTATCCAGAATTCCCATGACGACCTCCCGCGTTGGTTGGAGCGCCGAGCATGCGACGGGGTGTGTTACGGGCGAATGAATCCCGCCGCAAGTTCAGCCGTCTGTTCCGCAATGGCACCGGCCTGCCCTGTCGGGGCTTGGCGCGGGCCCGCGGCATCCATCGCAGCCCGCAACGGCATCCGCGGCGAAGAGCACACGCCGCCCTTCATCGTTCCTTCCCGCCTGCATCACAGTTTGACGCATCCACTCCCTCCCAGGCCGCTGCGCGGCCGCATACTGGATCGGGACGGCGACCCGATCCGGATACCGTTCCCGGGTCCGCCCAGCACACACGCCGACCCAGCTTTCGATGCGCCACGAGCCGTGATGTCCCCCAGGCCCGGTCGCACAGCATGGCAGCCCTCGAATCGACGGACAGGCTGGCGCGTTCCCACTCGCCCAGTCACGAGAAGGCCACGACGATGAAAGCATGCCGCCTGACGAAGCCCCTGCTCAGCGTGTTGTTCGCCATCGTCGCCAACGGCACCGTCTGCTACGCCAACCCGTCCGCGGCAGGACCCGTCGGACTGCAGGAGGCGACCGGGGCACACGGGACGGCCCGCGCACCCGCACCGGCCATCGCCAGCGCGCCGAACGACAAGGGACAATTTGGCTCGCTGCCGGCGGCAGCGGCAGGCAGCGGCGTGATCCCCCGCTACGACCACGTCGTGGTCGTCGTCATGGAGAACGCCAGCGCCGACAGCATCGTGGGCAACACCACAGACGCGCCCTACATCAACTCGTTGCTCTCCGCCGGCGCGTACTTCGCGCAGTCCCATGCGGTGACCCATCCCAGCCAGCCGAACTACCTGGCCCTGTTTTCCGGCTCCACCCAGGGCATCATCGACGACAGCTGCCCGCATACCTTCAACACGGACAACTTCGGCCATCAACTGATGGACGCCGGCTACAGCTTCGCCAGCTACTCGGAAACCCTGCCGTCGACGGGATACGCCGGCTGCGCGTACGGCTCTTCCGGCTACGCAAGGCGACATGCCCCGTGGGTGAACTTCAGCAACATTCCGCCATCGACGAACCTGCCCTACAGCGCGTTCCCCGCCGACTACTCCCGGTTGCCGACGGTGTCATTCGTGATCCCAAACCTGTGCGACGACATGCATGACTGCCCCGTCGCGGTCGGCGACAGCTGGCTGAGCGCTCACATTGGCAACTATGTCAGCTGGGCGAAGACCCACAACAGCCTGTTGATCCTGACCTGGGACGAAGACGACGACGCCAGCCTGGCGAACCGCATCGTCACCCTGTTTGCCGGCGCGGACATCAAGCCCGGAAGCTATGCGGAGCCGATCGATCACTACAGCGTGCTGCGGACGCTGGAAGACATGTACGGCCTCGCCCCCCTCGGCAATGCGTCCGCCGCAACGTCGATCACCGACGTCTGGAGCCCGGCTGCACTCGATTTCGGCATCACCGCAGCGCCGGCATCGCTTGGCATGAGCCAAGGCTCGCAAGCCGGTATCGCGATCACGGCCACCGGCTTCAATGGCTTCGACGCGACAGTCGACCCGTCCATCAGCGGGCTGCCCAGTGGCGTGACGGCAACGTTTTCCCCCGCATCGCTGGCGCCCGCGAACGATGGCAGCGCCAGCTCCACGCTCACGCTGTCGGCAGCGCCGACCGCAGCCATCGGCAGCGCGGCCGTCACCGTGACGGGTACCTCCGGCGCGCTCAGCCACAACGCCTCCATCAACCTCACCGTCAATCCGCCCGCCGGCCTGGCGTATTGGGTCCGTAGCGTCAATTCCGGCCTGGTCATGGACGACCCGGAAAGCTCAACCACCAGCGACACGCAGCTGATCCAGTATCCCAGGACCGGCCACGACAACCAGAAATGGATGCTTGCGCTGAATACCGACGGCTCGTGGACACTCACCAATGTGTCGAGCGGGCTGTGCGTGGCCGCCGAGCACGCGTCGACTTCCGCTCGCGTGGCCGTGGTCCAGGCAAGCTGCACGGACGGAACCGAACAGGATTGGCAACTGCGACCCGCGGGCAACGGCAACGAACTGGTCAACCGCAACAGCGGCCTCTGCCTCGATGTCGCCCATGCGTCGACCACACGGCGCGCCCCGCTCATCCAGTATCCATGCTACGGGGGCACCAACCAGCAATGGAACTTGCTGCAGGCGAACTGAGGACAATACGCCGGGACCCACACAGGCGCGCACGCCGACGATGCGTCGTGATCGACCTCGTCCTGCACACGTGCGAAAGCGTGCGACGCGATCGGGCGACGTAGCCGAGTCACGCCGCGCTGCGCCGAGGCACATCCCGCGCAGACATCAGACATGCGTTGGTGGCGCCGACGGCCACATGCACGCGCGATCGACAGCTCGCTCCATGCGTACACACAGGAGCTGAACAAGATCCCATCGTCGGTGACGGCACGCCGTGAAATTTCACGTTGCGTCCACTGCTGATGCGAAATCCGCGACAAGCGCGGGAGCATTTGGCTCTTGTTCACTGACTGGCAATCCGGACGTGCAATCATCGAGGCTCATTTCGATCAGTCGATCGACAAACCATCCGCGGCCTGCATTCGAAACATCGATATCTTCGTGCAATGCCGCAAGTGAAATAGTCGGCAGATATAACACCTGCCAGCCAATCACCACTGGGCCTCTTTGTGAGGCGTGCGTTCCATATCTCAAAACAGGGCCACGAAACTCGCTAACCGCGGGTTTTCCTGATCGTGACAGGAGGCCATGACCGCCATTTCTAGCATCCCAAGATCGACGCCGATTCGGGATTCGGGAGTATGACGTCGCTGTGTTCGAGCGGATACTGATCGTCTGCATGGGTAATGTCTGCCGCAGCCCCATGGCGGAATACCTGTTTCGACAGCGCTCGAATTCGCATCGCGTTTCTTTCAGCAGTGCAGGATTGTGCGCGCCGGCCGGAAGGCCGATGGATGCGATCGCCCTGCAGTTGCTTGCGGAGAGCGGCGTTGACGGCACGATGCACCGCGCCCGTCAACTGACTCCCCTGATGTTGCGCGAAGCCGATCTGGTGCTTGGCATGGAAAAGAGCCAGGTCGACGCGATGATGCAGCTTGCGCCCGAAACCCGTGGCAAGGTCTATTTGCTCGACAAATGGCTGAATGGAAATGACATTCCCGATCCTTATCGCCAGCAAAGGAGCGCCTTTGAATACGTGCACGAAATGATCGTGAAAGGAGTCGATAGCTGGCAGCTTTATCTGTGATTCATGTTTTCACGTCATGAGACGGTAATCCATATGACCGGCACCCTGGCCCCATTGCAACGCGACAATGAGATAGACCTTGGCGAACTGCTAGGCACGCTTCGCGATCACAAGTGGTTTGTCGTCCGCATTACACTGCTTTTTGTCGTGCTTGGCGTCATCTATGCCATTACGGCCACGCCCGTTTATCAGGCCACGTCAACGGCACAGGTGGAACAGAAGGTCCCGGATCTTCCCGGCTTGAGCGCGCTCAGCCAGACGCTGGGGGCGTCGGATCCCGAGGCATCCACCCAGTCTGCGCTGATCACTTCGCGCATGGTGGTGGGCGCAGTGGTCGACAAGCTCAAGCTCACGATCGAGAGCAGCCCCGAACGCTTTCCCTTGGTCGGCAATTTCATCGCCCACCTCTACGCCTCGCACCATCGCGGCCAGGTAGCCGTTCCCTGGTTCGGGATGATCGGCTACGACTGGGGCGGCGCGAAGCTGGACATCTTCCAGCTGGACGTGCCGGACAGCCTGCTGGACAAGCCGCTGACCCTGATCGCGGGCGAGCACGGCGGCTACGTGCTGGTGGACGGGGACGACAACATCCTGGTCACCGGCAAGGCAGGGCAATCCGACAGCGGCCACGGCGTGACCATGCAGGTGCAGACGCTGGTCGCCAATCCGGGCACCCGCTTCCACGTCGTCCGCCATCGCCGGCTGACCGTGACCAATCGCTTGCGCAAGGCGATCAAGGTCAATGAACAGGCCAAGGATTCCGGCATCCTCGACATGACCTACGACAACACCAATCCCGCGCTGGCGGCGGCGGTGCTGGGAGAGGTCGGCGAGCTCTACGTTCGCCAGGACGTGGAGCGCAATTCCGCGGAAGCGGCGAACAGCCTGCAGTTTGTCCGCGAACAGTTGCCCAAGGTGCGCAGCCAGCTGGAACAGGCCACAGCTGCGCTCAATGCGTACCAGCTCAAGGCGCATTCGGTCGACATCAGCATGCAGACCCAGGCCCTGTTGAACCAGGAAGTCGCCATCCAGACCAACATCCAGCAGTTGCGCCTGCAGCAGGCCGACATGCAGCGCCAGTACACGCCGGCGCATCCCGCCTACAAGGCCCTTATGCAGCAGATCGGCCAGCTGGAGGCGAAGAAGAATGCGATCGACAAGCAGGTCGGCAACCTGCCGAATACCCAGCAGGAATTGCTGAAGCTGACCCGCGACGTGCAGGTCAGCAACGACACCTACACGGGGCTGCTCAACCAGGCCCAGCAGCTGGACATCGCGCGCGCGGGCACGGTGGGCAATGTGCGGATCATCGACAAGGCGGCAGTGGACATCACGCAGCCGATCTGGCCGAAGAAGACCATCGTGGTGCTCGGCAGCGCGTTCCTCGGCGGCTTCGTCGCCCTGCTGTGCGTCTTCATCCGCCAGGCGCTCAACCGCGGCATCGAGGATCCCGCCGTCATCGAGAACCTCGGCCTGCCCGTGTACGCTTCCATTCCGGTCAGCCTGCGCGAGCAGGCCCTGCACGACAAGCGCGTCCGCGGCTACGGCAAACAGCGCCTGCTGGTCATGGATGCACCGGCGGACATGGCCACCGAGGCCTTGCGCAGCCTGCGCACCAGCCTGCACTTCGCCCGGCTTGAGGCGAAGAACAACGTGCTGATGATCACCGGCTCCAGCCCGGATGTCGGCAAGACCTTCGTCTCCGCCAACCTCGCCACGCTGGTCGCGCAGGGCAGCCAGCGCGTGCTGCTGATCGATGGCGACATGCGCATGGGCACGCTGCACAAGATCATGGGCTGTCCGGCCGAGACCGGCCTCTCCGAGCTGATCGCAGGCCAGGCCGACCTGGATGCGGTGGTGCGCCCGGTCGCCTCGTCCGGGAATCTGCACTTCATCAGCCGGGGCAAGATCCCGCCCAACCCTGCCGAGCTGCTGATGAACTCGCGCTTCTCCACGCTGATCGACCACGTACGGAAGGCGTTCGATCTCGTGATCATCGATACCCCGCCCATTCTCGCGGTGACCGATGCCGCCATCATCGGCCACCACGCGGGCACCGCCTTGATGGTGGTGCGCTTCGGCCTCAACCAGGCGCGCGAGATCGCGCTGGCCAGGCAGCGCTTCGAGCAGAACAACATTCCTCTCCGGGGAGCGATCTTCAACGCCGTGGAGAAGCGCAGCAGCGGTTACTACTCCTACGCCTACTACGGCGTCGGCAAGGCTGCCGGGTGAGCGAACGCCCCGGGCGGCAACGGGAAGGCGGCTAGCCGCACGCACGAAGGGACGCCACAGGACGAACGGCGCCGGCCGCAGCGCGGCGCGCGCAGATGGAACCCGAAACCACACGACAGTCGGCAGAGGCCGCACAGGAGCAGGAACCGCTTCCATGACCACCTTGTCGAAGAACTTCGCCCTCATCGGCGCCGCCGGCTACATCGCGCCCCGCCACATGCAGGCCATCAAGGCAGGCGGCAACCGGCTGCTGGCGGCCTTCGATCCGAACGATTCGGTCGGCATCATCGACAGCCATTTCCCAGACGCCGACTTCTTCACCGAGTTCGAGCGCTTCGACCGGCACGTCGACCTGCGCCGCCGCGCCGGCCATGGCGGCCAGATCGACTATGTCTCCATCTGCTCGCCGAACTACCTGCACGACTCGCACATGCGCTTCGCCCTGCGCTCCGGCGCGCACGCGATCTGCGAGAAGCCGCTGGTGCTCAACCCCTGGAACATCGACGGCCTGAGCGAAATCGAGCGCGAGACCGGCAAGCGCATCAACACCATCCTGCAACTGCGCCTGCACCCGGCGATCGTCGCCCTGCGCGAACGGGTCCGGCGCGGGCAGCACCGCACCAAGCACGAAGTGGACCTGGCCTACGTCACCTCGCGCGGCCACTGGTACCTGCAGAGCTGGAAGGGCGACCCGAAAAAGTCCGGCGGCATCGCCACCAACATCGGCGTGCATTTCTTCGACATGCTGCATTACATCTTCGGCGCACTGCAGATCAACCGGGTGCACCTGCACAGCGAGACCAAGGCGGCTGGCTACCTGGAATACGAGCACGCCCGCGTGCGCTGGTTCCTGTCGGTGGACATCGAGGACGTACCCATCCCCCTGCGCGAAGGCGGGCAACGCACCTACCGCTCGATCACCGTGGACGGCGAGGAGATCGAGTTTTCCGGCGGCTTCGCCGACCTGCACAACCGCAGCTACGAGGAAATCCTCGCGGGCCGGGGTTTCGGCCTGGAGGAGAACCGTATCGCGATCGAGACCGTGGCCGCGATCCGCACCGGCAGCGTCGCGCCTGCCGCGGTCGACAGCCACCCCTTCATGAAACGCACGGCCTGAAGAGCGAACGGCATGGACATGGACCACTACCGGCACCCTTCCGCCATCGTCGATGAAGGCGCCCGCATCGGCGCCGGCTCCCGCATCTGGCATTTCGTGCACATCTGCGGCGGCGCCCGCATCGGCAAGGAAGTCTCGCTGGGCCAGAACGTGTATGTGGGCAACCGGGTCGTCATCGGCGACCGCTGCAAGATCCAGAACAACGTGTCGGTGTACGACAACGTGACACTGGAGGAAGGCGTCTTCTGCGGCCCCAGCATGGTGTTCACCAACGTCTACAACCCGCGCTCGCTGATCGGGCGCAAGGACGAATACCGCGACACCCTGGTCAGGCGGGGCGCCACACTGGGGGCGAACTGCACCATCGTCTGCGGCATCACCATCGGCGAGTTCGCCTTCGTCGGCGCAGGCGCGGTAGTCAATCGCGATGCGCCGGCCCATGCCCTGATGGTGGGCGTGCCGGCGCGGCAGATCGGCTGGATGAGCGAGTTCGGCGAGCGCCTGAACCTGCCTCCCGAGGGCCATGGCGAAGCCATCTGCGCGCACACCGGCACCCGTTACGTGCTGGATGGCCGCGTGCTGTGCCGGCAGGAGGCCAGGGGATGATCGATTTCGTCGATCTCAAGGCGCAACAGGCGCGCATCAAGGACCGCCTCGACGCGGGGATCGCGCGTGTGCTGGCGCATGGCCGGTACATCCTCGGCCCGGAAGTGGGAGAGCTGGAAGCGAAGCTTGCCGCCTTCGTCGGTACGAGGCATTGCGTCAGCTGCGCGAACGGCACGGATGCGCTGCAGATCGCCCAGATGGCGCTGGGCATCGGCGCCGGCGATGAAGTCATCATGCCCGGCTTCACCTACATCGCCACCGCGGAGACGGTGGCACTGCTGGGCGCCACGCCGGTGTACGTGGACATCGACCCACGCACCTACAACCTCGACCCGGCCGGGCTGGAGGCGGCGATCACCCGGCGGACGCGCGCGATCATCCCGGTTTCGCTGTACGGGCAGTGCGCGGATTTCGACGCCATCAACGCGGTCGCCGACCGGCACGGCATCCCGGTGATCGAGGACGCCGCGCAGAGTTTCGGCGCGCTCTACAAGGGGCGGCGTTCGTGCAATCTGAGCACGGTCGCCTGCACCAGTTTCTTCCCCAGCAAGCCGCTGGGCTGCTATGGCGACGGCGGAGCGATCTTCACCGATGACGACCAGCTCGCTCTGGTGATGCGGCAGATCGCGCGGCACGGCCAGGATCGCCGCTATCACCACGTCCGGGTCGGCATGAACAGTCGGCTTGACACCTTGCAGGCGGCCGTCCTGCTGGCCAAGCTGGAAATATTCGAGGACGAGATCGAGCTGCGGCAGCGCGTGGCGACCCGCTACGGCGCACTGCTCTCGCGGGCCGGCATCGCCGTGCCGCCCTACGTCGAGCCGCACAACGCCAGCGTCTACGCCCAATACACCATCCGCGTCGACGATCGCGATTCGCTGCAGGCGCGGCTGCAGGAAGCGGGCATCCCAACCGTGGTGCACTACCCGATCCCGGTCAACCGGCAACCGGCAGTCGCTGACGCCAGCGCGCGCCTGCCGGTGGGCGACGCGGTGGCCGGGCGGGTGCTCAGCCTGCCCATGCACCCATACCTGAGCGAGCCGCAGATCCGCCTGATCGTGGAGGAGCTCGTCGCGGCATCCCTGCAGCAGGCCAGACCATGCTCGATCTCCTTGCCAGGCTGATAGGCGGCGCCGTCAATTGGGCGCAGCGCAGAAACCACGCCCGCCGCCTGCGGGAGTACACCGGCATATCGCCGCGCGCCACGATCGGCCTCGGCTCGAAGCTGATCGGCCCCAAGCAGCATTTCCTGGTCGGCGACCAGAGCTATCTCAACCAGGCCCACCTGTCCTGCGGCGAGCATTCCAGGGTCGTCATCGGCCGCAGCTGCGCCATCGGCTACAACGTGTCGATCAAGGCGATCACGCACTCGCTGGACAAGCCGACCCACAACGAGGCGGGCCCGATCATCCATGTGGAGCGCGACATCGTCATCGGCGACGACTGCTGGATCGGCGACAACGTCTATATCCGGGAAGGCGTCACGCTGGGCAACGGGGTGATCGTCGGCGCCAATTCCGTGGTCACGCGGTCGGTACCGGACAACCAGGTGATCGCCGGCGCCCCGGCGAGACTCATCAAGGAGCTGTGACATGCAGGCATCGCTCATCCTGCCAACGCTTCCGCACGGGCCCGGCGGGGTCGAAAGCGACTTCCCCGGGGAACACGCACCCGCACCATGCCGACACGCACGCGACGCCGGCGCGGGCCGCCGGCGACTACGGGCCATGCAGGACCGGTGTGCATGAAGAAGATCATCTTCGGCAAGTGCTACGCGTTTTCCGGCGACGAAGGCCTGGACCAGATGCTCGCGGAAAGCCTGCAGCTGTACGCGGACGCCGGCGACCGCGAGCCCGAGGTGAACATCCGCGTCGGCCACGCCGTGACCGCGCATACGCCATCCTCGATCAATCCCAAGGTCCACAAGACCTTCGAGCACGGCATGCTGACCTCGTTCCCGCGGATCGACGTGTACTGGGAGCGCGCCGGCGACGGCCGCCTGGAAGTGGAGGCCGTCATCAAGCCGCGGCGCGGCATCCGGCGCACCGTGCACAAGCTGATGTCGATGGAGTACCCGCGCGGGGCCGAGACCTTCGAGCAGATCCTGCATGAGTTCGTGCTCGTGCCCTCGGTCTACTTTTTCAAGGACGTGGTGCCGATCCATGCCGCATCCGTGACGATAGCCGGCAGCGCCTGCCTGCTCGCCGGCACCGGCGGTGCGGGCAAGTCGTCGGCGATGCTGGCGCTGCGGCGCAACGAGGATGTCGGGTTCGTCAGCGACGACATCGTCATCATGTCCGACACCGCCCGGGTCAGCGGCAACATGGCGTGGCCGAAGATCTACGGCTACAACTGCATCGGCAACGCGATGAAAAGCGAGATCCTCGCCGGGCGCGGATGGATCGACCGCGCCCATTTCAATATCAAGAACCACCTGAATTCCGCCAACGTGCGGCGCAAGATGTCACCCGACCGGCTGTATCGCCGCGTGGAGCCCGCGTCGGTTCCGCTGACCCGTGTGTACTACGTGGTGCGCGAGGACGTACCCGAGATCCGCGTGTCGGCGCTTGGACTGAGCGACGCCGTCGACATGACGATCGCCGTGATCAGCGCCGAATACAGCGTCTTCCACGACCATCTCTACTGGGAGGAATACAACGCGCTGGCCACCGGGCGCCCCGCGATGCTGACCATGGCGGAGGTGACCGCGAACTGGCGGCGGGTGCTCGCTGCGAGTTTCGCCACGGTAGGTTGCTTCAAGATCAGCGTACCGTTCAAGGTGGAGCACGCCGTCTACCAGGACAGCGTGAGCGATCTCGTCGTCGCGGACATGACGGCGTAGCCATGAAGATCGCCATCCTGACCAACGCCTATCCCTACCTCCCCGGCGAGCAGTTCATCGAGGACGAGATCGGCTACTGGGCCGCGCGCGCCGGCGTCGACGTGACCCTGTTGCCGGCGCTGGCCGCGGGTTCTCCGCGCCCGGTGCCCGCAGGTATCGCGGTCGACCTCGGCATGGCGCGCCCCGCCAGGGCCGGTCGGCTTTGGTTCATGCTGCGGGCGCTGGGCTCCGCCATCTTCCGGCGCGAGCTGGGCTACCTGCGGCGCGCGCGGAAGCTGAAACCGCACACTGTCATGCGAGCCATGCTGCACGTGTCCAAGGTGCTCGAACAGGCCGCGCAACTGCAACGCTACGCCGGCATCCACGGCCGGATCGACGTGGCCTATTGCTACTGGAACGAGACGCAGGCCTGCGCCGCCCTGCTCGCCAGGAAGTCCGGCGCAGTGCGCAAGGTCGTCTCGCGCGTGCATGGCTACGACCTCTATGAGGGTCGTCGCCGGCATGGCTACATGCCGCTCAAGCGGCAGTTCGTCGATGGCTACGACGCGATCTTCGTGCTCTCGTGCGAGGCGCGGGATTATCTCCGGCAGACCTACGACGCGCCGCCGGAGAGCATCCGCATCAGTCCGCTGGGCGTGCCGCTGGCCGGCACACTCGCGCGCCCCAGCCCCGCCGGATGCCTGCATGTGCTGTCGGTTTCCTCCTGCGCGCCGGTGAAGCGGCTGGATCGGATCGTCGACGCCCTGGAACTGCTCGCCCGCCGCCATCCGGATGTCTACGTGGGCTGGACGCACATCGGAGCCGGCCCGCTGCTGGAGGAGACCCGCGCGCTGGCGCAGCAGAAGCTGGCGGGACTGGCGAACGTCGCCTGTACTTTCGCCGGCGAACTGCCCAACCACGCCGTCAAGGCGTACTACCGCAGCGTACCGGTGGACGTGCTGGTCAACGCCAGCGAATCCGAAGGCGTGCCGGTCTCCATCATGGAAGCCATGAGCGCGGGCGTACCGGCGGTCGCTCCCGACGTGGGTGGCATCGCCAGCCTGGTGTCCGATCGCTGTGGCGCACTGCTGAGCGCAACTCCCGACGCCAGGGAAATCGCCGACGCCATGGAACGGGTCGCCTTCGCCGACGGACGGGACAGCCGGCGCGCGCACGCACGGCAGGCGATCGAGTCCGGCTTCGACGCCGCCCGGAATTACCGCGACTTCGTCGCCAGCGTCATCGCCATCGGCGCAGCGTGCGGCCGGGAGCCGGCGCGCACCTCGCCCCGCGCGGCGTATCCGCTCCGGCAGGCGACACGACAGTGAACATGGCCAAGGCCCAACCAGACAGGTCGACGGGTGAACATACGAACCGTGCTTGCATTTGCCCTTGGCCCCATCGTCACCGCCGGACTGGGGCTGGTGACGGTGCCGGTGATCGCCTGGGTCTTCCCGCCCGCCGACGTGGGACGGCTGAACATCGTGCAGATCGCGGTGTCGTTCGGCGTGCTGCTGTTCAACCTGGGGCTCGACCGCGCCTACGTGCGGGAGTACCACGAATGGAGCGACCGGGGCGCACTGCTGAAAGCCTGCTTCACGCCGGGCTTCGCGCTGCTGCTGCTGGCGATGCTGGTCACGCTGCCGATCGACCGGCGCCTCGCCGGCTGGCTGTTCGGCGTTGGACACGTCGCCTACTACTGGATGCTCCTGGCCTGCGTGGTTGCGAGTTTCATCTCCCGCTTCCTCTCGCTCATCCTGCGCATGCAGGATCGCGGCATTGCGTTTTCCGCGAGCCAGATCCTGCCCAAGGTGATCCTGCTGCTGGCCGTCACCGTACTGGCGCTGCCGGCCTTCTCGCGGACTTTCGGGGAACTGGGACTGGCCTACCTCGCTTCCCTGCTTTCCGTCCTGCTCATCTACAGCTGGAGCACGTGGCGCGAATGGATTCCTGCCCTGCGTGCCCCGGTCTCCCGCCTGCAGATCCGCGGCCTGCTCGACTACGGCATACCGCTGATCTTTGCCGGCGTGGCCTACTGGGGGCTGGACGCCACCAGCACGCTGGCCCTGCGTTCGCTGTCGACCTTGCCGGAGCTGGCGATCTACTCCGTCTCCATGAGTTTCGCCGGCGTGGGCGTGGTGTTCCAGACTATCTTTTCCGTGCTGTGGGCTCCGATGGTCTACAAGTGGGTGGCCCAGGGCGCGGACATGCGGCGGGTCGACCATGTCGCCCAGCAGGCGCTGGCGGTGGTCTGCGCGATCTGGGTCCTGAGCGGAGCCCTGTCGTGGCTGACCGGCTTCGTACTGCCCGCGCACTACGTCCAGGTGAAATACCTGATGCTGTGCTGCATCGGCGAGCCGCTGCTCTACACCCTCTCCGAGGTGACCTGCGTCGGCATCGGGATCACGCGCCGTTCGATGCTGTCGCTGTGGTCGACCATCGCGGGGCTGGTCGTCAATGTCGGACTCAGCGTGTGGCTGGTGCCCGGCCATGGCGCCGCCGGGGCCGTGGTGGCCAACGCCATCGCCTTTCTCGTCTTCTTCGTGGCGCGCACCGAAGCTTCGGCCCATGTCTGGCGGCCGTTCCCGCGCGCCCGGTTGTATGCGTTCGTCACGGCCGGCATAGGCCTTTCCATCGCCACGCTGGTGTTCGGCCCGCAGGCTCCGTTCCATTTCAGCGTGGTCTGGCTGGCGCTGCTGCCGGTCGTCGCCTGGTGCTTCCGCGACGAATGGAGCGGCATGCACCGCGCCCTGCTCGACGCACTGAAATCACGGCGCGGCTACCCGGAGCCCGACGGGGGACCCGGTGCGCTGCCATGAGCGAGACCATGCCACGCGCCACTGCGCAGCGCCCGAGGCCGCGGCGATGACGAAGATCAATCTGTTCGTCTTCGCGGCGCACCACCTGTCCGGCAACATCGCCGCACAGCGCTTCAAGGGCCTGCTCAAGTACCTGGATCCGGAGAAATACCGGATTTTCGTGCTCGCCCGCGAACCGGCAACGGGAGCGGTCGCGCCGGTGCCGGCGCCGGGGATCACCGTCCTGCCGCTGCCCGGCCATTGCGTGGGAAGCGAGTCCCCCGCCGGGGCGTCGCTGCTGACCGTCGCCGCGGCATTCCTGCGCCCGCTGCCATTTCTGCTTGCCGGGGATGCGGAACACGGGCAGCCGTGGCTGGTCCGGGCGCTGGCCGTGGCCGACCGGCTGTGTGCCGAGAAACTGGCCGCGGGCGAACGCTGCGCGGCCATCGGCACGTATTCGCCGATCGACTCCCTGGTCGCCGCCGCGAGCCTGGCGAGCCGGCGCCGCATCGGCTGCCTGCAGGATTTCCGCGACGGGCTGGTGTTCGAGGCGCTGGGCAAGCCCGGCCGGCTGCGGACATGGATGCGCCGGCTGATCGAGCGGCGCGTGGTGGCCGCCGCGGGCCTGGTCACCTCGGTGAGCCCCCCGCTCGTCGCCGATTTCCGGCGGCGCTATCCGCGCAAGGCGGTCGCGACGCTGCCCAACGGCTACGATCCGGCCGACTTCGCGGCAACCGGCAACGCCGCAGCCGACGATCCACGGGCGGCCGCCATCCTCGCCCGGTGGGTTCCAGCAGGCGCGCAACTGATAGGCCATTTCGGGCGCGTCGGCGCCAGCGACAGCTCGGCGTCGCGCAGTCTCGATTTCCTTGTCGATGCGCTGAACGCATCCCCCGCGACGATGGCGAACAAGCACGTGATGTTCGTCGGCGAATTGACGCGGCAGGAACGGGCCGCACTCGAACGCGCCCGGTTTTCCGTCAGCGTGCTCGGCCCGGTCGAACGCACGCTGGCACTGCAACTGATGCAACGCTGCGACAAGCTGCTGTTGCTGACCGGTTCGCGCGCCAGCTGCGCCACCGGCAAGCTGTTCGAATACCTGGCCGCGGGGGCGGATATCGTCTGCGTCTCCGGCGTGCCCAACGCGGCCACCGCCATCCTCGCCGAGACAGGGGCGGGAAGCAGCCTGCTGACCGGCGACGGCGCCGCGGCAGGCGACGCCCTGAGGGCGGCGCTGGCACCCCGCGCCGCCGACGCGCAGCGCGACATCGGCCCCTACAGCAAGCTGGCGCAGGCCGGCATGCTGGACCGCTGGATCACCGACATGGTGCGGCCATGACGCACGGCCACGATCCGTCACCGACCGCACCGGCAGACCTGCTGCTGCCGCCGTCGTCACTGCTGGACGCCGGCAAGTACCGCATCACCGTGGGCCACATGTTCCTCGGCACGGCCTTCCTGCTGCTGTTCCTGTCCGTGGTCATCCCGAACTCGCTGCAGGTTCCCACCGCGGCGGTGATGGGCCTGGCCTTCCTGCTGGCGCTGCCCGGGCTGCGCATCGGCGCCGGCTTCAGGAACCTGCTGGGCCTGTACGTCTGCACGGTGATCGTGACGGCTGCCTACATGATCGTGGGCGGCATGCACGACGCGCCGCTGGTCGCCCTCGCCCAGGTGCTGGCGATCTACATCGTGTCGCCGCTGCTGTGGACGATCATCGCCGAGGCCTTGCTGCGGCGGCTGGGAACCGACCGGCTGATCGGCTGGTTCGTGCTGCTCAGCCTGCTCTGCGCCGTCAGCGTCGCGCTGTTCTTCTATCTGTACTTCAGGCACGGCGCGGCGGCCGTGGCCTTCTTCTTCCAGGGCGCCAACATCAACCAGAGCGAGGGGTTCTCCGGCGCCACGATGCACGTGTACGGTTCGCTCATCTTCCTGTGCGGCGGCTTCTTCAGTTCACCCGAGCTCATCCGCAGCCGGTTGCTGCGACTGGTGCTGCTGGCGGCGCTGCTGGTCTGTGCGCTCACTTCGGGCCGCTCCGCGCTGATCCTCGCGGTGCCGATGGGCTGGCTGCTGGGCCTGATGCTGACGTCGCGCACGACCGAGCACCCGCATGGCTCGATGTTCACCGGCGTCATCCGCTACGGCCTGCCGGTGCTGGTCGCGACGGCGATGGCGCTGTTCCTGCTGCAGGCCTACACGCAGATCAGCCTGGGCGCGGTGCTGGACGTCGTCACGAACAAGCTGGCCTCGGGCGGCGGCGAAGCGCGGGTGCAGATGGGACATTCGCTGCTCGCCGGCGTCCTCGACAACGGCGGCTTCGGCTCGGGCCACGGCGTCGGCGTCAAGTACATCAGCGACCCCATCCATCCGTGGCGCTACGAGCTGGTGTGGCTGGCCACGCTGTACCGGGTGGGGATACTGGGCACGATCATCTACGCGCTGCCGTTCCTGCTCTACATTCTCGCGGCGCTCCGGCTGGCATACCGGCGCCGGCTGCCCGCGCGGCACAAGTTCATGTTCAGCGGCCTGGTCTGTGCCCTGCTCGCGACCAATACGAACCCCTACATCGAGGCGTTTGCCTTCCAGTGGATGTACGTCATTCCGCTGGTCGCGCTGTTCATCGAGTACCCGGACTGCCTCAGGAAGTCGCCGGTATGAAACGTCTCAGCGTGCTGCTGTTTTCCAGATATACGCGGCTGGGCCCAAGCACCCGTCTGCGCAGCCTGCAGTACCTGCCCCTGTTGCGGGACCGCGGGATAGACGTCGAGGTGCATCCGCTGTTCCCCGATGCCTATCTCGAGAACCTGTACGGCAACCGCCCCGCGGCCGCCCGCTGCATCGCGTGGCAATCCTGCGCGCGGCGCCTCGTGCAGGTCCTGCGCCGTGGCGCGCACGACGTCGTCTGGGTCGAGGGCGAACTCTTCCCCTACCTGCCGCACTGGATGGAGTCGCTGCTTGCACGCTCCGCCAGGCCCTACGTCGTGGACTACGACGACGCCTTGTTCCACAAGTACGACCTGTCCTCCAGGCCGCTGGTGAGGCACCTGCTGGGCCGCAAGATCGACCGGGTCATGCGCGGTTCCGCCTGCGTGGTCGCCGGCAACCGCTACCTCGCCGAACGCGCCGAACGCGCCGGCGCGGCACGCATCGAGATCATTCCTACCGTGGTGGACGAGAAGCGCTACGCCGTGGTGGACCATACGGACACCGGGGCACCCGTGATCGGCTGGATCGGGTCGCCGGCCACCGAAGAGTACCTGCTGGACAACCGCAGAGTGCTGGAGGAGGTCTGCGCCAGGCACGGCGCGCGCCTGCTGCTGGTCGGGCCGAGGACGGAGGTCGCCGGGGAGTTCGGCAGTGTGGTGCCTGAGGTGGTGGGATGGTCTGAGGATAGCGAGGCCGCGGCGATCGCCCGGATGGACATCGGCATCATGCCCTTGCGCGACGGCCCATGGGAACGCGGCAAGTGCGGCTACAAGATCATCCAGTACATGGCCTGCGGCCTGCCGGTGGTCGCTTCGACGGTGGGCGCGAACCTCGACATCGTGCGGCACGGCGAAAACGGCTTTCTTGCCGAGGGACCGATCGCGTGGCGGGACGACCTGGAACAGCTGATCCGTAACCGCGCCCTGCGCACGCGCATGGGAATGGCGGGCCGCGCACGCGTCGAGCACGAATTCAACGTGGGCGTGCAGGCCTCGCGACTCGCGGATGTACTGTACGGCGCGGGGCGGCGCTGATGTGCGGCCTGGCGGGGCTCTGGCAGTGGCATGGCGGTGCGCGCGACGCGCTGCTGGAACAGGTGCAGGCCATGTCCGCCCGGCTGATCCATCGCGGCCCTGACGACGGCGGCGCTTGGTGCGACGAATCGGCCGGCATCGCCCTGGCGCAGCGGCGCCTGTCCATCCTCGATCTCTCGCCGGCCGGCCACCAACCCATGGCCTCGGCCTGCGGACGCTACGTCCTCGTGTTCAACGGCGAGATCTACAACCACCTCGACCTGCGCCAGCAGCTTCTCGCGGAAGGCGCGGCAGCGGCATGGCGCGGGCATTCGGACACCGAGACCCTGCTCGCCTGCTTCGCCGCCTGGGGCGTCGAGCAGACCCTGCGCGCCTGCGTGGGCATGTTCGCGCTTGCGCTGTGGGACCGTCGGCGGCGCGCGCTCACGCTTGCCCGCGACCGCATGGGCGAGAAACCGCTGTACTACGCGTGGCAGGACGGCACGCTGCTGTTCGGCTCGGAGCTCAAGGCATTGAAGGCGCATGCGGCGTTCCGTGCCGAGGTTGATCGCGACGCGCTCGCGCTGCTGCTGCGCCACGACTGCGTTCCCGCGCCCTACTCCATCTATCGCGACGTGCTCAAACTTCGCCCCGGGCACCTGCTGTACGTCACCGCCAATGCACCGCGCAGTGCGCAGGCCGTGGCGTACTGGCGCTACAACGACGCCGTCAACGCGGGGCTAGGCAACCCGCTGCACGGCTCGGACACCGAAGCCATCGATGCGCTGGAGGAGCAGCTGGGATCCAGCATCAGCGCACAGATGCTGGCCGACGTGCCGCTGGGCGCCTTCCTCAGCGGCGGCATCGACAGCAGCACGATCGTGGCCTTGATGCAGGCGCACAGCCGCCGCCCGGTCAAGACCTTCACCATGGGATTCGGCGAGGCCGGCTACGACGAGGCAGCGCACGCCAAGGCCGTGGCCAGACATCTCGGCACCGAGCACACCGAACTCTACGTGCGGCCCGAGGATGCCCTCGCCGTCATCCCGAAGCTCCCGTCGATCTTCTGCGAACCGTTCAGCGACAGCTCCCAGATTCCCACCTTCCTGGTCAGCCGGCTGACCCGCCGCGAAGTGACGGTGGCGCTGAGCGGCGACGGCGGCGACGAGTTGTTCGGCGGCTACAACCGCTATCTGGGAGCCCGCACAACCTGGGAACGGATGCGTCGCCTGCCGCCGTTCGCGCGACTGGCCGGCGCCAGCATCCTGCGTTCCGTGTCGCCGGACGCATGGAACCGCTGGTTCGAACGCGCCAAGCCGCTGCTGCCGAAGCGCTGGCACCTGGCCACGCCCGGCGACAAGGCACAGAAGCTGGCCGAAGTGCTGCCGCTGGCCAGCGGCCACGCCTTCTTCCTCCACCTCGCCAGCCAATGGAAGTACCCGGGCAGCATCGTGATCGGCGCCCGCGAGCCCGCGACCCTGCTGACCGACTCCGATGCGTGGCCGGACACCGGGAACCTGGCGCAATGGATGATGGCGATGGATGCGCAGAGCTACCTGCCCGACGACATCCTGGTGAAGGTCGACCGGGCCGCCATGGCCAACAGCCTGGAGACCCGCGTGCCGATGCTCGACCACCGCGTGGTCGAATTGGCATGGCGCTTGCCGCTGCACCAGAAGATCCGCGACGGCCAGGGTAAGTGGCTGCTGCGCCAGGTGCTGTACCGGCACGTGCCCCGCGAATTGATCGAGCGCCCCAAGATGGGTTTCGCCATCCCGCTGGACAGCTGGCTGCGCGGAACGCTGCGTGATTGGGCGGAAAGCCTGCTCGATGAAAGCCGCCTGCGTCAGGAGGGGTATTTCCACCCGGCGCCGATCCGGCGGAAATGGCGCGAGCATCTGGACGGCAGGCGCAACTGGCAGCACTCCTTGTGGAGCGTGCTCATGTTCCAGGCGTGGCTGGACGAGAACCGGAGGGTATCCGCATGACAGTGCCGCACGCCGGCCCGGCCGCCGCCCCATTCGCCCGCAGGCGGCACAGCACAGCCGCAACCACGCAGGAGGCACGCCCATGAAAGCGGTTCTGTTCGCCAACACGGACTGGTACCTCTACAACTTCCGCCGCGCGCTGGCGATATCCCTGCAGCGGCAGGGTTATGACGTCCTGCTGCTCTCCCCTGCCGGCCCCTACGGCGACAAGCTGCGCACCCTCGGCCTGCGCTGGGAGCCCCTGCCGATGGCGCGGCGCAGCCTGAATCCGCTGCGGGAAGCGGTGCTGCTTTGGCATCTCGTCCGTTTGTTGCGGCGCGAACAGGCGGTGCTGGTGCACGGCTTCACCATCAAGTGCGCCGTGTACGGTTCGCTGGCGGCACGGCTGGCCGGCGTGCCCGCCCGGGTGAATGCCGTGGCCGGCATGGGTTATGTGTTCACCAGCCCGCAACTGAAGGCGCGGGTGCTCCGCCCGGTGGTGCGCAGCCTGCTGAGGCTTGCGCTCGGCGGCAGCGGCGCGCGGCTGATCCTGCAGAATGCGGACGACGTGGCACTCTTCCGGCGGGCCGGGCTCGTGGACCCGGAGCACATACGCCTGATTCGCGGCTCCGGGGTGAACTGCGCACAGTTCGCCGCGGGAGCGCACGCGCGCGCCCCTGGCGATGGACGCATGCGCGTTCTGCTGGCCAGTCGGCTGCTGTGGGACAAGGGCCTCGCCGAGTTCGTCGCCGCGCTCCGCCAGCTTCGCCAACAGGGCCGCACGGTCCACGCCCTGCTCGCCGGCACACCGGATCCGGGCAATCCCGCTGCGGTTCCGGAAGCAACGATACGCGAATGGGTTGCGGAGGGACTGGTCACCTGGCTCGGCCACGTCGACGACATGGCCGGCCTGCTCGGTTCGGTCGACGCGGTGGTGCTGCCGAGCCACCGGGAGGGTTTGCCGCGGACGCTGGTCGAAGCGGCGGCTTGCGGTTTGCCCTTGATCACCACCGATGTCCCCGGCTGCCGCGAGGTGGTGTCCGACGGCGTCGACGGCCTGCTGGTTCCGAAGGGCGACAGCACGGCGCTGGCGCTGGCCATCCGGCGACTGCAGGAGAACCCGGAGCTCGCGCGCCGGCTGGGTGCGGCGGCCCGCCTCAAGGCGCGATCCCAGTTCGACGAACACATCGTCATCGAGCGCACCCTGGAGGTCTACGCGGAACTGTGCGAGCCGCCGGCGGTGCCCACCGGATCCTTCCTGTAGACGCCCATATCCCGCGTCGTGCACATCCAGGCACGACACGACCCCCGCGCCGTTCGGAGAACCGCATCCGCCCGCCAAGGAATCACCGACGGATCTCGCCGGAACCGCAGCAGCCGTTCCCTGAGCAACGCACGATAGGAGACCTCGCCATGCGATCCTCGCCGCAACCGACGAACGTCCTGGACTTCCTTCCCGCCGCGGAACACGCCGCCATCCGTTCCGGCAACAGCACGTACGATTGCACCAGCGGCATCCAGGCAGCCATCGACCGGCCCGGGAACCGGGTATACCTGCCTGCCGGGGTTTATCCCGTGAAACAGCTCAACCTCAGATCGGACATCGAGCTGTACGGCGATGGGCAAGCCAGCGAGCTGAAGGCCCGCGACGACACGCTGGCCTGCGAGTTCATGCTCGTCACCCACGTGCGCGACGGCGGCACCCCCGACGTCGCGGACAACATGCGGAACATCCATCTGCACGACTTCAAGCTCAACGGGCGCGTGGCCGAGTTCGGCTACCAGCAGTTCTTCTACCTGCTGGCAGTGAACGCCACCTCGGACCTGACGGTGGAACGGGTGGTGTTCCATGGCTTTCGCGGGGACGGCATGTACGTCGGCTCGGGAACCCTCCGCGGCAGCGAGCGCCACAACCAGCGCGTCGTCGTGCGCGATTGCGTGTTCGACGGCGCGGTGAAGGACAACCGCAACGGCCTGTCCATCATCGACTGCGACCATCTCACGGTCGCGCATTGCACCTTCCGGAACATCGGCAACGCGAAGCTCTCCCACTCGGTGGGCGGCATCGATTTCGAACCCGACCACAACTGGAGCGTGTATCGCAATGTGTCAATCACCCACTGCAAGTTCATCGACATCGACACCGTGAACACGGCTGGCATCACGTTCTTCAACGGCCACCAGACGGCAAACAACATCCACGACTGGGTCGTGGCGGACTGCCAGTTCGCGAACTGCTACTGGGGTATCGACTCCGCGACGCGGCCCAAGACCGCCGCGGACGCCGCCGACAACCTCTCCGTGCTGAACTGCCATTTCCTGAACTCGATCCGCGTCGACATCGCGGTCAACGGATTGAGCGGCACGCAGATCAGCGGCTGCACCTTTCAACGTTCGCCGCCGGGCTCCGGCCCGGGCGGCGACGCGATCAGGCTGGGGTCCTTCGCCTACGGAACCAGCGAAAATGCCATCGACACGGTGATCACCGGCAACAGCTTCATCGGCATACGACCGCAGATGGGTGCGATCGGCATACTGGGCGCCAACGGGGTGGTCTGCGCGGGCAATGTGTTCGTCGACATCCATGGCTCCTGCATCAACTTCGCCGAGGGCAACACCCCCGACCACACCAGGCTCACGGAGGGGGTGATCATCTCCGGCAACAGGGTCAGCCGCAGTACGCACGCAGCCCCGGGAACCGCCGCCATGTCCTTCCTCAGCACGAGCGAGCAGATGCGCATCACCCGCGGCCACCTCGTGGTGGATCGGTCGATCGAATATGCCAACGGCATCGACGACGGCATCAAGCGCGTCGCGGCGGGTGCCACGATCCAGCTCGTGGGACTGAGGTGACCGGTGGCATCCCGCCACGTCTGTCGCCTGCCGCCGCGCAGCCCGACTCAGGCAGGTTCGGGGCGCCGGCGGGTGGCGCGCGAGATCAACGGCGATTGGGCTGGTTCGCCGCGCGGTATGTCTCGGTCGGGTGATCGTCCGTCCTGACACTGTTCTCCCTTCCCCGCACCAGATCCGCCTGAATGGCCGGCCGGCCCGAGCCCGGTGAAATGAGCCTTGCGGCCATGCCGCGTTGCAGGCTCAATCCACTCTGCCGGCGCGCCTCCTGTCGCAGCCACACACGCATGACCGTCGTCATGTACAGGCCGAGGATCAGGCAGAACACCGCGAGATTCGCCCCCGCCGAGTGGGCCACGCCGCTGACGATCGCGCCAATGGATGCGAGGATGACGGCGAACACTACCAGCGCGATCAAAGTAGCCCGGGGCCCCAGGCCGGCTCCCTGCAAGATGTGGTGGATATGCCCGCGATCCGGCTTGAACGGCGACTGGCCTGCGCGCATCCGCCGATACATCACGGCGAGGGTGTCGAGCACGGGCAGCGCCACGCACCACAACACATCGACGGGCGACAGGTGCGTTTCGGGCAGCTGGCTCAGGTAGATGAGTACCCAGGCCAGCAGGTAGCCGATCAGCGTGCTTCCCGCATCGCCAAGGAAAACCTTGCCGCCCACGAAGCCGAGGTTGACGAGCAGGTAGGGGAGCGTGGCCGCGGCCAGCAAGGCCAGCAGCATGATCACTCCCCGCAGAGGCATGGGCGACGCGAACAGCACAACGGCAGCGATGCTGACCAGCGTGAGGCTGCCCGCCAGGCCATCGATGCCATCCATCATGTTGAACGCATTCACCAGGCCGATGACCGCAAGCACCGTCATCGGCACGCCAAGCCATCCAAGCACCACATCGTGGCCGAAGATGTGTCCAAGCGTGTGGATGTAGACGCCGGTGCTCGCGATCACGGCCAGTATGGCGATGGTCTGGATCAGCAGGCGATCCCGCACGCTGAGGCCGAAGCGATCGTCCAGCGCGCCGAGCAAGGCAAGCACGGCGGCCGTTCCGAGCAGGCTGCGCTCGAACCCGTCAAAGGCGCCGTAGCACGCGGCTCCCGCAATCACCCCCGTGAAGATCGCCAAGCCGCCCACCAGCGGCACCTCGCCAAGGTGCTGCTTGCGTTGATCGGGGCGATCAACCAGACCCAGCGCCAGGGCGAATCGACGCATGACGACGATACCTGCTGCCGATGTGCATGCGGCAACCAATGCATCGAGGAGCAATCGCAGTTCCTGCATGGGACCTTCGCCTCCTAGCCGGCTCGAGCGGGTCCCCCAAGGTCCGAACGAGTTCAATTGTGGGTGGTTCAGCCGACGGGCGGCGAGAACCTTGCTGACCTGCGCCCACGAACCGTGGATGCACCAGACCGGTACTTCCTCCTGTCTGGATCAACCTTGATTCCATTAGTGCTGCAGCGGTGATTGACCGACGAGAGCACATCGATCTAACGCCAGGCTTTTGAAACTATCACCTTTGGATGTCGATTCCGGTACAAGGCCGGCGTGTTATTCAGCCAATGCGCGTTTATATGAGTGCTACATGAATCTAATGCCGGGCAATGTCCGATGAAATCCGTGCGTGCATGATTCAGGCAATGCAAAAGCCCATCACCCGGACAATACGGCCTCCGAAGCTCCTGGAATGACGCGGCTGCGTTTGCGTTGTAGCGGACCGCGGCGGAGTGACCGACAGTGGCTGGCGATTCCCGCGCACAGGCGCTCCGATGTGGCCTCCCGATTGGCGCGTCGACTCGTGTCCCTTGCAACCTTACGGACATGCGCCCAGCGAACCGCGAACGACCGCCCAGCGAATCCAGCAGCGGCAATCGATCTGCTGCGGCAACCGGGACCATGCCGGCGACACGGCATCGTGTCGATGGCATGGACTCCGGCCGGTTCGCACCGATGCAATCGGATTCATGACTGCATCAGTGGGTTGCGCTGTAATTCGCTGCGGTCGCGCTGGTGACCAGGGATGCCGAAGGCAGCAGCTGGCTCAGGAAGCGGTTCCAGCGGGTGATTCCGGCCGCGCCGACGAACACCACGTCACCCGGCTTCAACCTGAAATCATCCCCCAGCGCGAACGCGGACGGGGAACGCGCATCCAGCTGGAAAACCTTGGCCGGGGTGTTTTTCAGATTGTTCGCACCACGTATCACGTACACGGCCCTGCCGTTGGAGGTGACCGGATTCAGGCCGCCGACGCGGCCCAGCGCCTGGGTCAGCGAGATGGAGGGGAGCGTCCTGAATGTAACCGCCTGGGGACGCATCACCTCGCCCATCACGTACACCTCCTCCGAGTCGTTGTAGGGAAGCATCAGGCGATCACCCGGCTTCAGGTAGATGTCCTTCGCCAGACCACGGCTGTCGTACAACGCGGCAAGGTCCAGGTGATAGTTCTGGCCGTCGCGACTCAGCACCAAGTCGGACAGGTTGGCCTGGTCGGCATTGACGGTCGCGGTGCCCAGCGCCTGCGCCAGGGTCAACGGAACCGACGTGATCGGCAGCGGGTCGGTCTTCATGAAAGCGCCCTGGAGCAGTACATGCTGGCTGTTGTAGCCGACGATGCTGACGTCCACCTGCGGCCGCTCCACGTACTTCGCGAGCTTGTCGGCAATGGTCTGCCGCACTTGCTCGATCGTCATTCCCGCGACCTTGATGCTGCCCACATAGGGATAGAACAAGGTGCCGTCCGAACGCACCAGGCGACCGTTGGCTGCCGTCTGCTGTTGCGTGCCGGCCGGCGACGTCAGCTCCGGGTGATCCCAGACCGTGATGTAAAGCGAATCCCCCGGACCGATGCGGTAAGGTCCCGGCTGATAGGACAGCAGTTCCTGTGGCACCGTCGCGGTCAGCACCGGCGTGGGATTCTCCGCCAGCAGTTGCGGGGTGATCGTCACCAGCTGGATCTGGCTGCTGTCGCTTGGCGTACCGCGAACCAGTCCCTTTTCGGACATTTCCTGTCCAGGCGACCACACGCAGCCGCTGGCAAGCAGCGCGAACCCAAGAACGGCAAAGGCGCAAGTCTTTTTCATGATCAAAGGTCCTCGAAGGATTCGTACAGCAAATGTCCGAAACCGCCGGCTGGCGGCATGCCCGACCCCTGAATCCATGCTTTTCCGGCCGCACGGATCCGTCCCGCGAGGCGAAAGATCTGCCTTGCGAGAATGACCCATTGAACCGGGTAGTTCGATAATCGCGGCAAAAATCAGCCGCAGGAACAAATGGACTTAATGTGATGCCACAGCCGGCGTGAAATAACCATCACAATCCATAACCGTGTTTATTGAACGTACACATGACCGTTTCATGATCCCGAAAACCGGCCTTCAAACCGAATGCGCCCGCAGCAGAATCCATGCATGCGGCTGCAGCGCCATGCTTGTCGTTGATCCGCCGGCATTCGGGTCTCCAGACGGAATCTTTCCACACGCCGAACTTCGGGCGCCGCGCCGAGACAACGCCGGACAAGATTTCCGCGGCTCGGCGACAAGTCGTGTCGCTGACAATTTTTGTCCTTGACTGACTCGCTGCGCCGCCGCACACCAGGCATCTGCAGCGCGAGACCGGTGCGGGCCATGTCCCTGGCGACCGGCATGCCGCGGCGTGCGCGGATGACGCCCGCACGAAGCGCTCGAATACACCGGGAGATGCGGCATCCATCGCAGATTCGCACCTCGAACCGCGGCCTGTCATCCCTGGCCATGCGCGCGTTCCCGTTTGGCACGATACTGGCTTGGACAGAGGATCCCGACCACCAGTCCAGCCGACCGCTACGGATGCAAGCAAGCATGGAAAACAACGAGAAAAAGCCATTCTGGGAGAAGAACTCCCGGGGATTCTGGCTCATCGTTTGCTTGGCGATCAGCGCGTTGGCCGGCTGGGTGATGTTTCACTTGGATATCCTCCATTGACCCCAGGATTCCGGCCGCACAATAACTTCGAGCCGGATTTTGTCTGGACGCCAGGCGTCGACGCCATGGCTTGAATCGTCGAAGCGCACACCGTCGCCGCAAGCATGCGGGACGCGTATCTGCATGGTGCGCACTGCAGCCTCAGGACTGCAGGTTCAAACAAGTGGAGTGTCATACAACGACACTGCACATTAACTCGAGATGACTCTGCCTCGTCGCGCAGGAACATGCGTGACCCATGCGCGATATACCTTTGCAGGGTCGGCGTTGCATCCGCGCAAGCGCAAGCATGAGGTTCCGTCCGCGCGCCGACGCACACAGCATGCACTGCAAGACGCCCGTCCAAGACATCCCGGGATGACCGTATGCGGAATCCGGAAGACAGCAAGATCGCCATCATCGGCCTGGGCTACGTCGGCCTGCCGCTGGCGGTGGAGTTCGGCAAGCACTACGACACGCTCGGCTTCGACATCAACCGGGCGCGCATC